>Ga0210006_1000088_pt1 | contig 74775 bp, 74 predicted proteins | sample CryGey02umfilter_2_FD_185452 | JGI IMG/M metagenome (GOLD analysis project Ga0210006, IMG submission 185452) | Groundwater microbial communities from aquifer in Utah, USA - Crystal Geyser 4/10/14 0.2 um filter (SPAdes) (version 3) | ecosystem: Environmental > Aquatic > Deep subsurface >... | reverse complement strand
CAGCCACCAACATCAGCAACACCTCGACCGCCGCCACCAAAGCCGGGGAGAGCGAGGTTTCCTGCGCCAGTAATTTTTTAACGTGTGCCACCGCTGCCGTGGCATCGATGCGGTTGATGGTCACCGGGATTCACCTCGTGTCGGTTGTCGTGAGGCGATGATAACACCGGTTTTTTGGCTCGATTTTTTGTGCCGTAAAGCCGCCACACAGCCCTGAAGAGCCCCGCAACATCCCCCCGTAGTGGCCGCTACATCGGCGAGGGTTAGGGCGCCTTATGGGGCACAGGAAACACCCTTTTGAGCGGCGCCCGGCAGATTAAGGCGAGGGCTGGCTTTTCTTGGAAAAACCTTGTCAAGTGTTTTTTTAGGGGTGGGGCTGAATAGTTACAGCGCCTGAAGGTTCGCCACCGCGTAGTAAAACATCAGGACGGCTACGTCCAGCTCTTCGTTCACCCGGACGATACGGCCCGGCTCTACGAGGAACGACTGATTCTGCGGACCGTGCAAGGTAATGGCGGTCCTTTTTAGCCCTACGTCGTGACGCCATGCTCTGAGCATGGCTCAGACCTCAACATCTCCGTCCTCGCAAAAAGCACATGCCATCGGGCTGTTGCTGTGGGATGACCGTTCCCACCAAGCGGTGGGGAAGATGTTCACGCTCCCGATCCGACCTGAGGAGCTCAATTACACCGAGCCGACCCGCATCACAACTCAGGCCACTCTTGCCGGCGCCTATGCCGACATCCATGGGTGGGGGATCAAGACCCTGACCGTAACCGGCCACACCGGGTGGCGCGGCAATTCCTCCGGGGATGGCGCTGCCCTCTTCAAAACCATGAAGACCGACATTTTCGATGAATACCACCGGCGGCGCGCCGAGATGCTGCGGCAGCTGCGCGATCCGAACGATCTGCAAATGCTCGTTTCCGATAAGCACCACGGTTACACCTGGGTTGCGGCCCCCAAGGCCTTCACCTTGCGTCGCCACAAGTCAAGTCCCCTGCTGCACCACTTTGCCCTGTCGTTCGACCTGTTGGGTGTTCCTGAGGATTTCGCGGTCATCCCCGACCCGATCATGGATGCGATCAACAACCCGAGGATCCGTCGCGATGCTGCCAGCAAGCACCTTCAGGATCAGAAAACCACCCTGCAAGAGTTGAACGACGACCTGAATGCCTACCGGGCGGAGATGGATGCGGCGTTCGGCCCGATAACCGATTACTTGCAGGGTATCAACGACACAATTGCGGGCTACATCGACGTGATCACCGGGTTTGTCGACGCGACCCTGGGTCCGATCTTGGCGGTGGCCGACTCGCTTGTCACGGCAGCGCACAACATCGGGCGGTTAATGCTCCTGGCAACCACTTTGGCGCAGAAGGTTAAGGGAGCCGTGATGCGACTGTGCTCGGCGTGGAACGACATCCGATGCACCCTGCGCAATGCATGGCAACATGCGCTCGACTTCCCCTCGTTCTCCGATCTTCTCAATGGCGCCTCGAACTGCTCATCGACTGGCGGCGGCTCTGCCCCCTCCGCCTACCGATCGACCAAGACCAACACCGTCGAGGCTGTTCGGCAGGCTCAGGCCACTCCCCCTGCAACCCCAACGGTCTCGACGGCAGCACGCGCCTCGATGTCGGCCGTCTCGGTCGACCCCATCGCCCAGACTTCCCCCCCAACCGATCTGGCTCAGCATGCCAGGTCAATTTCCGAGGGGGTGAGTCTTGCCGCTTAACCCCTTCAGCAAAACGATCCCGCGAACCAGGCTCGTGCGCATCCGTCCCGGAGACACGCTCCAGCGGATCGCGGCGCGGGAGCTCGGCGACGCAACGCTATGGCCCGATCTGGTCTACCTCAACGGGTTGGTATGGCCGTTCATCGTCGCAAGCCAGGCTCAGGCTGCGGCCAATGTGCTCGTGGAGGGGGATTCACTTCAGGTTCCCGAGACCGGGGCGCTGCTGCCGGGGGAGCAGGGTCTATCCGACCTCATGCTGGTTCAGGGTCAGTTGGTCGTCGCCAGTGGCGACCTTGCGCTGGTGACGGGAAATGCTGCAGCAATGCAGTCGATCACGGTAAGGCTTGCGGCCGAGACTGGGGACTTGATCTTCCATCTCGGCTTTGGCAGCTCGTTCCGGCGAATCATCGGTCAGGGCGGTGGCCCAGAAACGATCCAGATTGCCGAAGCTTTTGTTCGCAAGGCCCTTCTTGGCGACCCGAGGGTGGTGGATGTCCCTTCGTCGGTCGTGACCATTTCCGGGGATTCGCTCCGGGTAGAAGCCACGGCGCGTCTACGTGACGGCGCCGTCGTTCCGGTTTCGGGGGTGTTTTAGTGGCTACCCAGATTAAGGATCTGATATCGATCATCGCGGCGCTCGTCAATCAGGTCAAGGCAACTCGCCCTGACATCACCGATTTCCAGGTCGGATCAATCATCCGCACGCTTCTGGAGGCGGCTGCGGCTGAGATGGAGGAGCTCTACATCCAGCAGTTCAACTCGCTGATGGAGGGGATTCCGACGTCGACCTACGAGGCGTTCGGCTTTAGCCGCCTGCCGGCTTCGACCGCGACGGTAACCCTAGACTTCTCGGCCTCATCGCCTGTCGCTGCCGCGGTGCTTGTCCCTGCTGGGACACGGGCCAGGACAACCGGTGGGATCGTCTTCACGACGCAGGCAGACGCCACGATTGCCATTGGGCAGACGACGGTATCCGTGTTGGCGGCTGCTGACCGGAGCGGCGTGATCGCCAATGTCGCCGCCAGCACGGTGGTGGTGCTGGTCGACCGTCCCCAGGGCATCAGCACGGTGACCAACCCTTCCGCCGCAGCCGGCGGTTCCGACCTTGAAACCGATCTGCAATTGAAGACTCGATTCCAGGATTTCATCTCGTCGATATCGCGCGGGACGGCTGGAGCAATCGAGTATGGGGCGACAACGGCGACCGTGACCGATGTTGGCGGTGCGGTAATTGAGAGGTGCGCCAAGGCGACAGTTGTCGAGCCGTTTTTGGCCGACCCTCTCAATCCCATCGGCGTCGTTGAGCTCTATTGCCACAACGGATCTGGATCGACCTCCCAGGCTCTCCTTGATGCCGTCGCCATGGTGGTTGCCGGGTACACGATGCAGAACGGCACCGTCGTGGATGGGTGGAAGGCGTCCGGCGTCCAGGTCGTCACGTTCGCGGCCGGAGATTACGTCCTAGACGTGACGGCGCAAATCGTGTGGGTCAACGGCGCCGACCCGGTGGCAGGGGCGTCGGCGGTGACTGCTGCAATTTCCCAATACCTCTCGTCGTTGGCAATCGGCGCCACTGCGGTGTGGTCGCAGATTCTTGCCGCCGCGCAATCGGTCCCCGCGGTTTACTCAGTCGCAGTGCTCTCCCCCGCCAGCGATGTCGCCCCTGGGACGTTGCAGAAGATCGTCCCGGGTGTGGTGACGATCCAATGATCCTGACCCGCAAACTCGTCGCCTCCCTCCACGGTGGGTTCGTCCGAGACCCCATTGAGGTCGAGGCAATTTCCCTCACCAATTCCCCTGGGGCGGTCTCCTGGAGCATCTCCGATCAGGTTTTCACGATATCGGTTGACGGTGGAGCGCCTGCGGCGCTCCCCCTTGGGGGGATCCTGGTCTCTGACGTCGTGGCCTGGATTCTGGGGCTTGGTTTGACGGCTGCGGCACTTCAGCAGCCAGACATGGGTGCCGAGACACTCCTGGACGATAGTGGGGAGGTCGCAGTGAGTGGCGGTGTCGTTTGGACGTCATTCACAGACCCAACGTGGGCCCTCCTTGATGCATTTGCTTTTGAGTTGCAGGGGATCAGGGGGTCGATCGGCAACATGCGCGCCGATTTGGGCCTCTCTACCGCGAGCGGGGAGTGGCTGGACTTCCATGGTGCTCACTACGGGGTGGCGCGAACGGCAGGGGAAAGCGATCCGGATTACGCTGCCAGGATCGTCGCTACCGCCACCAAGACGCTTCTGACCAACCGGACCCTGGAAAATGCGATCACCGGTGCCATTCAGGCCACGTCAGTGGTTGTTGCTGATGCCGGGCTTCTCAGTTTTCCACACTACCTCAACGGCTACTACACCCTGGGCGGTGTCTACCCGATTGGATACCTCCCAGGTGGATCCCCAGCAATCGACGCGACAATCCTCGCGCCGATCCCCCAGGGTGAATCTGAGGCAATTGTGGGGGGGAGGGCTAGATCGGTGATCGAGTTCACACGGGCCGCCGGTGTTGCCGTTCGGAGCCTGAGTGTTAATGGGGTGCCCGCGTGATCGTCGTGATGGCACGCTCATGGTGAGGAGATAATCATGACCCCACTGACCGAATCTGCTACCTGGGGTAGCGCCATTCGAGAGCTATTGACCACCGATGCGGCGCTCGGTGGCCCGCCCATTGTCGACGTAAATGGCGACCCAGTCCTCGGACCTGATGGTCGATCCATTGGCGGTGATTTGAATATTGCGCCAGCACAACTGGCTAACCGAACTGCGTGGTTGAAAGCCGTGCTGGACGCTGGTATCTCGGCTGTTGGCATTACCCCTAATGCAGCAGATATCTCCCAGCTTGCTGGTGCATTGCTTCGGAGGCAGGTGAGTGGGGTGACCACTTATTCGGCGGCAGGGGCGTACAACCTGGATGGTCTGTCCTCAATCGTAATTGTGGCAAACGCTGCCTCTGGATCAACGCTGACCATCCCGTCATCCATTCAACCCGGTGTGATTTTCATTGTATTTACTCAAAGCTACGCAACTGCGACAGTCGTAAGCGAGAATGGATTACCATTTGTTACTCTTGGCGCGGTTGGTCAAGGGCGGAGTTCGGAACTGTATGGAAGCACTCTCCAGTTAGCTGCGGGGCAGTGGGCATTGTTTTTCTCTGGGGGCAACGCATCAGGATTGGTCAGGGTGTTGACTTCAATCCCACCCCTAACTGCTGTGCCGTTAATTGGAGCAGACGCGACGGCAGACAATCATGCAATCACGAAGGGGCAGGCTGATGCCAGATACGCTGGAGCAAATCACAACCATGACGCCGCCTACTCCCCGTCTACGCACACCCACAATAGTTTGTATGCAAGACGGGCATTTTCAACTGCAAATGGGTTAATTACTGCCGGATTAGAAGCCATCAGTTATAGCAATTATTTCATGTTATATGGCGGGTTCTGGGAAGTACGATCCTACATAGACTTTACAAACGTTTACGCAGGTACAACTGTCACGATCATTGACAGTAACGGCACGGCACTCTCATCTCCAGTGACATTTAGTGGGACAGCAGGGAGAGTCTTGACACAAACATATTTTAACAACATCTCGCCTGGAACGTATGACGTCCGCTTGAAATTTGTAAACGGCGGATCGCTTCAAGGTAATTATACGATGACTAACTTTTGCTATAACAACACTTAAAAAAATTGCGGGGGATAAAGTGGCCATCGAGACCGAAAAAAAGACTCCTTACGGCGTAAATGCTACCTATTGGCGCATTGATGAGGTCCACATTTTCCACGGGCGCGGTAACGCCGAAGTGGTGTTGTTTGGGTACCCAAATATGAATGCCCGTCTAAATTCTATGGTACCCATCGCACGCAGGAACGTGATGATCGAAGATATACCTGCAGCCGAGTCCGGACGATCCGCGATCTACCCTGCGATCAAACTTGATCCTGAGTGGGAGGATGCGATCGATGCCTAGGATTCGGATTCGTAGCGCCTTGAGGGCCTGGCCCTTCCTCGCCCTGGCAATAATCGCATCCATGATTGTGGCCATGATTGCCCCATATCAGCTCGGGGTGATGGTGTGGGGGTTGGCAAAAGTGACCCTGTTTGGCTACATCGGGTATTGGACCGACCGGGGGATATTCCCTTACGCAAGGCCGCATATTGCCCCTCCTACCGGTGATATCACCTACGACCGCCATGCTGCACTGCGTCGGGCGATTATCGTCGCGGCAGCCATGGTCGCAGGCGGGACTGGGGTCTAGGTGGACGTTCCACCAATCCCGCCGGAAGCCGCCCAATACGAGCGGATGCTGGTGAGGGAGGCCCATGCTCAGTGGGGCTTGGACGCACCGATATCGACCTTTGCAGCCCAAATTCACCAGGAGAGCGGGTGGCGGTCGACGGCAAAAAGCAAATACGCATCAGGCCTTGCTCAGTTCACCCCAGCGACTGCCGAATGGATCTCCAAGGTGTATCCGGCGAGCCTCGGCGCCCCTGCCCCTTATTCCCCCGGGTGGGCAATCAGGGCCTTGATCGTCTACAACCGGCGCCTTTTCGGGGCGATTTCTCCCCTTTCAGCACCACTCCCTCAAGTGCCGGATTGTGATCGGTGGGCCTTGGCCCTGAGTGGGTATAACGGGGGACCTGGTTGGGTATCAAGGGACAGAAAGCTGACGGCACAACTCGGCGGCAACCCTGATGCGTGGTGGGGTGAGGTTGAGAACCACAGCACAAGAGCGGAATGGGCATTCCGGGAGAACAGGGATTACCCGAGGAAGATCCTCTTGCGGTGGGAGTCACTCTATTTTGATGCCGGGTGGGGGGGGCGGGTATGCGGTCAACAATCTACGCAACCCTGATCGGGGTTGTTGCGACGTCGTCGGTATGGGCATGGGGCCAGTTGGAGCTGAAGGATTCCGAACGCAGCTTGGCCATGGCCACCAGTGCAACAAAAACACAGGCGGTCATCGCCGAACGGTTGCGATCTCGCGCCCTTGCGTCGGAGAGCAAATCACGGGTCCTAGAGGCGGTCATTGAGGCCCAAAACGGGGCCGTCGAGAGATTCCAAACCGAAGCAGATGCGGCATCGGTGTTGGCCGAGAACAGGGCACTCCGAGTCGTTCTCGGGAAGCCACCTGGTGAAGAAGAAGGTGGTCACGGACCTGAGGGGATGAATCGATGGGTGAGTGGGCTCTTGCGCTGATTTTGTTTGGGGGTGGCGCCACCACCGGGTGGTTCGCACATCCGGTCACCCCCCCAGAGATAGTCACCGTCATCGAAGAGGTCGAGGTCGTTAAACAGGTGACCGTTGAGGTGCCGATCCCGGTGATGCCCAAGGTTCCGGTCGAATTGACCGCTCCTCTGGCGGGGGTTGTTGCCCCCCTTCCTACATTCATCGGCCCCCACGCCCCAGGCGCCTCATCTTGCCTCGACGTTCAGGGCGAGGACAGTTTGAAACGGCTGATATCGGCGGCATTACGCAGGCAAAAGTCTTGGGAGGCATGGTCATCACCGGTGGGGGCACAACAATGATTTCAAAAAATGGAACCGTCATCACCATCACCTCCACCCACACCCTTGACGAGGTGATTGCGGCCTACCCGGCAGACTTTGTGGCTACCGGTAGGGCTGTGCAAATTCAAGACGCCACCCTGACCGACATCAGGGTTGGAGACGGCGCCGACACCCCGTCCACGTTGACGATGGTCGACAAACAGCTCGATGCGACCGGCGCGGTCACACTGACCGTCAACGGATTTTCTGTCGCCGGTATTGAGTTGACCAACCTCAAAATCGGTGAAGTCGATGCGAATGGAAACCCCACCCAAGGATGCGTCCTTTCCGACCGAATTGACCTGAGACTAATCATAGGGCACCTCTACGTCTACGGGTCGGATATTCGGCGCGGAAAAGGTTTCCAGAGTCATGGGAAAATCACGGCGGAGGGTTCGACCTTCCGGGGGTTTGTCTTCACGCTGGCGTCGGTCAAACGTCTTGTTGGCTGCGTAATCTACCCCGCCGACAGCGCCGTTAACTTCTACGGCGAGGGCTCATTCCCATTATGCGGGGATGCGGATGCCACCATCACCGATTCGAGCCTGGTGATTGATGATTCAAAAAACTACTGGATTAACAGACAGTTCACACGAGACCTGTCCCGTCTTCAGATAGAAGGGGCAAACGCCAACACCGCCCTGTTTACGGTCGACGGAGACGCTTCGGGGCTGATCAACTTCCCCGACATCACCCTGCCGCAGGTGGTGTGGTCTGGGAACGCTTGGGACATCAAACGCCTCAATCAACTGCGCCAGATCGACATCAGCCTGCGCGATACCGCCGGGACGGTCCTGGATGGCACCGCCGTCACAGGTGTCACCCTGACCGACACCCTTGGTACGGTCTACGCTGGGACGCAGCAACCCGATCTTTCCTGGCGCTTTTCTGCGGTGCTCAACCACCGCATCACCAAGGTGGTGTCGATTGGGGTCATCACCGACGAGGCATTCGGCCCCTTTGTCCTGCACGCCACCATGGTCAGTGGCTCTTTCACCGCAACCTTCGCCGACCTAAACGAGGTGTGGCGTACCCCAGTGCCCATCGTAGTCACCAACCCATCGGCAGTGCCGCAGGTAGCGAGGATCTCCCAGGTCGACACACATGAGTTCCAGGGCGAGACCCACCACGAGATTGTTTTCGTCGGCGTGCCTGGGGTGTCGCCAACGCTGCGCATCTGGGATACAGAGGTTTCCCCGGCTGCGCAAATCGGGACCACCATCACGATGGGTGAGCCACGTCCAGGGGTATTCAAGGCACTGATCAACTGGTCAACCCTGGCACTTCCCCGCGTTCCCGACTACTACCTGATCGAAGTCGTCCAGGGCAACACGGTGGATGCCGTGCCGGTGGAGGTTGAGACGGATCCCGCCGCCAATCAGGCAGCGGCGGCGGTTTGGGCAAGCCCGTCGAGGACACTGACCCAATCGGTTGGCGCTACCCCTGCGGAAATCTGGGCTCATCCAAACCGCCTCGTCACCAACACCGAGCTTTCTTTGATCCCCAAGATTGGGGTTGATTCTGGGTTTTCTGCTGCTATTGGTGGTGGCAGGTGGATCATTGAGAACAACCAAATGGTGTTCTTTGCCCCTGACAACGTCACCGAGGTTGCTCGCTTCAATCTCTATGATTCTGGTGGGGCGCCAACAACAGACCCCGCCAGGTCCATGCAGAGGGTCCGGGTGTGATCACCCTGGGTCTAGGAGGGGCCCTGATTACCAGTGGGCTTGGTTCTGGGGAACGTATCCTGATCCCGTCAGGGTTCAAGCGGATGGTGGTGGTCCCAGGGGAACGACGCACCTTGGCGATTGATGCCGATCCCAGGATAATTGGCATCCCCCCAGAGGGGAGGAGAGAGGTTGTAGTATGGCCCTAGCGCGATTCGAGAAGGATCCTGCTTCTCTTCTCGACTATTCTGTCGATTGGTCAAAGTGGCTTGCCGACCAAGGCGACATCCTGGCGTCTTCTGTCTTTACTATCAAGGGCCCTGCCGCCTCACCGTCAGCGCTTGTTTCGACCCAGCAGCATATCGACACAGCTACAGGTCGGACGCTGGTATGGTTATCGGGGGGCTCGTCCGGGGAGGTCTATCAGGTGGTCAATGCCATCACTACTGCTGGCGGCAGGCGCACTGAGCGGACATTCGCGGTCAAGATTGTTGACCGTTGAGAAAGCATGGGACACTCATGGGACACTCATGGGACACTCATGGGGCAGCGCTCGGCCTAAGCAGCAATAAGCCGCATTAAATTTGCGAGTGTTTGCAGCCGTTTAGGTGTTGTGCGTTAGTGTTGGTATCGGTTGGAAGCGGACTCAAAATCCGGTGGGCTAACACCCGTGTCGGTTCGATTCCGACCTCCGGCACCAACAAAGCCCCGCATCTTGTCGCATGTTCTTGCGATACGGTGCGGGGCTTTTGTTTTTGTTGGCATTTTCGAATGTTCCCACCTTTGGGTTTCTTTCTGTTTTCGCATCGTTGCGCGGGCGTCCGACGGTATTTTTACGGTATTTCCACATCCGTTTTTCCGATGCCGTCTCCGTTCATGAGATGGACTATTCTCTTCAAAACCCTTCAATTTCTTTCGTTTGATTTGGAATAACCATGCGCCTGCTCCACACCATGATCCGGGTCGGAAACCTCGACCGCTCCATCGCTTTTTATACCGACTTGCTCGGTATGCGGCTTTTACGTCGCAAGGACTATCCCGAGGGGCGGTTTACCTTGGCTTTTGTGGGGTATGGCGACGAAGCCGAACACTCCGCCATTGAATTGACCCACAATTGGGATACCGACGGTTACGACCTGGGCAATGGTTTTGGTCATTTGGCCATCGGGGTCGAAGATGCGCAGGCCACCTGCGCGGCCATTGCCGCTGGGGGGGGCAAGGTGGTTCGTGCGGCGGGGCCGATGAAACACGGCACAACGGTCATCGCTTTTGTAGAAGATCCAGATGGTTACAAGATCGAGCTCATCCAGGGTAGATAATCGCCCCAATCCCTAAAAAACCTTGTCTCCCAGGCGTTTGACCTGGGGGGGGGCGATCCGTATGATCCGCACCCTTTTTGCACCGGGGAATTCCCGGTTTGATCGAGGTTTTTACAGCCGTGTCCCAACTTCGCCGCCTGGACGATCTGATTATCGCTCTGGAAGAGCTTCCCAAAGGCGGTTGGCAGGTCGAGGGGGCGGTGCTGGCGCTGGATGATCTGCCCGAGGGAATAACCTTGGCTGCACCGGTCGAACTTGCCGTCGAGGTCAGAGCGGCCCGTGGTGGGCAGTTCCGGGTTGGCGGGCACGTCAAAGCGACCCTGACTGCCCCCTGCGACTCGTGCCTAGATCCCTTCACCTTCGAGGTGGAAGAAGACTTTGATCGTCTGGTTGCCATCGGCGAGGAGTCGGGCTTCTTTCCCCAGGTTGAAGCGGGGGAGGAGGGGATTCCCATCGACGACCTTCCCGATCTGTTTTTGCTCGACGGGCAGCTAAAGCTGACCGAACTGGCGCGAGAAGAGGTTCTGGTGGCAATACCGCCGTTGCTGCGCTGTTCGAGCGAGTGCCAGGGGCTTTGCCCCTACTGCGCCTTGAATCGCAACCTGGAATCCTGCGCATGCGCCGAAGGTGAGAGGCGCAAAGACAGCCCTTTTGCGGGGCTGGCCGAAATGTTGGAAGCCAAAAAAAGGGGGCGCTGATTTTTTTGTTGTTGAATGCGCCCATTTTTTCAGTCTTGTTTTTAATTTAGGGCCGGGACCTCCCGGCTGTTTGACTAAGGAGCGAACCCATGGCCGTACCCAAGAAGAAGATCTCGCAATCCCGTCGCGGCATGCGTCGTGCCCACGACCATCTGACCCCCTCTGCTCAGGCGACCTGTCCCGAGTGCCATGAACCCAAGATGCCCCATCACGTTTGCCCCCATTGCGGCTTCTACAAGGGCCGTCAGGTCATCGCCGGCGCCAACGATTGATCGTACCGACACAGTCGCCGATGCCGTCGGATCGAATCGCCATTGCGGTGGACACCCTCGGGGGGGACTTCCCCCTTGAGGTGCCTATCGCAGGCGCGCTGCGTGCCGCCCGTAAGGGCGGTTTTTCTTTGGTGCTGGTCGGCCCCCAGGAGCGGGTCGAGCAGACCCTGGCTCGGCATGACGTGACCGATCTGACCATCGAGATCGTCGATGCCCCCGATCAGGTCGGTATGGACGAGCTGCCGACCCGGGCCATCCGCAAACGCAATTCCTCGATGCGCCGCACCATCGATCTGGTCCGCGAAGGCAAGGTCGATGGGGGAATCTCCGGTGGCAACACCGGCGCCCTGATGGCGATGGGAACCCTCTTTCTTCGCACCATCCCCGGCATCGACCGCCCCGCCATCGCCTCACGCGTCCCCCGCATCGGCGGTTCCACGTTGCTGCTCGACATGGGGGCCAACGTGGTGTGCAGTGCCGAAAACCTGGTGCAATTCGCCATCATGGGCGACGTCTTCGCACGGGTGATCAACAAGCGGGAAAATCCGGCCATTGGCTTGCTCAATATCGGCTCCGAAGAGATCAAGGGGACCGATACCGTCAAACAGGCGGGGGAGATCCTCTCCAAGCTGCCGTTGAACTTCGTCGGCAACGTCGAGGGCAACGACATCTATTTGAGCGATGTCGACGTGGTGGTCACCGACGGATTTACCGGCAACGTGGCGCTCAAGACCTCGGAGGGGGTGGCCAAGATGATCACCACCCTGCTCAAAGAGGCGCTGCTCAGTACCACCCGCAGCAAAATCGGCGCACTCCTGGTCAAGCCTGCCCTCGACATTATGAAAGAACAGGTCAACCCCGACCGTTACAACGGCGCATTGCTGTTGGGGCTGTCGGGGGTGCTGGTCAAGAGTCACGGCGGCGCCGGACTCGATGCCTTCACCAATGCCACCATGACCGCCTTCGAACTGGCCAAGGGAAGGGTCGTGACCGAGATCGAGGAAGAGATCTCCCACATGGCGGGCGGCATGTCCGCCGCCCAGGACGAACCCGCCTCGGAAGACTAAGCAACCTGCGACCGTTTTCCGTCGCATCGGAGCAACCCATGAAACCAGGTATCCACATCCTCGGTACCGGCAGCTACCTGCCCGAAAAGGTGCTGACCAACGAGGATATGACCAAGATCGTCGATACCACCGACGAATGGATCGTCACCCGTACCGGCATCCGGGAGCGGCGCATCGCCGCGCCGGAGCAAGGGACGGCCGACATGGCGGTCGAGGCGGCCAAGCGTGCCATCGCAGCGGCTGGGATCGAGCCAGGCAGTATTGATCTGGTCATTTTGGCCACCACCACCCCTGACCACATCTTCCCCGCCTCGGCGACCATCGTTGCCCACCGGCTGGGGATCAAAAACGTCCCCGCCTTCGATTTGCAGGCGGTCTGTTCGGGCTTCATCTACGCCCTGACCACCGCCCGGCAATTCCTTGAAAACGGCAGCGCTACTCGCGCCTTGATTATTGGGGCCGAGACCCTGTCGCGCATCGTCGACTGGAACGATCGCACCACCTGCGTCCTGTTCGGCGACGGTGCGGGGGCCATGGTTTTGGAGGCCCGGACCGGCACCGAGGGGGCGATCCTTTCGACCCATCTGCACGCCGACGGTCAATACACCCCCTTGCTTTGGGTTCCCGGTGGCCCCTCGACTCCCGATGCCCCCAAAACCATTGCGATGGAGGGCAACGCGGTTTTCAAGGTGGCGGTGCGTCAACTCGGCGATTTGGTCACCGAGACGCTGGCCGCCAACCACCTCAAGCGCAGCGACATCGACTGGCTGGTCCCCCATCAGGCCAACATCCGCATCATCGAGGCGACCGCCAAGAAACTGGGTCTGCCGATGGAGCGGGTGGTGGTCACGGTCGACCGCCACGGCAACACCTCGGCCGCATCGATCCCCTTGGCGCTCGATGAGGCGGTGCGCGACGGTCGCATCAAAGATGGGGATTTGGTTCTGCTGGAGGCCTTCGGGGGTGGGTTTACCTGGGGCAGCGTTTTGATCCGTTGGGGCAAATAACATGGGCATCGCATTCACTTTTCCCGGCCAGGGTTCTCAAGCGGTCGGCATGGGCAAGGCTTTTTATGACTTGGGCGGCGATTTCAAGGCGATCTTTCAGATGGCCGACGACACCTTGGGTTACTCCCTGACCAAGCTGATGTTCGAGGGGCCTGAGGAAAATCTGCGGTTGACCGCCAACACCCAACCTGCACTGGTGACGATGGCCGCCGCCGCCCATCTGGCCCTGACCCAGGCGGGGATCGCTCCGACCCTGGTAGCGGGCCACAGCCTGGGGGAATACGCCGCCGTGGCCGCTGCAGGTGGATTGAGCTGGAGCGACGCCATCCGCTTGGTGCACATTCGTGGCAAGGCGATGCAAGAGGCGGTGCCGGTGGGGCAGGGGGGGATGGCCGCTATCCTTGGGGTCGAGATGGCGGTGGTCCGACAACTTTGTGAGCAGGTCAGCCAAAACGGCTTGATCGTCGTTCCTGCCAACGACAACGCCCCCGGTCAGATCGTCATCAGCGGCCACAACGCGGCGGTCGCCGCCGCGGTCGAGGCTGCCAAAGAGGTGGGGGGCAAACGCTCGGTGATCCTGCCGGTCTCCGCCCCCTTCCACAGCCCCTTGATGGCCCCTGCCGCCGAGGTGATGCGCAAAGCATTGACCGCGACCGGCGTGGCCGATCTATCGGTGCCTGTCGTGGCCAACGTGACCGCCGATGCGGTGCGAAGTGGCGCTGCCGAGCTGGATCTGCTGGTCGAGCAGGTCACCGCCCCAGTGCGCTGGGTCGAATCGGTGCAGCGCATGAAGGCGCTGGGGGCAACCCTCTTGGTCGAGCCCGGCTCGGGCAAGGTGCTGACCGGCATGCTCAAGCGTATCGATAAAGAGCTGACCGGCGCCGCTGTCAACGGCCCCGAAGACATCGACAAACTCCAGGCGCAGCTGGCCTGACTTAAACCGGAAAAAGGCTCCGGCCTTTTTCCTTCAACGCTTCGCCAAAAGCGTGGTTTTGGCTTCGCTTTCGAAATCGGACAAAACCTGCCCGATTTCGGCGGTCCATCCCTGGGTCGCGGCGCGGCTTGTTCCATGGGTATTTCCTCTGACGAGAGGTTAGATATGAGCCTGCAAGGACTGAGCGTGGTCGTGACCGGTGCCTCCAGCGGCATCGGTAAAGAGGTGGCGCTGCATTTGGCTAAAGCCGGTTGCCGTCTGACCCTGACCGGCACCAACCAAGAGCGCTTGGACCAGGTCAAGGGGCAGGTCGCCGAACTCGGGGCTGAAGTGGTCACTGTGGCGGTCGACTTGAACGCTGACGGCGCCGCCGATCAAGTCATCAACGCCGCCCTTGAGGCCTTCGGGGCGCTGGACGGACTGGTCAACAACGCCGGGATCACCCGCGACACCCTATTGGTGCGAATGAAGGACGATGATTGGGACGCCGTGATCGGCACCAATCTAACCGCCCCCTTCAAACTGCTGCGGGCCGCCGCCAAGGTGATGATGAAGGCGCGCAGCGGCTCGGTTGTGAATGTCTCCTCCATTGTTGCCTCGACCGGCAACGCGGGGCAGACCAACTACACCGCCGCCAAGGGGGGTGTGGAGGCGATGACCCGAACGGTGGCGTTGGAGCTGGCGAGTCGTGGCGTGCGGGTCAACGCGGTGGCGCCCGGCTTCATCGAAACCCCGATGACCGAGGTTCTGCCCGAGAAGGTGAAAGCCGCCCTGCTCGACAACATCCCGATGAAGCGGATGGGCAAACCAGAAGAAATCGCCGATTTAATCGAGTTTTTGCTTTCTCCCAAAAGCAGTTATATCACCGGGCAAACCTTACACGTCAACGGTGGGATGTACCTGGGGTAACCCCCAATCCACATATTTGAGACTTCCCTGATGGGCCTCGGACCAAGTAGCATCCCACCCATCGGTTTTTAGTCGTTTCTTTTCATGCCGGTTCTTTCGGCACCACTGCGGTGGATTCTTTCACGTTGGTTGAAACAAGGGGTTCAACACCATGAGCATCGAAGATCGCGTCAAGAAAATCGTCGCCGAACAGCTGGATGTGGATGCCGAGAAGGTCACCATCGACGCCTCCTTCGTCGACGATCTGGGCGCCGACAGCCTCGACACCGTGGAGCTGGTGATGGCGTTGGAAGAGGAGTTCGGCATCGAGATTCCTGAAGAAGATGCCGAAAAGATCGCCACCGTGGCCAACGCCGTGGATTACATCAAGGCCAACGGCGAGTAATTCCACCGGTTGGATCGCGGGCCGGAGTCGTCGATTGTTGCGGCGCTCCGGCCCGTTGAGTTTTGAGCGATAGGATCACCCCCGTGAATCGACGCGTCGTCATTACTGGCGCCGGCCTTATCACCCCGGTCGGCAATAACCTTGAGTCCTCCTGGGCCGCCATCCTCGCTGGCCAAAGCGGTATCGGTCCGATTTCTAAATTCGATACCGAAGGGTTTTCGGCCCGAATCGCCGGTGAGGTGAAGGGGTTCGACGTCGAGGCGTTCATCTCGAAGAAGGACCAGCGCAAGATGGATACCTTCATTCATTTTGGGGTGGCCGCCGCCGACATGGCGTTGCAAATGAGCGGGCTGGTGATCGACGAGCGCAACGACGAGCGGGTCGGGGTGATCGTAGGCTCCGGGGTCGGCGGTCTGCCCGCCATCGAGGCAACGGTCAAGGAGTACCTTGAAAAAGGGCCGCGCCGCATCTCCCCCTTCTTCATCCCCATGACCATCATCAACATGGTGTCGGGCCACATTTCGATCCGTACCGGCGCCAAGGGACCCAACAGTGCGGTGGTCACCGCCTGCGCCACCGGAACCCACGCCATGGGCGAGGCCTTCCGCATCATTCGGGGCGGCTATGCCGACGCGATGATCGCGGGGGGCACCGAGGCCTGCATCTGCCCCACCGCAGTGGGGGGATTCGCCGCCTCCAAGGCGCTCTCAACCCGCAACGATGAACCCGAGCGTGCCAGCCGCCCCTGGGATAAAGACCGGGACGGTTTCGTCATGGGCGAAGGTGCCGGCGTGGTGGTGATGGAATCGCTGGAGTCGGCCTTGGCGCGCGGCGCCAACATCATCTGCGAGGTGGTGGGCTACGGCATGAGCGGCGACGCCTACCACATGACTACCCCCGCCCCCTGCGGCGATGGCGGCGGTCGGGCGATGAAGGCGGCTTTGAGCGACGCCAATCTGTTGCCCAGTCAGATCCAGTACATCAATGCTCACGGCACCTCGACCCCCACCGGCGACACCCTTGAGATCGAAGGGGTCAAGGGGGTCTTCGGGGATCATGCGACCAACGGTCTGCTGGTCAGCTCGACCAAGTCGATGACCGGTCACCTGCTTGGGGCCGCCGGTGGCATTGAGGGGGTCTTCACGGCGCTTGCGATTCGCGATCAGATCGCTCCCCCCACCATCAATCTTGAAAATCCCGACGAGGGTTGCGATCTCGATTTCGTCGCCGAAGGCAAAGGGCGCCCGGCCGAGATCCATTACGCCATGTCCAACTCTTTCGGATTCGGCGGCACCAACGCCACCATCGTGTTGGCCCGCTACAACCCCTGAAAATCCAGCCCGCTTTGAAAGGCTTGGTTTCCGACGCGGCGCCGTCATCCCTTACGGGGTGGCGGCGCCGTTGTTTTTGGGGCGATGGGCAGGGGGTGATCGAGCGGCTGGCCTGCGCCGATCCTGCCTATTGGTCGGTTTGGTTCGACCGAGCCCATGCCGACCGCCGTTACGCAGAGCCGGTGAGTCTTTTGTTGGGTGGGCTCGATTGGCGCTGCGGCGCTTGGCACGAAATCGCCCCGCTGTTGCCCGCCCCCCATGAGGCTGCTCCAACAACGCTTCTACAAGGGGGATTGCTCTTCGTCGCCTTTGAAGCGTTCCACTGCCTAGAACCCAGCGTTCCGAAGGCCCGACTCGATCCCGGTTACAACCTTGACTACGAGGCGGCATGGGGACGATTCGATGCCTTGATTGCCCTCGACCACGAAACCGGACATGCGGCGCTGTGGTGCCGGGAATCGGTCCCGGAGCAGAACTGGCAACAGTGGAGCGGGCAGGCCCACGGGGAGGATCCCCCCCCACCCGTAGCACCTGAGGGGGCCACCGCTCGCCGCTTGATCGATCCGGAATCTTTTCAAACCATGGCTGCGGCCGGAATCGAGGCGATTGCCCGGGGCGACCTTTTTCAGGTCAATCTGGCCCATCCCATCGAGGTTTCGGGGTTGGGGGACGGTCTACCCCTCTTTCGCTTTTTAAGAGCCGCCAATCCGGCCCCTTACGCTTGCTACGCCAGGCTCCCCGGCCTAGATCTAGTCTCCTGCTCCCCCGAACGGCTGGTTTCGACCCATGGCGGGATCGCCCGCAGCCGCCCCATCGCCGGAACCCGCCGCCGAGGACGGGGGGAGGGGGAGGACGACGCTCTGCGCCGGGAGCTGCTCCTGTCTGCCAAGGAGCGAGCCGAGCACATCATGCTGGTCGATTTGATCCGCAACGATCTGGGGCGGGTATGCCAAGCCGGTTCGGTCGGGGTCGAGGAGCTGATGGTCACCGAGCAACTCGCCTCGGTTTGGCATATCGTCTCCGAGGTTGCGGGTCAATTGCGCCCCGGTGTTGGCCCTGCCCAGGTGACGGCGGCGATGTTCCCCGGTGGCACCATCACCGGCGCCCCCAAGGTGCAGTGCGGCAAGCTGATTGCGCAGCTGGAGCCCTACCGGCGCGGCCCCTATACCGGCTCCATCGGCTGGGTTTTGGGGGACGGATCGCTCGACCTGAACATCTTGATCCGTACCCTGGGGCTTCGAAACGGCACCGGATGGCTGCATGTCGGGGCTGGGATCGTCGCCGATTCCGAGCCGCAGCACGAAGACCGGGAAACCCTCAACAAAGCCGCCGGTATTCTGCACCCCCTCGGAATCGAGGTTCGCACCCTGCGATGAGTTCTATTGAGCTTTTCACCACCTTGCCCACCTCGACCGTTTCCCCCTGGGAAATCCGCGGCTTGATGTTCGGCGACGGCCTGTTTGAAACCATGCTGGTGTGGGGGGGGGGGCTCCCCTACGCCCCATGGCATCGGCAGAGACTGGCTGAGGGGTGCGCCCGGCTTGGACTCGATCCCGATCTGGCGGTGGTGTGGGGTCGGCTACAGGGGCTTGATCTACCCGAGCGGGGCATTCTCAAACTGGTGGTGGGGCGAGGGGGAGGGGGGAGGGGATTCCTGCCTGAAGCCGACAGTATGCGTCGCGATTGGGCCATCGCCCTGCTCAGCGCCTGGACCCCCCCTGCTGCGCAGCCGGGGGTGGTTGGTCCCAGCACCACCCCCGCTTTGCCCCCCAATCACCCCCTGGCGGGGATCAAATCGCTCAGCGCCGCCCATTGGGTCCAGGTGCGGCGCGAGGCGCAGGGGCAGGGGTGGTTGGATGCCATCGTCCCAGATGCACAAGGGTTTCTTACCGAGGGTGCGGGGCACAATATTGTTTGGATGACCGGCGCCGACCAGATCGTCACCCCACCACTAAATCAAGGGATTCTGCCGGGAATTGGGCGGCGCCGTTTGCTCGAACGACTGCAACAACGGGGCATTCGGGTCGAGGAGCGCCCCCTGCATCGCGACGAACTACCCTCCGGCGCCAAGATGATTCTGACCAACGCTGTCGTGCCACCCCGCCCCGCCTTTTGGCTGGCCCCACCCGTCCAGGAAGACAACCTTCCCGACTGGTTGATCGCGGAGATCCAGGCATGGCCCGCCCCTTGATGGTGCTGGCACGCCGGGCTGCCGGAATCGGCTTCGGCACCGGACTCATCCTCTTTGTCGCGCTGCTGGCCTGGGGCATGAGGGGAGAGGTTCATCCCGGGATCGTTTGGATCCCCCCCGGCAGTTCGGTCGAGGCCAGCGCACGGCTGTTGCACAAGGGGGGAATCATCGCGCATCCCACGGCGTTTCGTTGGACCGCCCGACTGATCGCCCCCCAGGGGTTGCGTTTTGGGGAATATGCCGCTGGGCACGAGATGGTGGCGCAGCTGATCGACCGAATGGCGCGGGGCGACATCTTGATCCACTGGGTGACCTTCCCCGAGGGGTGGGGCGTTCGCGACATGGATCGGCGCCTTGGCGCCATGGGGTTACTTCAGGAGGGGGCCTTCGCGGCGGCCTGCGCCATCAAGCCCCCGGCGCGCTTGGGAACGCCGACCTACGAGGGGTGGCTGCATCCCGATACCTACGACCTGACCCGCCCGGTCGACCCGGCGTCACTACGCGACCGCATGACCGCCGTTACCCAACAACGGCTAAGCCAAGCGATGCAGGGTTATCGTGGCCCACTGAGCCCCGCCAACATGTTGACGTTGGCCTCCCTGGTCGAGCGCGAGGCGCAGTTGCCCGAGGAACAGCCCCACATCGCAGCGGTATTTTTGAATCGGCTGACCAAAAAGATGAAGCTGCAAAGCGATCCCACCGTGATTTACGCTCTGGGGGAGGCCTACGACGGCAATCTGACCCGGGCCAACCTGGCCATGGACCATCCCTACAACACCTACAAACGCGGTGGCCTGCCGCCCGGCCCCATCGGCAACCCCGGTTTTGGCGCCATCGAGGCGGCGTTGAATCCCTTGGCGAGCGACGACCTGTACTTCGTCGCCAGGGGGGATGGGGGGCACCGATTTTCGGCCACCTTGGCCGAACACAACCGCAACGTGCAGATGTGGATTCGTTGGCAACGGCAACTGAAAACGGAGCAAAACCCTTGAAACACGGTTGGTTCATCACCCTGGAAGGGGGCGAAGGGGCGGGTAAGTCGACCCAAATCCGGCTGCTGGCCGAGCACCTGCGCGCCCAGGGTCGCGAGGTCGTCGTCACCCGGGAACCCGGTGGCTCGGCGCTGGGCGAGGCGATTCGGGGACTGCTGTTCGCCCACTCCATGCAGCCGCGCACCGAGTTGGCTCTGGTTGCCGCCGGCCGTCAGGACCACCTCGACCAGATTATTCTTCCGGCGCTGGAGCGCGGTGCCGTGGTGCTGTGCGACCGCTACGTCGATTCCACCTATGCCTACCAAGGTTGGGGACGACGGCTCGATCTGCGCGAGGTCGACGCCGTGGCCAGCTGGAGCACCGCGCGCCGTCCCCCCGATCTGACCCTGTGGTTCGATCTGCCGGTCACCCTTGGTTTGGCACGGGCCGGAAAACGCAGCGACAACAACCGTTTCGACGCCGAATCGACCCGCTTTCATCGTCGCATCCGCGCCGCGTTTTTAGAGCGGATGTGGGGCGAGCCGCAGCGTATTCGCCGCATCGACGCCAGCCAATCCATCGAGGCGATTCAGACCCAGGCGCGGGGGTTGATCGCCGCCCTGACAACCACGCCGGGGAGGGGAGGGTGACGCTGCTCGATACCCTGATTGGCCACCACGAGGTACGGCAGCGGCTGGAGCACAGGCTGCACGACGGCAAATTCCCCCACGCCCTGCTGCTGCTCGGCCCCCCCGGAGTCGGCAAGGGGCTGCTGGCCCGGGGGCTTGCCCAGGCGCTGCTCTGCGCGACCCCCAAGCGAGGGGTGGCCTGCGGCGCCTGTCCCGCCTGTCGGCAGATTGAGGATCCCACCGTCGGTCATCCCGATCTGATGGGGATTGAGCCGGTGGGCAAAAAGCGGGAGATCCCCATTGATGCGGTCCGTCAGGCCAACGCCTGGCTCGGTTTAACCCCGCTGGCCGCCAAACGGCGACTTCTGATTCTCGATGGCGCCGACCGGCTCAACCGCTTTTCGGCCAATGCACTGCTCAAAACGCTGGAGGAACCTGCGCCGGGGGCCCATCTGATCTTGCTCGGAGTCTCCACCGCCCGGGTCCTGCCCACGATCCTGTCGCGCTGCGTCAAGATGCATCTACACCCGGTGGCGCAACCCGATCTGCTGGTCTGGCTCAGCCAAAAGTATCCCGATTTGCCCGAGACGAGCCTGGCTCGCGCCGCCGTCATCGGGGGTGGAGCGCCGGGGGTTGCTCGGGGGTGGTTGGAGGAAAAGCGGCTGAAAATCATGGAGCGGTTTGGGGAGGATGCCGCTATCCTTGCCCGCTGCGAACCCGCCTCGCTTCTCGAAATGGCCCAACGGTGGGTCTCTATGGACGACTTCGAAGCGATCGGCATTTTGATCCGCGCCTGGCTGCGCCAATTCTTCGACGCCATGATCCCGCAAGATGGGGGGTCGGGTTTTGGTTTAACCCCCCTACCGGGGGCGGTTGAACCGCAGCGATTGCTGCAAGCCGAGGAGCGGATCACCCTTTGGGAAGAGGATCTTGAGCGGATGGTCAATCCACTGCTCGCCACCGAAGGGCTTCTTATTGACCTGCAAAGGGTACTGGTTCATGGCCGAAAGGCTTATCGGACTTAAGCTCCCCTCCAGCGCGAATGTTTTTTTCGTCCCCACGCCTGAGTTTGCCACCGAGGTCGGGAGCACCGTCTTGGTGCGTCTGCGCCTGGGGCGCGAAGAGCTGGCCCGGGTTGTCACCACCCATGTCGAGCGCGACGAACCCTTCTTCGGGGTGATCGACACCTTGATCCGCCCCATTGCCGACGACGAGCTTAACAAACTCGAAAAGCGCAAGGAGCAGGAGCGCCAAGCGCTGACCATCGGACGAGAACAGGCACGGCTGCTCAACCTACCGATGAAGTTCTCCGAAGCGCTCCTCGACGATGAGGGGCGGGTCATGAACATCACCTTCGCCGCCCCCCATCGGGTCGACTTCCGCGCCCTGGTGCGGGCCCTGGCCGCGAAACTTCACCTGCGCATCAACCTGCGTCAGATCGGGGTACGCGACCTGGCCGGAGAGATTGGTGGTCTCGGCCCCTGTGGCGCAGAACTGTGCTGCGCCTCGAAGCTGGGCGGAAACATGGACCCCGTTTCACTCAAGATGGCGAAAAACCAGCATTTGTCCCTCAATCCCGACCAAATCTCGGGTGTGTGTGGACGGCTGATGTGTTGCCTGTCGTTCGAGGATGAGGCCTACCGCGAGCTCAACCGCTCCCTACCTCGGCAGGGGACCCACTGCTGCACCAAGAGCGGCCAATGCGGTCGGGTGGTGTTTCAACACCCCCTGGACCGGGCGGTTACCCTACAAATTAAGCCGGGTGAAAACCTCAAGGTTTCGGTGGACGAATTGGAGGGTAGTGGTGGGGAACGTCGTGCGGCACCCAGCCAGGATCCGCCTGCCGCACGCACACCGGTCGCCACACCGGTGGCCGAATGTGTCGATCCAGAACCGAGTCCCCCTCCCACCCCCGTCGCCGAACCACGCCCCGAAGAGCGGACGGAACGGGCAGTTCAATCCCGCCCCCCCAGGGGCCGGGGGCGCCCCCAGGAGCAACGGCAACGCGCTGCTGCCACAGTGCCGTCCCAACAAGAGACTTCCCCCCAGCCCCCCCCCCAACAAGGGGAGGGGGAGGAGCGGTCCAATCGGGGTGGCCGACGCAGGCGTTCCCGGCGGCGCGGGCGCAGCGGGGGGGGCGAGGGTGGATCGGCCCCCGCTTCGTAACCTCAACTCAATCGCCTAAACCACTTAAAACAAAACATTAAAGCCTTTAGGGCCAACCACGTCATGAGCCAGCTCCAGACCTTCTTCGTCACCACCCCGATCTACTACGTCAACGACCGCCCCCACATCGGCCACGTCTACACCACGGTTGCCGCCGATGTAATGGCCCGTTTCAACCGTCTCGACGGCAAAGAGGTCTTCTTTTTGACCGGGAGCGACGAGCACGGTCAGAAGGTGGAGCGCTCCGCCGAGGCGCGCGGCATTGCCCCCATTGCCCTGGCCGACGAGGTGGTGGCCGAATACGCCAGCTTATGGGAACGCTTCGAGATCAGTTTCGACCGCTTCATCCGCACCACCGAGCCGGGGCACAAAGAGGCGGTCAAGGCGATATTTCAGCGGCTGACCGCGTCGGGGACCCTCTATAAGGGGAGCTACGAGGACTGGTACTGCACCCCTTGCGAGTCGTTCTGGACCGAAACCCAGATTCGCAACGGTCTGTGCCCCGATTGCGCCCGTCCGGTCGAGCGGCTGGCCGAGGAGTCCTACTTCTTTGCTCTGTCGCGCTACACCCAACCTTTGATCGACCATATCGAGTCCCACCCCGAGTTCATTGGCCCCGAAAGCCGTCGCAACGAGGTGCTTGCCTTTCTTAAAAATGAAGAGGGGCTGCGCGATCTGTCGGTGTCGCGTACCGGTTTCACCTGGGGGATTCCGGTCCCCGGCGACGACAAACATCTGATTTACGTTTGGATCGACGCCCTGACCAACTACTTGAGCGCCTTGGGTTATCCCGATCAAGAGGGGTCGATGGGCCGGTTCTGGCCCCCCAGCCTGCACCTGATCGGTAAGGACATCCTGCGTTTTCACGCCATCTACTGGCCCGCCATGCTGATGGCGGCCGATCTGCCTTTGCCCAAACGGCTCTACGCCCACGGCTGGTGGACGGTCGAGGGTGAAAAGATGTCGAAATCCAAGGGGAACGTGGTCCGCCCCGACGATTTGCTGGCCAAGTATCCCCCCGACGTGATTCGGTATTTCATGCTGCGCGATGTCCCCTTCGGGGGCGACGGCGACTACTCCCAAGCCTCGCTCGATATGCGCTACACCACCGAGCTCGCCAACGATCTTGGCAATTTGGCGCAGCGGGTTCTGAGCATGGCGGTGAAGCAATTCGGGGGGATTCCAAGCCGCAGCCAGGCGATGGAAAACGACGAGGCGGCGCTGCTGGCCACGCTGCTGCGCAGCCGCGACGAGGTCCGAGCACAGATCGAGGTTCAGGCCTTCCACAAGGCGCTCGGTGCCATTTGGCAGGTGGTGGGGGAGGCCAACCGCTTCATCGACGCCACCGCCCCCTGGGCCCTGGCCAAACAAGCCGATCAGCGTGGTCGTCTGGCCGGGGTGCTGCTCAGCGCGATGGAAACCATCCGCGGGGTGGCGATACTGTTGCTCCCCTTCATGCCGACCATGGCGGGGAAGATCTTGCAGCAGATGGGGGAGGAGATCCCCGATACCCGGCGTGGGTCTTGTGCCGGGCTCGACCTGCTGGTCGGCGAGCCCCGGTTGAGCCAAGGCAAGACGTTGGACAAACCGGTGGGGGTGTTTCCCCGCCTGGGCTGATCCTATTTAGAGGACCACCACCATGAGCCAGGAGCGCCGCACCGAATCCCGATCACCCATCCGGGTCAACGTGCAGTACCACACCGCTGATGCGGTTTACGAGGGGTACACCGACAACATCAGTGGTGGCGGGATCTTTGTCCGTACCAAAGAGGCGCTCCCGGTCGGGACCGAGGTGACCCTGGTACTGCACCTGCCCGACGAGCATGTGATCGAGATCGATGGCAAGGTGGTTTACGCCAACCCCTTTGAAAATACCCGTCCCCTGATGCAGGGGATGGGTATTCAATTCCGCCATACCTCGGACGAACAGCGCGACGAGATCCGCCGTTGGGTTCGCGATGTGGCCAAGCTCCACACCGAAGGACCGGCCTTCCGCCCCTTATGAGTTGCCCGCAGTGAAACCCTTTGATACCCATGCCCACCTCGATTACCTGATGGGGCAAGAAGACTGGCCCCAGATTCTTGAGCGCACCCTCGACGCCTGCGATTTTGTGCTGATCCCCGCCGTCGAACCCCCCTATTTTGAGCGGGTGTTCCAGGCAGCGGCCTTGAGCGACCGGTTTTTTGTCGCCATGGGACTGCACCCTTGCGACGTCCAAACTCCACCCAGCGTCGAAGAGATCCTGGGCTGGGCCTCCCATCCCAAGGTGGTGGCGTTGGGGGAGACCGGTTTGGATTACTACCACGACCTCACCCACATCGAAGCTCAGAAGGCTAGCTTTCGCAATCATATACGGGCATGTCTTGAAGCAGATTTACCCGTCATTGTGCACAGTCGCGACGCTGATGAAGACACCTACGCGATCCTGAAAGAGGAGGGGCAGGGGCGGTTGCGAGGGGTGATGCACTGCTTTTCAAGTGATCGGGCGCAGGCACAGCGGGTGGTCGAATTGGGGCTGCTGGTCTGCTTTTCGGGCAACGTCACCTATAAGAAGGCGTTGGACATTCAAGAGGCGGCCACCTGGGTGCCCGACACCCACCTGCTGGTCGAAACCGACGCCCCCTACCTGAGCCCGCAGCGCTGGCGGGGCAAACGCAACGAACCGGCCCAGATGATCGCCACCCTCGAAAAACTTGCCGAATTACGGGGTGATAGCCTGGAAGACGTCGTGCGTATTACCCGCGAGAACGGGCGGCGGCTGTTTCGCATCGACCAGGAATCCCCAGAGGGGGAGATCGCCTACACGATCCGCAACAGCCTCTACCTCAACGTCACCAACCACTGCACCCTGCAATGCGCCTTTTGCCCCAAGTTCGACGACTTCATGGTGAAGGGGCATTACCTCAAGCTGGCCAAAGTGCAGCCGAGCCCAGGTCAGTTGATCGAGGCGATCGGCGATCCGACTCGCTTTGATGAGATCGTCTTTTGCGGCTACGGCGAGCCGACCCTGCGTTTGCCGGTGGTGCTCAGCGTTGCTCACTGGATTAAAGAACATGGCGGGAAAACCCGCCTAAATACCGACGGTTTAAGCAACCTGGTGCACAAGCGCAACACCATCCCCGAGCTGGCCCAGGCCATCGACCGCATCAGCATCAGCCTCAATGCCCAGGACGAGGCGACCTACAACCGCCATTGCAGGCCCGGTTTGCAGGGCTCCTATGAGGCGATGAAACGGTTCATCGCAGAGGCGGCGGCCCATGGGGGATTCCAGGAGGTGATCGCCTCGGCCATTGATGGGTTGGAGGGGGTTGATGCCGAGGCGTGTCGGGTTTTGGCAGAATCGTTGGGGGCCCATTTCAGGGCTAGGCCCATGGATCGGGTTGGGGACCAGTAGGGGATTCATCGGGCTGGGGTGGTGGATTGAAGGTGGGGTTCGGTGTAGCCGAGAGGCGCTGTTGTCGTGCAGGGTTGTCTCTTCATTCGCGGACCGAAGGTTGCTCCAGCAACGTTACGTGGGGACCGTTCGTCCATCGAGGCTGTGGTAGGCGATCTCGGTCGCGAAGCGAAGCTGGTGGGGGAAGGAGACGTTCTCTCGATTGGCTAGGGAAACGCTGAAAAAAGACCTCCTGCCTTTTTCAGCGACGTTTCGCAAAAACCAAACGTAGTCGCCCTGATGCGGCGATGGTTTTTGCTTCGCTTGCAAAACCAGCAGAGCTTCGGCGACTTAGGTCGCCTTCTACTTACGTTCCTGATTTTGGCGGTCCATCCGTGGGCCGCTCGCAAGCGCCGATTAAATCAGCGTTTCCTTAGAAAACCGCGTCATACACAATATTACATAACATACATTCTGAGTGTGTATGTGTCTTCAAAAAACCACCGAAACGGTGGCTCTTTGAAGAAAGAAATTATCGGAACGCGCGGGTTTAGACCCCAAGCATCACGGAGCCGTGACTCGATTCCAGCATCCGCAGCCTCAAAAAACGTTGCGCACCTCGCTGACCTCGGGAATCCGCTGCTTCATCACCCGTTCAACCCCCATCTTCAAGGTCATCATCGCGCTTGGGCAGGTGCCGCAAGCCCCTTTGAGCCGCACCTTGACCACGTCACCTTCCAACGCGATGAATTCGATGTCGCCGCCGTCCATCTGTAAGCGCGGACGGATTTCGCTCAGCACCCCTTCAACAGCACGAACATCGATGGCCATGGTTTCCCCATTCGCAGCAATCAGAAAAAAGGGCCGCCCAACAACATGGGCGGCCCTCGATGGTTCAAAACGCTTTTTTTACCAAAGACCTATTACAGCTCGCTGGCGTGTTTAGCCAGGTACTCGGCGACCCCTTCGGTGCTGCCCTTCATACCCTCTTTGCCTTGCTGCCAACCGGCAGGGCAAACCTCGCCGTGCTCTTCGGTGAATTGCAGAGCGTCGATCATACGCAGCATCTCGTCGATGTTGCGGCCCAGGGGCAGATCGTTGACCACTTGGTGACGGACGACGCCGGCCTTGTCGATCAGGAACGAGCCGCGCAGCGCCACAGAGTCGCCGATCAGCACGTCGTAGTCGCGGGCGATGTTCTTGGTCAGATCGGCAACCAAGGGGTACTGGACGTTGCCAATACCACCGTTATTCACTGGGGTGTTTTTCCAGGCAAGGTGGGTGAAGTGGGAATCGATCGAAACCCCGATCACCTCAACGCCACGGCTCTTGAAATCGGCCAGGCGGTGGTCAAAGGCGATGATTTCAGAGGGACAGACGAAGGTGAAATCCAGGGGATAGAAGAATAGGACAACATATTTGCCTTTGTAGTCGGCCAGCTTGAAGGACTCGTTGATGCTGTTGTCGGGCATGACCGCTTTGGCGGTGAACTCGGGAGCCTGCTTGGTGACGAGAACGCTCATGGGAAAAACCTCCTAAACCAAGATGAATTGAACAGGCGGGTAGTAGGGTTAAACAATGCCCGTGATTTATAAGGAGGGGGTCCCAGGGGGTCAAGGGGAAATCCGAGTTTTTTTATCGGATATTAGCTTCGGGCCACAAAAAAGGGGCCTCGGATTGGTCCGAGGCCCCTTTTTTGATTGGCTCCCCGGGCCGGACTCGAACCAGCGACAGGGTGGTTAACAGCCACCTGCTCTACCGACTGAGCTACCGGGGAATGTGAAGCGGCGCGAATCATGGGAATGTGACATGGGGCTGTCAACCCTTTTGCCAAAAATCCCGTGAATATCGGACCTACAGCGCTTCATCCAAGCGGCGACAGACCGTTTTGAGCACCTCGATCCTGGCAAATTTCTTGTCGTTGGCCGGGATTAAGCTCCAGGGAGCGAACTCGGTGCTGGTGCGGGCGACCATCTCGTTGACCGCCTCGGCGTACTGAGGCCACCGCTCGCGGTTGCGCCAGTCCTCGTCGGTGATTTTGTACTGCTTGTAAGGAATCTCTTCGCGCTCCTTGAAGCGCCGCAGCTGTTCGTTGGGATCGATGTGGAGCCAGAACTTGTTGAGGATGATCCCATGCTCGGTGAGTTGCTCCTCGAAGTCGTTAATTTCGTTGTAGGCCCGCATCCACTCGTCGGGTTGGGCGAACCCTTCGACCCGCTCGACCAGCACCCGCCCATACCAAGAACGGTCGTAAACGGTAACCCGTCCAGCACGGGGGAGATGGCGCCAGAAACGCCACAGGTAATGCTGGGCCCGCTCTTCGTCGGTGGGGGCGGCAATCTGGATGATGCGGTACACCCTGGCATCCATGGCAGCGATCATGCGCCGGATGTTCCCCCCCTTCCCCGCCGCGTCCCACCCCTCGAACACCACCACGGTGGAGCGGCCCGCTGCGTTGGCTCTGCGGGTTAGGCGGTTGAGCTCACCCTGCCAATGGATCAGCTCCCGCTCGTAGGTCCGTTTGTTGCCAATTTTTTGTTTGAGATCGACATGGTCGAGGATGGTCAAGCTGGCTTTGGGGTCGGTGGGGGGAACCGGATGGGGCGATGCGGGGGGGGCAATATGGGCCAAACCGCCGTTCAGGCGGCCCCGGATCGCTTCGAGTAGGGTGCGACCGACAAACAGTTCGCGGTAACTTGGATCCTCAGCCTCGACCAGAATCCATGGCGCCTCGCCGGTATCGGTACGGCGGATCGCCCGCTCGGAAACCTTGGCGAACTTGTCGTAGAGGTTGAAGTGTTTCCAATCGGTGGCACTAACCCGCCAGCGGGTGTCGGGGTGGGACTCGAGCTTGGTCAGCCGTTTTTTCTGAGCTTTTTTGGACAAATGAAACCAAAACTTGAGGATCAAGGCACCATCGCGCACCAGCATCTGCTCGACGTTGGCGATCCGGGCCATCTCATCATCCAGCTGGGCGTTTTTGGTTTCGCCGTACACCCGCCGAATGATCGGCATGGTGTACCACGAGCCAAAGAGCAAGCCGATCTTGCCCCGGGGGGGAAGAGCCCGCCAAAAACGCCACCAGCGGGGCCGTTCCCGCTCTTCATCGGAGGGGGTTCCAAACGCGGCCGCCTCCAACCCTCGGGGATCGAGCCACTCGTGCAGCCGGTTGACCGTCTCGCCCTTTCCGGCACCGTCGACCCCGGCAATGATGACAACGACCGGGATGTTGCGGCCACGAAGCTCGTCTTGCGCCTCTAGCAGTTGGGCCCGCAAATCGGGGAGCTGCTCTTTGTAGGACTGCTTGGAGACACTACGTCCCAATTCCGCCGCTTCGAACATGCTTTCCCCCGCTGTTGTCTCGATGCCGCTGCTATTCCCCCTGCAGTCGGCCGGTATAGCGATCCTGCTCCGTCAACAAACCGTGGTCGATCAGCCACTGTCGAGCATCGGCGGCGTCGGTTTCAAACCACCCCTTGGCCGAGCCCACCACGAAGTTGTACCCCCAGGCATCCATATCGGCCAGTAACCGCTCCATTCCGACGCCGCGCAGATGGTCGCGGGCCAGCACCACCTGCAGGTAGCAAACCCCCTCCTCCTCTTTGCGTGTTCCCCCCGCCTCACGATGCAGGGTGGCACGGCGCTGGGGATCCATGCAGATCAGGTGACAGAGCTCGTGCAAAAAGGAATGAACCGGGGTATCGCCCCGCACGTAGACGGTGCTGCCGACCAGCCCCGCCTCGGGCTCCCCCCAGAAGGTTCCGGGCAGGCTCCCTCCCGGTTCGACCCAGCCGATCTCGACCCCGAGGGGGGCGACGAATCCCTCCCAGTAGTCTTTAGAAAACGCTTCCATCAACTGGACTTGAGGCTCTGGGTTCATGCGGCGATACCTGGAAAATCAAGGTTTGTGGGAGCGCCGCCTCGGCGCAATTAAATAGCCCCGAGGGCGCATCGCTCGATTGAAAAAAGGTGGGTGAATCATCGAGCCGGGGGCGGAGCTCCTACCAATAAGATCAACCCACCCAGGCCCGGGCATTGCGGAACATGCGCAGCCACGGCCCCTCTTCGCCCCAACCTTCGGGGTGCCAGGAGTACTGCACCGAGCGGAAGACCCGTTCGGGATGGGGCATCATGATGGTGATGCGGCCGTCGCTGGTGGAGACCCCGGCGACCCCGTTCTCGGAACCATTGGGGTTGGCCGGGTAGGTGCGGGCGATGCCCCCGGCGGGATCGGCATAGCGTAGGGCAATGGCCGCCTGTTGATCTGAGCCGCAGGTCGAAAACACCGCCCTGCCCTCCCCATGGGCTACTGCGATGGGGAGAATGGAGCCCTCCATCCCCTGCAAAAAGATCGAGGGGGAGGCGCCGACCTTAACCAGCGACAGACGGGCCTCGAATTGCTCGCTCAAATTGCGCTCGAAGCGGGGCCAGAGCTCGCCGCCAGGGACGATCTCGCTGAGCGAAGAGACCATCTGGCAGCCGTTGCAAACCCCGAGGGCGAAGCGGGTCGGGTCGGTGAAGAAGCCCTGGAACATCGCACGCAGGGCGTTGTTGTAGAGGATCGAATTGGCCCAGCCGCGACCGGCCCCCAACACGTCGCCGAACGAGAAGCCACCACAGGCGACCAATCCTTGGAATGCAGCCAGGTTGTGACGCCCCTCGATCAAGTCGCTCATATGTACGTCGATGGCGGCAAAACCGGCCCGGTCGAAGGCTGCAGCCATCTCGACCTGCCCGTTGACCCCCTGCTCGCGCAGCACCGCCACCCTGGGGCGAACCCCGAGATTGATGAAGGGGGCGGCGACGTTTTCGGTGGGATCGAAGGTCAGCTGGGTGGCGGTCAATCCCGGATCGTCGGTTTTGAGCAGCCGGTCGTAGGCCTCTTGGGCACAGTCGGGATTGTCGCGCAGCGCCTGCATGCGGTAGCTGGTCTCGGACCAGGCCCGGTGCAAGGCGGTACGCCTGGCCTGCAACACCACCGCGCCGCCATGGTAGATGGCAATCCCCTCCCCCGTCTGAGGCCTGGCCACCTGGGTGGCAGCATCGGCCAAACCGGACCGTTCAAACGCAGCCAGAACTGAAGCCAGATCATCCTCACGCACCTGGATGACCAACCCCGCCTCCTCGTTGAAGAGGGCCGCCAGCAGGTCTTCATCTTCAATGGCGATCTCAAGACCGCAGCGTCCGGTGAAGGCCATCTCGAGCAGGGTGACGATCAAACCGCCGTCGGAGCGGTCGTGGGCCGCCAGAATCAACCCCTGGCGATTGAGGCTTTGCACCGTCTCGAACAGCCCCTTGAGGTCGGCAGCGGCATCAATGTCGGGCACTTGGTTGCCGATCTGGTTGTAGACCTGGGCCAGGGCAGAGCCCCCCAGCCGGTTTTTACCGCGGCCCAGATCGATCAGCAGCAGGGCGGTTTCCCCCTGGTCCAGGCGCATCTGCGGGGTCAGGGTTTTACGCACATCGGTGACCGGGCCGAAGGCCGAAACGATCAGCGACACCGGGGCGACCACGGCGTGATCCCCGCCCGCGTCCTGCCAGACCGTCTTCATCGACAGCGAATCCTTGCCGACCGGAATCGAGATCCCGAGCTCGGGGCAAAGCCCCAAACCGACCGCCTCGACGGCGGCATACAGAGCGGCGTCCTCGCCGGGGTGGCCGGCCGCCGCCATCCAGTTGGCCGAGAGTTTGACGTCGCTCAATTGGGCGATCGGGGCCGCCACGATGTTGGTCAGCGCCTCGGCGACCGCCATGCGGGCTGCGGCAGCGGCGTCGACGATGGCCAGCGGTGTCCGCTCCCCCATCGCCATCGCTTCGCCGGTGGCGCCGACGTAATCGCTGATCGTCACCGCTACGTCGCTGACCGGCACCTGCCAGGGGCCGACCATCTGATCGCGGTGGACCATGCCGGTGACGGTGCGGTCGCCGATGGTGATGAGGAAGGATTTATCGGCCACGGTGGGCAGATGCAGAACTCGGTCGAGCGCCTCGGCCAAGTCGATTCCAACGGTGGTGACCGAGGGCAGCTCGGTGGCAACCGTCTGGGCCTGACGCAGCATCTTGGGGGTGCGACCCAGCAGCACCTCCATCTCGATGTCGATGGGGCGGTTGCCGAGCAGCCGGTCCTCGACCACAAGCCGTCGCTCCTGTGTCGCCTCGCCGATCACCCCGTAGATGCAGCGCTCCCGGGCGCACAACGCCTCGAAGCGGGGCAGGTTTTCGGGGGCGACCGCCAGGACATAACGCTCCTGGGCCTCGTTGCACCAGATCTCCATGGGGCTCATGCCCGGCTCGTCGTTGGGGATGGCGCGCAGGTCGATGCGCCCGCCGCGCCCGGCGTCGTTGAGGATCTCTGGCACCGCGTTCGAAAGCCCCCCCGCCCCGACATCGTGGATCGAAAGGATCGGGTTCTTGTCGCCCATCGCCCAGCAACGGTCGATCACCTCTTGGGCGCGGCGCTGCATCTCGGGGTTGCCCCGCTGCACCGAGGCGAAATCGAGCTGCTCGCTCCCCGCCCCCGCGTCGACCGACGAGGCGGCGCCCCCCCCCAGACCGATCAACATGGCGGGGCCACCCAGCACGATCACCTTGGCGCCGGGGGGGACCGCGCCCTTGCCGACGTGGTTTGCGCGAATGTTGCCCAGTCCGCCCGCGATCATGATCGGCTTGTGGTAGCCGCGAACCTCGCCGTTGGGGGCGGGTTGCTCGTAGCTGCGGAAGTAACCGGCAAGGTTGGGGCGGCCGAACTCGTTGTTGAAGGCGGCCGCGCCGATGGGCCCCTCGATCATGATCTCCAGGGGAGAGACGATCCGACCCGGCTTGGATTCAGCTCCCTCCCAAGGCTGCTCGCCCCCCGGAATGCGCAGATTCGAAACCGAAAACCCGCACAGCCCCCCCTTGGGTTTGGAGCCGATCCCGGTCGCCCCCTCGTCGCGGATCTCCCCGCCCGATCCGGTGGCGGCGCCGGGGAAGGGGGCAATGGCGGTGGGGTGGTTGTGGGTTTCCACCTTCATCAGGATGTGGATCGGCTCCTCATGACCGCCGTATTCCCCGGTAGCCGGATCGGCGAAGTAGCGCTGCCCCACTGCCCCTTCAATCACCGAGGCGTTGTCCTTGTAGGCGACCAGGGTCCCCTGGGGGGTGGTGTTGTGGGTGTGACGGATCATGCCGAATAGGGAGTGATCTTGAGCTTGACCGTCCAAGGTCCAGTCGGCGTTGAAGATTTTGTGACGGCAATGCTCGGAGTTGGCCTGGGCGAACATCATCAGCTCGGCGTCGCTGGGGTTGCGGCCCGCTCGGGTGAAGGCCTCGAACAGGTAGTCGATCTCGTCGGAGGAGAGGGCCAAACCGAGCCGGGTGTTGATTGCCTCCAGCGCCGGGCACCCCTGGCCGAGGATGTCTGCGTGGGCGACCGCGCCGGGGGGGTGGTGGGCGAAGAGGGTTTCGAGCTGCGCAAAGTCGCCCAACACCGCTTCGATCATCCGGTCGTGGATCGCTTCTCCGATGATCTTGAGTTGTTCGGGGCTCAAGTCCTCGCCGTCGTTACCGGCGACCCACCAGGCGATCCCCCGCTCCAAACGCAGCAGGCTGTTCAAGCCGCAGTGCCGGGCAATATCGGTCGCTTTGGTCGACCAGGGTGAGACGGTGCCGGGGCGAGGGGTGACCAGCAACAGCTGGCTCTTTTCGGGCAGCGGTGGCAACGGTGCACCGTGATCGAGCAACCGCTCCAAGATGTGAATTTGGGCGTCGGAGAGGGTTTCGGAGGTCTCGCCAAAGTAGACGAACTGGGTCTGAAGCCGGGGCCGGAATCCCAAGCCCGCCGTCAGGCGGCCGGCGATTTTTTCGATACGAAAAGGGGACAGGGCAACGGCGCCGCGCAGCAGCAGCATGGATCCTCCGGGGTTGAGCATCCCGCGAAGCGGGAAATTTTTTCGGGTGAAGAAAAAGCGAGTTTCAGGGCCGCGAAGTGTACATCAAGCCCCTCGGGTTTCGGCAGTTTGGCGTGCCAGATCTCGGAGAAGAGAAACCCACGGGATGGGGTGGGGGGCGAAACAGCGTTCGAAATCCCGCACACGACCTGTTCTTTATTATGAACAGTGGTTGTTCGGGATTCAGAACGCCCCTGAGGTGGGCAGGGCGGGATAACCGACCGGCCCTTGAGGTCGGGATAAATAACTTATGTTTTCAATAAGATCCGCGTTTTCTTGGTTTATTGAAAACAATTCTCATGCAGCAATCGATCGCAATGCCGCAATGAGAATATCTCTCAGTGTGTCCACCTTCCCTTCATCTGGCCCGACCGCCACAATCCCCCCATGGAAACCACACTCGATCTGCAATACCGGCAATGCCTCGATTTGGCCCGCAGCCACTACGAGAATTTCCCGGTCGCCTCCCCCTTGATTCCCGCCCGGTTGCGCCCCCATGTGGCGGCGGTCTACGCCTTTGCGCGGTGCGCCGACGATGTGGCCGACGAATCGCCCCTGCCCGCATCCCAGAAAACCGCACTTCTGGGCGCCCTGGCCGAGGCGGTACGGCTTCAAACCCCCCTCCCCCCCCCCTGGGACGAGTTGCTCCCCGGGGCGCGCTGGTTTCTTCCCCCCCTCATGGATACCGCACGCCGGTTTGCCATCGACGAAACCTTGCTGACCGACCTGCTCGACGCCTTCGCTCAGGACGTGGTGCGGGCTCGCTACGACCAATGGGAAGATCTGCTCGACTATTCGCGCCGCTCGGCCAATCCGGTGGGCCGTTTGGTGCTACGACTATTCGGTCAGGACACCCCGGAAAACCTGGCCGCCTCCGACCTACTGTGCACCGGACTGCAATTGGCCAACTTCTGGCAAGACATCGCCCTCGACCTGCGCGATCGCGACCGGATTTACATCCCTGCAGCCATCGCCGCCGAGCATGGCGTCGACCTTGAGCACCTGCTTGGGGGGCAAAACGGCCAAAAAAATCTTCAAAACCTGGTCGCCGGTTTGGTGCGGCGCACCACGCCGCTGTTTTTGGAATCCTGGCCATTGGTCGGTCGGCTCAAGGGGCGGCTCAAGCTGGAGATCGCCGCCACCTGGTGGGGGGGCGCCTCGATTTTGCAGGGTTTGGCCGACACCGGTTTTCAACCGTGGGTCCAGCGGCCATCCTTATCGAAAGCCGATCTGCTCAAGGGATGGCGCCCCATTCTTTTTCCTCCCCGGCATCCGCCGCTGCTAAGTCGAGCCGACTGATCCATGGATCCCTTCCAGTACTGCCAAGAACGCACCCAAAAAAGCGGTTCGAGCTTTTACTACGCCTTCCATGCCCTACCCGATGAACAGCGCCGGGCGATGTACGCGCTCTACGCTTTCTGCCGCGAGGTCGACGACGTGGTCGACGAGACCTCCGATGTCGAGGTCGCCCGCCGCACCCTGGCCTGGTGGCGCATGGAGCTGGCTCAGACCTACGCCCCCCAAGGGGCGCCGCAACACCCGGTAACCCAGGCGCTGCGCGAAATCCTTCGAACCTTTCCTCTGCCCCGCGAGCACTTCGAGGCGCTGATCGACGGCATGGCGATGGATCTGACCCTGCCCCCCTTCGCCGACTGGGAGGCGCTCAAGGTCTACACCTACCGGGTCGCCTCAACGGTGGGGCTGCTCTCCATCGAAATCTTCGGTTACCGCCACCCCGAGACCCGAGCCTACGCCGAGGCCTTCGGCCACGCCTTTCAGTTGACCAACATCGCCCGGGATTTGGCCGAAGATGCCCAGCGGGGACGGTGCTACGTTCCCCGCGACCTCATGGCTGAGTACGGCGCCGACTGGGAAACGTTGAAAAACGGCGGGTGGAGCTCCGGGTGGAGCGAGGTGGGGCGCAAGCTGGGGACGATGGCACGGGGGTACTACCGCTTGGCCGAAGAGGCGCTGCCCGAAGAGGACCGCCCCCATCAGCTGCCGGGGCTCATCATGGCGGGGATCTACAGCAGGCAGCTCGACAAGCTCTTCAAGGGGGGGTTCGACAACCGCAACGACCGACTGCGTATGGGGCGGATCGCCAAACTTTGGGCCGCTTGGCGGGTGGTGCGAGGTGAGAAAAAACGGCAGGCCCGAAACCGGTGATCCTTACCCAAAATCAAGCGGCGGTGGTCGGCGGTGGCGTTGCGGGATTTGCCGCCGCCCTGACCCTGCTGCGAGCCGGAACGAAGGTCACCCTGTTCGAGGCAGCCCGCTGGCCGGGGGGACGGGTTGGCAGTCCAAACCCAAACGCCGACTGTGGACGACATGTGCTGATCGAGGGGTACGAGGCGACCCGCGAATTACTGGGCGAAGCGGCCTGGAACGCAGGGTTCGACCGTCGCCCCTTGCACATGGCGCTGCTCGACCAGGCCCCGCCCCTGCATCTGCGCGAAGCCCCGTTGCCCCCTCCCCTGTCGTTGGCCGGTTTTCTTCCCCCGTTGCTGCGCCTGATCGGCTTTGCCGGGTTAGGCCGTCTGGCCGCAGCCCGCCATTTGACCGGACCGACCGCTCCCCCATCGGGTTGGACGGCGGCGCGCTGGTTTGAGCACCTTAAACTGCCCAACGCCTTGGTCGACCGCCTGCTCGCCCCCCTGGTACGGGCGACCTGCAATCTGCAACCGGGCGAGGTCGACGCGGGGCTGGTGCATACCGTCTTTCGGGAATCGTTCGGGCGTGGGGTCGCCGCCAGGATCTGTGTCCCCAAGGGGGTTTTGCCCCAGGTTCTGGTGGCGCCGTTGCTGGAGGAGTTTCACACCCGCGGTGGAGTGCTGCGACTGGGAGCCCCCATCAAAGAGGTCGAGCGCGCCGAGAGAGGGTGGCGACTTGATGGGACCGAGTTCGCCAAAGTGGCGCTGGCCATCCCCCCCCACCGGGTTGCCCGCTGGTTTCCCGAGGCGATCCCCGAATCGTGGCGCGCCCCCAGCCACCGCCCCATCGTCACCGTGGTATTTGCAGCGCTGGCCCCCAGTCCCGCCCCCATCGCCCTCATGCCGGGCCATCCGCTGGAGTGGTTGATCGATCAGCGCCGTTTTTCGGGAAAAAACGAAATAGAGGCGGTGGTTTCGGGTGATCCGGCTTGGGCAGGAGGTGATCTCAAAGCGTTGGCGCAGCGCTGGGGGGAGGATCTCAAGCGGCGCTACCCAGGTATTCTGGGGCAGATCGTGCGGATTGAGGCGGTGCGACAGGCGACGGTCGACCTGACGCCGGAGCGGGTAACGACCCGTCCCAAACCGGGATTGCTACAACCGGGGTTGGTGTTGGCGGGGGATTGGTGCAACACGGGACTGCCGGCCACCATCGAGTCGGCTGTTCGTTCGGGGGTTTCGGCCAGCCGGGTCCTCTTGGCGGAAGAGAGGCCCGGCTGACTTTGGTTGATTAACTGACCCCTTTTTCTTGCAAAAACCGACCCAGCAAGCGGTCGACCCGCAGAATGTGGTCGTTGAGCCACTTCACCACATGGATGTTGATGCCGACGACCAGGGGAACCGATGGGCCGTTGGCTTCGAGCTTGGTTTTCAGCTCGGTGAATTTGTCGATGAAGGCGACGTGCTGCCCCTTGTGGAACATCGTGTCGGGGTATTGGTACTTCTCCATCAATTTTTCTTCGTTGCCAAAATGGTCGGCCACATAGTTTTCGAGGAATCGAAGCACCTCGGAGATCGCCTCCTGCCCATGCCCTTCGTTGCAGGCATCGAGCAAATCGCCGATGCGCCGAAAGAGCTCCTGATGCTGTTTATCGATGGAATCGATACCCACAGCAAGAGAGGGGGTCCACTCGATTTTCTTCATTACCGCACTCCTTCCCCGTTTTTGTATGCAGCTTGCATTTGCCTGTTTGGGGCATGCCCCACAAATCGCTTGCTTGCTTCATCAACCTTTTGCGCCGCCTGCTTGCCCCGCGCTTTTTCTTATCATTTCCATGAATTGACTGTGGAGAATAGCGATAACCCAGTCGAGGTCAATTCGACTGTTTTTTTCATTCCCCAAAATCGCTTCCTAGTGATTCAAGTCCTAAAAACGCCCCCCTACAAGACGCGGCAAAACAAGGTTTTTAAATAATCCCCTTCGCTCATGGCGGGCAGTGTGGGGTGGTCAGGCCCTTGGTGCCCCTGCCCCAGGATTTGCAAACGCCGATGGGCATCGCGGGCCGCCGCTTGCACGGTGCGCCGGAACGTCTGGGGATCCATGTGGTACGAGCACGACGAGGTCACCAAAAAGCCGTCCTCCTCAACCACTTGCATGGCCAAGCGGTTCAAGCGGCGATATCCCTCGATCCCCTCCTTCATGTTTTTGCGGTTTTTGATGAAGGCGGGGGGATCGACCAACACGGTGCCGAATTTTCTTCCCTCGTCGCGGCACCGTTCTAAATAGGCGAAGGCATCTTCAGCCACCACCTCGACCCGGTCGCTCACCGTGTTGATGCGGGCGTTGTCTTCGATTAGGTCGCAGGCCTCGCGGCTGGCGTCGACCAGGGTGACATGGGCAGCCCCCCGTACCGCCGCCTGAATTCCGAACGAACCGACATAGGCAAACAGATCGATGGTTTTACGCCCCCTGGCCAACAATGCGGCACGGGCTCGGTTTTCGCGGTGGTCGTAGAAATAGCCGGTTTTTTGCCCACCAATCAACCGGGTGCGCAGTCCAACCCCGTTTTCGATCAGGTCGACCACCTCGGGCACATGGCCGAAGGCGATCCGCTCCTCGCGGGGGAGCTGCTCCAACTCCCGCACCTGAGCGGTGTTTTTCACCAGAATCCCCTCGACGGGGAACAACAGTTTAAGCGCCTCGATGATTTGCCCCTCGCGGGCATCCATGGCTGCGGTGTGGCATTGAATCACGAAGACTTCGCCGTAACGGTCGATCACCAAGCCGGGCAGCTCGTCCCCTTCGGCAAACACCAGACGGTAGTAAGGGTCGGGGAACAGCCGGTGGCGCAGCTCGTAGGCGCGGCGAATCCGGGTTTGAAACTGGGTGGTATCGAGCTCGATGTTGGGGCGGCGGTCGAAAAAGCGCAGGGCGATCAGGGAGTGGGGATTGCAGGTGGCCGAGCCGAGCACCTTGCCTTGACTCGACCGCACCGTCACCAGCGCACCGGGGGAGAGCTCCTTCAGAGAGGTTTCGATCTCGTTGGAAAACACCCAAGGGTGGCCGGCCAGGGCGCGGCGCTCCTCGTTTTTCTTCAAAACAACAACGCAATGTGGCATGGAGCCTCTCAAACTGTGGGGGAAATCGTGGTTTCGATCAGAGACCGCCAAAGGGACCAGCGTTGGGCGTCGATCACAGCACCGGGAAACACGCCATAGAGACGAACCACCGGTTCGGTGCCGCTGGGGCGGGCATGAAGCATGGTGCCGTCGGGGAGGATCACCCCTACCCCATCGCGCTCCACCACCTCGCCACCCCAGGCGGCCAGTTCGAGCAGAAGGGCCGACGCCCCTTCCGGTTCCCAGAAACCTGGGATTTTTTCTCCGATGCGGCAAACGGAGCCGACCCGTTCCTTGAGTTCTTCCACCTGCTGGGCCAGGGACCCGAAAGCAAGCAAATGCAGCAACAAGGTCAAGACGAACATCCCGTCCTTTTCGGGGATGAAACCCGACCATGCCATGCCGCCGCTCTCCTCCACCGCCAAAACCGCCCGCCCCTCGGCAATGGCCTGGGCCAAATGGCGAAAGGAGACCGGGGTTTCAAGGATGGATAACCCGTGGTGGCGGCAAACCCGGTCGAGCAGCCCCCGAGAGGGGATCGAGCGGGCCACCGCCTGTCCCGCCTCGATCTTCAAGGGGGGGATCAACCCGCGCATGGCGGCGTCGACGATCAGGGCAGCGATCTCGTCGGGGGGGATCCAGACCCCGTGACTGAGGATGCCGAAGCGGTCGCCGTCGCCGTCGCAGCCCCATAGCTCTTGGACGCCCCGAGGATCAACCCCCCGCAGTCGCCCTTCGACCGGATCGGGGGGGGCGCCGCCGAAATCCTCGCGACGCCCCGAGGTCAGGGTATGCAACCGCACCAGGGGTCGGGCCAGGGCATCCCAAATCCCTTGGGTGACACCGTACAAGGGGGCAAAGGTCAGGTCCCGATTTTGAAACTGGGCCGGGGCCAAACGACGTAGCGCCTCAAGATAGGGAGGGATGGGATCGAGGGGGGTTGACTGAGCTGCGACGGTAAGGGGGGATTCGGGGTGATCCAACAGCGCCTGCGCCCGCGCCGCAATGCGGTCGGTCAGATCGGGAAGGGCGGGTCCGCCCCAGTGGCCTGTCAGTTTAAAACCTTGATATTCAGACGAGTTATGACTTGCCGTTAAATTAATACCAAAGCTGGCGCCGCGCCGAATCACCGCATGGGCCAACACCGGGGTAGCCAGGGGGCGCTCGACCCTCTCGATGCGGGCGCCCCCCTGGGCCAGCCCCGCCACGGCCGCTTCCAGCAGCGCCTCGCGCCCCCGGCGGCAATCGGCGCCAACGATGACCATCCCCCCCTGGGACTGCTCCCCCACCGCCTGCGCCAAGGCGGCAATCACCGCCGGGGTGATCTCCACACCCAGGCGACCTCGCACCCCGCTGGAGCCGAAGGCAATGGCCATGGGGGCCGGATTAATGTTGGCCGCGCCGGGAGGCGGCAACCGCCTCGACCTCGGCGATCAACCGTTCGAGCAGTGCCTCGTCGGAGACCTTGCCCACCGGCTCGCCAAAGCGGTAGAGCAGGTTTTCCCCCTTGCCGCCGGTCAGACCAATGTCGACCTCTTTGGCCTCGCCGGGGCCGTTGACCACACAACCGATTACCGCCAGAGACACCGGCTCTTTGAGATGGGCCAGCCGCGCTTCGAGTTGCTGCACCGTCTCGATGACCTTGAATTCCTGCCGTGAACAGGTGGGGCAAGCGATGATATTGACCCCCCGGTTGGAGAGCCCCAGCGACTTGAGGATCTGGTGGCCGACCTTGACCTCTTCGACCGGATCGTCGGCCAGACTCACCCGAATGGTGTCGCCGATGCCGTCGATCAGCAGGGCGCCGAGCCCCACCGCGCTTTTGATGGTGCCGGCAAACCGCCCCCCCGCCTCGGTAATCCCCAAATGCAGCGGGCAGTCGGTCACCTCGGCCAGCTTGCGGTAGGCCGCTACGGTCAGCAGCACGTCCGAGGCTTTCAGGCTGACCTTGTAATCTTTAAACCCGAGCTCTTCGAGGATGGCGATGTGACGCTGGGCCGAGGCGACCATCGCCTCGACGCAGGGCTCGCCGTATTGATCCAGAAGGTCTTTCTCAAGGGAGCCGGCGTTTACCCCGATGCGGATCGACACCCCCCGGTCGGCGGCGGCGGCCACCACCTTGACGATACGCTCGCGGCTCCCGATGTTGCCGGGATTGAGGCGCAGGCCATGGATTCCAGCCTCCAGCGCCGCCAGGGCGAGACGGTGGTCGAAATGGATGTCGGCGATGACCGGGATGGGCGATCCGGCAACGATGGTGTGCATCGCCTGGGCTGCCTCGAAGGTGGGGACCGAAACCCGAACGATGTCGCAACCGGCTTCGGCCAAGCGACCGATCTGGGCCAGGGTGGCCTCGGGATCCTCAGTGGGGGTGTTGGTCATCGATTGAACCGAAACGGGGGCGTCGCCCCCGACGGCGACCGATCCCACCCGAAGTTGCCGCGTGGCGCGGCGGGTAACGGCGATATGACTCATGGGGTCACATCCCTTCGAAATTCTTTTGAGCGATGGAATTCAAGCGACGGATGGTTTTTACGGCGAGGCGCCCTGCAAGCGTTGCAGGTTTTCGAGCATCCCCTCCCACTCCTTGAGCCGCTTTTGATTTTGGGGGGGCGAGGGATCGAGCGCCACGGCGCGGCGGGCCAGGGTGATGGCGCCGCTGAGATCCTCGGCCAGAAAGGCGGCGTCGGCACGGGCCATCAGTTTGGCGGCGGTGGCGGTCAGCTGCCCCTCCAGAGCACGCTGCGCCCCATTCTCTAACCAGCCCTGGTTGCCATGGCGGTCGAGCCACTGCCGAATCCCGGGGAGATCTTCCTTGTCTTGCAGCCCTTTGAGCTCCTCCAAAGCGGCATCTTTGGCGCTGGGTAGTCTGGGCAGGTTTTTCAGCGGCTCGCCCGGCCCCACCCGTACTTTGAGAGGGGTGGATGGCGCCAGGGGATGGCTGAGTAGATCGCGCCGCTCTTTGTTTTGCATCTGCGCCAGCCCCTCTGCAGCCTCGGGGGTTTCGGAAATCAGCGCCCAAAAGCGGCGAGCCCCCTCCCCGTCGCCACTGGTTTGCAGCGCTTGGGCGTGGGTCAGGATCGTATGGGTCAATTGGTCGAGATTGGTTTGGATTGAGGAAGCTACATCTTTGGGGGGGTGGGCGGCCAGGGCTTGGCGATACCCCTTGAGCAGGGCCGATTGGGTGGCGAACAGGCGGTTTTCGCGGTCCTCGTGCAGCTTGCCCCGCACCCGCTGCAAGGCAGCTTGCCCCACTGGACTGGATTGGGCGGCGAGGGCGTTTTGCCATGCCGCCAAGGCCCCCTCCAGATCGCCTTTTTGTTCCAGGGTAGCCCCCTCGGTCGACCACCTGGCGTAGGCTTGGGACTGATCGAGACGGGCGCGCTGGAGCAGGTTTTCGATCTCGGGGCTGCTTGGAGCCCCCTCCCCCAGGGCAATCGCCTGGGCGTACTGCCCCTGCTCCATTAAGGTGCCCATCTTCTGCGGAACGGTGGCACACCCGGCCAAACCCAACAGGCCGCATAACATCAGGGCATACCAGCGCCCCCCGGTCACGCCATCCCTCCGCGAACCCCGATCAGCTCTATCGCCCGCAGGGGATCGCGTTTGCCGTGCAGCGCCAGCTCGTGGGTTGCCCCCTGGGTCATCCAGGGCTGACGAATGGTCTCGGGCAGCAGGATGCCTCCGGTCGGCGCCTCGTCGCACAGACGCGAGGCGACATTGACCACATCGCCAACCACGGTGTAGTCGAGCCGGTCGGCCGCCCCCATCGCCCCCTCGACCACCGATCCGCTGTTGACCCCGATGCGCACCTGAACCCGGCGCCCCAGATTCAGGGTTTCAACCGCCTCGATCAGCTCCAGTGCCGCGTGGCAGCCGTGGCGCAGGTGATCCTCGTCGGGGACCGGCACCCCGAAGACCGCCATGGCGGCGTCGCCGATGAATTTGTCGATGGAGCCGTCGTGGCGGAAAACCACCTCGACCACCTTGTCGAAGAAGGCGTTGAGGATCTCGACCACCTCCTCTTCGCGGATCGACTCCGACATCGAGGTGAACCCGACCAGATCGATGAAGAGGATGGTGGCGTCAACCCGTTTGCCTTTTCGGGTCAGCTCCCAGGTCCCTTTCGAAACCTCGTCGGCCATGTGGGGGTGAACAAAACGGCCAAACGCCTCGCGCAGTCGTTCTCGCGATTGGATGTCCTCGGCCATTTGATTGAAGTGGACCACCAGGTGTTCGACCTCGTCCTGCCGGGTGCGGGGTTCGAGGCGGGTGTCGAGTTTGCCCGAAGCAATCGCCTGGGTGGCGTAGCTGAGCTCCTCGACGCGGCTAGAGATTTGCCCCCCCAAGGCGATGGCGATGGCCGCCATGATGCCGACCAGAACCAGGCCGATGAGGATGGTCTGCCAGCGCACCTTGCTGAGCCCCTCCTCCAAGGTGTGGTGCCCCATGGCGATCCAGACCCAGCCGATCACCTTGTCGGAGGCGCCGAAGGTGACCGGGGCGCGGATGATGGTCATTGCCCCATCGTGGGCGACCTCCACCGTGCGTTCGGGCCATTGTTGGGGAACCAGCGCCTCAAACACCGCCTGTTTCAACTGCTCGACCTGCTCCAAAAACTCAGGATCGCCCCCCTCCTGGCGGGCCGCCTTGAGCTTGTCCTCGAACCCACCCTGGCTCATCCCGACCCATTCGTCGGGTAGCGCAATTCCGGCAATCTGAGCCGCATCGCGCAGTTGCACCAATTGATTGGAGACCGCCCAGCCTAAGTTTTCGCCCCCCACGGTGCGAATCCCCGCAGCCAGGGTGCTCCCCCCCTCGACCACCAGATCGGTGGCCAGTTTTTTTAAGGAGTTGGCGTCGCCACGCAGAATGGGGATTTTGCTGCTGGTCGAGGCGACCGTACCCAAGGTTTTGCCCAGCACCGAGGCTTGGGCATAGACCATCTCCCGCCCTTTGTTCTCGACCATCAAGCCAAACAGGGCCACCGCTACCGCCACACCGACGGCAAGCACAAAGGCCAGTTTGAGTCTTAAGGGGATGAACATACGGGCCGTTTCCTAGCGGTCTTTATAAAAGGGGGTCATTGGGGGCGGACGGGGCGAGCAACGGTGAAATGATCTGAGCCTGATCGTCGGTCGATGGCGTCGCCACAGGAGCGTCAGGGATCGGCGGCAGATGGAGAGAGCCGTCGTTGTTCACCAGATTCCAATGACGCAGCACCTTTTTGTCTGCCCCCAGCGGACCAACCCAATCCCCGCTCGGGGTGCGAATCCAAATCACCCCGGCATTGCCCAAGGTCACGCGGTCGCCGGGGTGGAGCGAAACCACCCAGTTTTCGTCGGGAAACAGGGTAACGTCGCGGTAGGTCTCCCCCTCGCGTTCGATGTAAACCCAGCAGCGGTCAGAGGCTCGAAGGGTCACGGTTACCTCGATTGCTGCCGGTCGATCTCCCGCCTGTACCTCTTGGAGCGCTGAGGGGGGTGGGACTACCTTGTCGGCGGGTGCGGGGATCGCAACGTCGGACGGAGTGGGGACAGCAGTGTCGGATGGGATGGGCTGGACCTCATTCTCGGTCGGATTTGGCGAACCCAGGTCGATCATGTGGACATCAGGCCCCTCCCCCTGCTTGAGGGGGTGGTTAGGGGGGGAAACCTCCGTGCCGGGATCACTGTTGCCGAACAGCCAAGCAATGACCACAACCACCGCAATGGCCGCAAACACCCCGCCCCCAAAACGGCGGCGCTGCGCCGAGGCTGCCACCTTGAGGGAATTGGCAGGATGTTCGGCAAAGACGGTGGGTTGGCTCTGAAACTCGGCCGGAAGGGTCGCCAGTAGCGCTTCGGGATCGACGTGAACCAATTTGCAGTAATTGCGCAGGAATCCACGAACGTAGACCCCGCCCCCCAGACCGTCGAACTGGTTGTTCTCCACCGCCTGAACCTGATGGACGGGCCGTTTGAGGCGAGCGGCGACCTCCTCTAAGGAGATCCCGGCCGCCTCGCGGGCGCTGCGCAGATGTTCCCCAGTGCTGTCCACGGTTACTGTCCTCCCTCAAAGGGTTCGGTGCGAATCAAGCGGGATAACAACGCCCGTGCGGTTAATGCGTCGAGGCTATCGGGCGCGATTGCCACCACCTTGTCGAGGTATTCGCGGGCGGCGGCCCCATCACCATGGTTGAAGGCGTCGCGTCCCAGCCACACCAGAGCGGGGGCGAAGTTGGGGGCGTTTTCAAGGATCATCTCCATCGCCGCCTTCGCCTCGTCCCTACGGTTAAGGGCATCGAGGACCATCGCCATGCGGTAACGGGCGATGGGGTCCTCCTTTTGGGACAACTGCACCGCCGTGCCGGCCAGCTCCAATGCTCTGGGGTAGTGCTTCAGGTTGTATTCGGCCCAGGCGTAGTTGGCGTAGGCCATCTCCGGGGTTTGGTAAAAGGGGTTTTCCAACGCCTTTTTGAAGTGCGGAATCGCCTCGTCGTACCGCCCAAGCCCCATCAACATGGTACCTAAGTTATTCTGGGCATTGGAATAATTGGGGTCGACCTTGAGCGCCATCTCGAAACGGGCGGTCGCCTCTTCGTATTTGCCCAGCCCTAGGTAACACAACCCGATGGCATCGTGCAACGCCGCATCGGTACGCATGAGTTTTTCGGCCCGCAGTAAATCTTGCAGAGCGCGGGCGAATTGCCCCTTACCCAGGTAGTCATTACCCAGACGCTGATAGGCCTGCCCCTGTTTCTCTTTCTTGAATTCCTCGGTCGCCCCATCCCCACAGCCGTTCAACACCAGGGTCCAGCAGGTCAGTGCCAGAAGGGGCCAAAGCAGCAGGCGGGGAGGAAGGGTCATGAGCGGGGGCTCCAGATGGAGGCAAGTTTGCCTTTGATCTCGTCGCCGATGTGGGTCGGATCGGTAATGACGGCAAAGGCGCTGGCATCCTGACAATGGCAGGGGGAATCGAGGTCGAGCAACGGCAACACATGGGCCAGCAACTGACGAGATTTGGCCACGTTGGCCTGCATGATCGCCACCACCTGATCGACGGTGACCGCGTCGTGGTCGGGGTGCCAGCAATCGAAATCGGTGACCAGGGCGACGGTGGCGTAACACATTCCCGCCTCACGGGCCAGTTTGGCCTCGGCGGCGTTGGTCATGCCGATGATGTCCATCCCCCAGGCGCGGTACATCTTACTTTCGGCCTTGGTCGAGAACTGGGGCCCCTCCATGTTGAAGTAGGTCCCGCCCATTTGGTGGTCAATGCCGCAGGCGCCGCAGGATTCTTCAAGCGCGCCGGTCAGGTAGGAGCACACCGGGTAGGCCATCGAAACATGCCCCGCCACCCCCTCGCGAAAGAAGGTTTTGGGCTGCCCCTCTCGGTCGCGCGCGAAGGCAAAATCGACGAATTGATCGACGATGACGAACAGTCCCGGCTGCAGATGCTCTTGCAGGGAGCCGACCGCCGACACCGAGACGATCCGTTTGGCCCCCAGGGATTTCAAGGCGTAGATGTTGGCCCGGTAGGGGACCTCGCCCGGATTGAGACGGTGGCCCCGGGCATGGCGGGGCAGAAACAGCACTCGCTGCCCCTGCAGCGTCCCTTCGAGGATCTCGTCCGAGGGGCTGCCGAAGGGGGTCTCCACCTTGTGCCAACGGGTGTTTTCGAGTCCTTCGATGTGGTAAAGGCCGGAGCCGCCGATGACGGCGACGGCGGGTGTCTGCGACATGAGGACTCCCTGGTTTTGGGTTAAGAGGTTATGACGGGAATATCCCGCAGTTGCCCCGAGGTACGGCGAGAAACGACCCGCCCCTTGAGCTGCCCACAGGCGGCGTCCACATCCTGCCCCCGCGCCTTACGGGTGAAGACGGTGATCCCCCCCTTGAGCACAACGTCGTGAAACGCCAGCACCGCCTCTTTGCTGGAGGGGTGGTATTTCGAGCCGGGGAAGGGGTTGAAGGGGATCAAATTTACCTTGGCCGGGATCCCCCGCAGCAGCTTCACCAGCTTTTTGGCATCGCCGACCGAATCGTTCACCCCGCCCAGCATGATGTACTCAAACGTAATGCGCCGGGTCGCCTTGAGGGGGTAGGCGCGGCAGGCGTCGAGCAATGGTGCCAAGGGGTACTTCTGGTTGATCGGCACCAGCTCGTTGCGCAGTTCGTCGGTCACCGCGTGCAGGCTGATGGCTAGATTCACCGGGGAGGCGGCCCCCAACCGCGCCATCTCGGGGATGAGACCGGCGGTCGAAACGGTGATTTTGCGCTGGCCGATCTGCATCCCCTGCGAATCGGACCAGACCTCAAGCACGGGCAGCAGGTTGTCGAGGTTGAGCAGCGGCTCCCCCATCCCCATGACCACGATGTTGGTCACCGCCCGCCCCTCGCTGGCTAGCGCGGCGCGGATTTGCCAGACCTGGGCGTTGATCTCCCAGGCTTCGAGGTTGCGGGCAAATCCCTGGGTTGCGGTCATGCAGAAGGAGCAATCGATGGGGCATCCGACCTGGGTCGAGACACAGACGGTGCCACGGTCTTCTTCGGGGATGTAGACCGTCTCGACCATCTGGCCGTCGTGCAGGCGAAAAAGGAATTTACTGGTGCCATCGCTGCTGTCTTGCCGGGCGGTCAGTTCAAGCAGGGTGTTGTCGAGGTGTTGCGGCAGAAAAACCCGAAGATCTTTGGCCAGATCGGTCATCTGGTCGAAATCGAGGGTATGGCGGGCGTAAACCCAATGCAGAATTTGCTTGGTGCGGAATTTTTCTTTGCCAAGCCCGGCGATGACCCCCGCCAAAACGGCGGGGGCCAGGCCGAGGATGTGGGGGCGCGTGCCGCTCATCGGCGGGGGCAGAGCTCCACCTGGCCGAAGAAGTAGTTGATCTCCCAAGCGGCGGTCTCGGGGGCGTCGGAGCCGTGCACGGCGTTGGCGTCGATGCTGTCGGCGTGGTCGGCGCGGATGGTGCCGGGGGCGGCATCTTTAGGATTGGTGGCGCCCATCAGGTCGCGGTTGGTGGCGATGGCGTTCTCGCCTTCGAGCACCATGATGAGCACGGGTCCGGAGGCCATGAAGGAGCACAGGTCGCCATAGAAGGGGCGAGCCTTGTGCACGGCGTAGAAACCGCCGGCCTCTTCCTGGCTCAGCTGAACCAGCTTGGCGCCGATCACCGACAAACCGGCCTTCTCGAAGCGGTTGATGATGTCGCCGATGACGTTTTTGGCGACGGCGTCGGGCTTGAGGATCGACAGGGTGCGTTCAATGGCCATGGGTATTTCGGTCTCCAAAAAAGGGGGTAACTACGGGGAAATTTGAGGTTGCAAAGGGTACGGATACGGGGGGAAATCGCAATCGACGCGGGGGCGTGTATCCAGGCAACCCGGTTATTTTCCGTAGCGCTGATACCGGTTGCGTCCCATCTTCTTGGCCAGGTACATCGCCTCGTCGGCTTTGGCGATCAGCGCCTCTTCGCTGTCGCCGTCCTCGGGGAAGCAGGCGATGCCCAGGCTGCCCGAGGGGAGGATGCTCCATTCCTCGAATTCGATAGGGTGGTGCAGGTTTTTTAAGAGTTTTTCGGCCACCTGCTCCGCCACCTCGGTGCCGCTTAGCTCCTCGATCACCAGAACAAATTCATCCCCCCCGATGCGGGTGACGGTGTCGCCGTCGCGCAGCCCCGATTGCAGACGGTTGGCTACCTCGACCAACAAAAGATCGCCCGCCTGATGCCCCAGGGTGTCGTTGACCTCTTTGAAACGGTCCAAGTCGAGGAACATCACCGCCACATGGCCGTTGTGGCGCCGGGCATGGACCAACGCTTGACGCAGGCGGTCGTGCAACAGGGTGCGGTTGGGTAGGCCGGTGAGGCGGTCGTGGCTGGCCAGGAAGTGGAGTTTTTCTTCGAGCCGCTTTTGCTCGGTGACGTCCCGGTCGGTCGACACAAAATGGGTGACCCAGCCCCGGTCGTTCTTCAACGGGGTGATGGTTTTTTGTTCGTAGTACAACGAGCCGTCCTTGCGCCGATTGACCACCACGTCGGCAAAGGGCTCGCCCGCCAGGATGGTTTCCCACATCTGCCGGTAGTAGTCGTCGCCGTGTTCCCCCGACTTGAGCAGCCTGGGGTTTTTGCCCAGCACCTCACGGGCGGTATAGCCAGTCAGTTTTTCGAAGGCGGGGTTGACGTATTCGATGGCGCCGTCCCGGTCGGTAATCATCACCGAATCGGTGGTTTTCTCGATGGCCTGGGAGATCTTGCGCAGGTTGGACTCCCGCTCAAGGCGGGGGGTGGCGTCGAGCACCATGGCGATGTACCAGCGCTCCTCGGGGTCGATTCCGACCTCGCCGAGGCTCCATTCCATCACAAATCGGCTGCCGTCGGCCCGCCTGCCCAGGCTTTCCATGCCGATGCGTTCTTCGTTGGGGCGGGCGGTGGCGATCTGCGCCAAGACGTTGAGCGCGGGGCGGTTGTCCAAGCTGTCGGCAAAAAGCAGGGCGATGGCATGACCCGCCATCGCCTCGGCCCGGTAGCCGAACATCTTCTCGGCCGCCGGGTTGAACCCTCGAATTCGCCCCTCGCCATCGAAGGTCACAATTCCCTCGGGGGCATGGACCGCCAAGACCCTTGCCTCCTCCTCTTTGACCTTAAGGTCGTGCTGCATCTTGTTGAACGAGCGCGATAAATCTCCGATTTCGTCGCCCCGTCCGGTCGGCATCACAATCGTCCGCTCCCCCCGTCCGGCCATCACCATCGCGTCGCGAACCCGCTCCAACGGCAACAGGATGGTCCCCCGCACCACCGCCCAGGCGGCAAAACCCAACACCAGCGAAACCCCCAGGATCATGCTCCACAGGTTCCAACGCATCGCCTCGATGCGGGCCTGGATGTCGGGGCGGTAGAGGTGCAGGTTGAGCACACCACGCACCGGGTTGTCCTCGTAGCCGTGGCAGCTCAGACAGTCGTGTTTGGTCATGATGGGAAAAACCAGCGACAGGTGGCCGTCGGGGGAGATGGCGGCGGTCCGCTCCCCACGAACCGCCCTTTGAAAGGCAGCGGCATCGACGTCGCGTAACGGCTGCGAGGGGGTGGGGGTCCGTTCAAAACGCTGGTGTTTCAGGTGGGCGTTCACCCGATTCAGGGTATCGAGATCGCGGAAGGCGAGCTGGCCGTCGCGCCGGGCGATCTGAATCGACTCGATCCCCTGAGTCCCCGCCAGCTGCTCCAGCCAGCCCCGCACCAGGGGTCCATTGCCGGTCTCCATCAAGACTTCGAGGGAGCTGTAGAGGGTTTCGGCCAGCATCACCACCTGGGCACGTTCCTCCTGATCGATGGTTTCGGTCTGGTGATGCTCCAGAACCAGCCCCACCGGGATCATGAGCACCATCAGCAGCAGCGAAAGCAGGATGGCCAGGCGTGTACTGAAGCTATTCATCGCTAGAAGAGGGCTTCCTGGAGGGAGGGAAACGGAATGGAAGGGTGGCCGCAGACGGGGCAATGAGCAAGGATTGGCTAGGGTTTCCCCTGCAAACATCGGGCATTAGACGGTTGTGTGAATACCGATTTTTGCCAATCCAGAAGGCGTTTTTCCCTTCAGCACCCCCCCTTCGCGTTCGACAATCTCGACTCGAATCAGCCTACCCTTGGGGATGCTCCCCTGCCCCACCACCTCAAAATCCGCAGCGGTGCGTCCCCGCCATTGCCCCTCGGACCCCGCCTCGGTCAACACCTCCACCGTCTGCCCCACCAGACCATCCAGGCGGCGGGCGAGCAGTCGATCACCCAACCGGCGCAGATGTTTGGCGCGACGACGGGCGGCGAGGTAGTCGACCGGATCGGGAAAGCGGGCGGCGGGGGTGCCGGGGCGGGGGGAATAGCGAAAGACGTGCAAATGGGTGATCTGGAGGCGTCGGACCAGATCCCAGGTCTGCAAGAAGTCGCCGTAGTCCTCGCCAGGGAAACCGACAATCACATCGGCGCCGAAGGTGATGGTTGGGTTGGCATGTTGAAGCGCCAGACCGACCGCCAGAATTTCGTCGCGCCGGGCGCGCCGTTTCATCCGGGTGAGGGTACGGTCGGCCCCGGCCTGCAACGACAAATGCAGGTGGGGCATGAGTTTGGGGTGGGTGAAAAGATCCATCAGCCTTGAGTCGATGTGGGCCGGATCGAGGGATGAAATCCGCAGCCGCTCCAGCCCCGCAAGCTCAAGCAACTGGGCCACCAGCGCCGAAAACCCGACCTCACCATCATGCCAATCGCCCAGATCGACCCCGGTGACAACCAGCTCCCGGTGACCTGCCGCCAGCAGGCGAGCGCTTTGTTCGAGCACCCGTTGATGCGAAAGCGAGCGGCTGGGGCCACGGGCGGCGGGGATGATGCAGAAGGTGCATTTCTGATCGCAGCCGTTCTGAATCTGAATGTAGGCCCGGGTCTGGTGGGCAAAGGCCTCCAGATCGACCTCGTCAAAAACGTCGCGCTCCTCGGGGGCGCCGACCGCCACGGTGCCGCTGTCGGCATCAAGCAGATCGAGCAGCCGCCCTTTTTCCCCGTTGCCAAAGACCAAGTCGACCCCAGGGATGGCGGCCACCGCCTGGGGATCGACCTGAGCGTAACAACCGGTCACGGCGATTTTACCGCTGGGATTGGCGGCGCTCAGGCGGCGGATGAGTTGTCGGGCCTGGCGATCCGACTCCGTGGTAACGGTGCACGTATTGACCACCACCAGATCGCTGCCCGAGGGCTCGGCCATTACCTCCCACCCAGCGCCGCTCAGGGTTTGTTCGATCCAGGCCGCCTCGAAACGGTTGACCCGACACCCCATGTGAACCACGGCGGCGCGACCCGTGGTGGAAGGCTTAGTCGGCGCCATCGATCACCCCGCCAAAAAGCACCCTACCGGCCTCGTCGTACACCACCCCCGCCTGACCGGGGGTGATGGGGCCAAACGGTTTTTTCAAGGTGAGAACCGCCGCCGCCCCCGCATAGGCTGACATCTGCACCTCTTGCAGAGGACCGCGATGGCGCACCCGTAACCACACCGTTTCAGGAATCGCCTCGGAGGCGACCCAGCCGATCACTCCACGCAGGGTGACCACCTGTTTTTCAAGGTGGGCACGGGGGCCGACCACCAAGCGGTTGCGGGTCGGGTCGAGTTCGAGCACGTACTGCGGCTCGGCATCGGCGGTGGTCGCCTTGAGATCAAGCCCTTTGCGCTGCCCTACGGTGTAGCGGTGGATCCCGGTGTGCTGCCCGACCACCCGCCCCGCCGCGTCGACGATGGGGCCGGGCTGAGGCGCTGCCCCTTGAGCGCGAAGAAAGTGGTCGAGATCGCCATCGGGCAAAAAACACAGATCTTGGGATTCGGCCTTGTCGGCCACCGGCAGATGCAGCAGCCGCGCCGCCTGGCGCACCTCACTTTTGCTCAGCCCCGCCAGAGGAAAGCGGATCCGGGGGCGCTGTTCTGAGGGGATGGCGTAGAGGAAGTAGCTTTGGTCTTTGGCGGCATCTTCGCCTTGGCGCAGCGCCCTGCCCTCTTGGTCCAGGTGCGCATAGTGTCCGCTGGCGACCCCGACCGCTCCAAGCTGGTCGGCCAGTTCGATGAGGGGAGCGAACTTCACCACCGCGTTGCAGGTGGTGCAGGGGTTGGGGGTGATTCCGGCCCCGTAGGCGGCGATAAAAGGGAGTACCACCGCGTCGCGGAAGAGAGGCTCGCGGTCGATGACGTAGAAGGGGATCCCGAGTTTGCTGGCGGCGTAGCGGGCGTCGTCGATGTCGTCCAGAGAACAGCAGCGGCTGCCTTCCGACCACAGTCGCAGTGTCACCCCCACCACCTTAAATCCGGCGCGAAGCAGCAGGGCGGCGGTGACGGTCGAGTCGACCCCGCCGCTCATCCCCACCACCACGGTGGCGTCGGGTTGCCAGCCTTCGACCGCAAGGCGGCGGGTCAGGGTGTCCAGATCGTTCATCGGAATGTGGGGGAAACGGCAAAAGCCCGCCGGGGGGCGGGCTTGGTGGCAATTCGATGGGGAAAGGACGACACGATCATCTGCAACCTAACAAGAAAGGGGGATGACCTTTCTGGTCAGCCTTGTAAGAGCAGATTTATATCTGCGAATGAAGGGGCAAATCGGAACCCCTACCCCAATCCTCACCTGCATTGCGACAACTCAGCTTCGCCTCGGCGACAAAAGTCGCCTCCCACAAGTCCAAAAGGGCAGCCGAGGCGGAATTAAAGCGTTGCTCTTAGTCCTCCGCCTCATCCAACCAAGCCATCTGGATCGCCTCCAGAATTTTCTCGTTGGAATGCTCGGGGTTGTCTCGAAAGTTGGGCAGCTCGGTCACCCAGCGGTGCAGATCGGTGAAGCGGATGTTCAGCGGCTTGATGTCGGGGTGGGTTTCGGCCAGTTCGATGGCGATGTCGCGCACATCGACCCATTTCAGCGGTCGGTTCATCGCTTGATCCCCTTTTCGCGCAGCTTGGCCCGCAACGCATCGGCGTCGATGTTGCGGGTTTGACTCGGAATCTCGACCTCCAGGTCGTCGTAGGCGACCACCTGGCAACCGAGACGGGAGGTGGGGGTGAGTCCCCAGGCCTGATCGAGCATGTCCTCCTCCTCGTCGCTGGCCGGTTCCAGGTCGTTGAACCCTTTGCGGACGATGACGTGGCAGGTCGAGCAGGCCAGGGAGCCCTCGCAGGCGTGTTCGAGGTGGATGCCGTGCTCCTCGCAGGCCTCCAAAACGGTGGTGCCCGGCTCGACCTCGACGGTTACATCCATGGGCAAGAAATGGATCTTCGGCATGGCGGATTCCTATGAATATCGCGTGAATTTGGGCTTTTTGTCCCCTCGCCCCAGAACTAGGAGCCTGTCGGACTTGAGACCGTCCTACTCGGCAATTGCTCCTGCATTGCTCTACCTCCTGCATCCATGCAGTCGTGCGCCGGCGGGTAATCGGTCCAAATTTCCCCGGTTTTTCGTCACATAGTCACCACTATGATCCTCAAAACCGTGAAAATTTGGCCTCGATTCCCCACTCGGCTCGCTACGGACGCTCAAGTCCGACAGGCTCCTAGGCCCTTCGACAAGCTCGGGTGAGCGGGGTGGTTGGCCTGGGTCATCGGCAGTGTTCACGAGGTTGCAACCAGGCCATGCAAGCACCACCACTGCGGGATGACCCCCTCACCCCGACCCTTTCCCCCCCAGTGGGGTCGAGGGGGATTTTATTGGAGATCGTCAACGCTCTTCCCAGCCAAGGCCGAAGTGATGGTGCGATCCATGCGGCGCTGGGCAAAAAAAGTGGAGGCCCGATCAAACGCCTCCATGGCGCGGTTGATGGCGCGGTGTTCGCTGCCGTCGCGCACTTGAACGAGGTCCTCAATGGCCTTTTCAAGCTGGGCGATCTCGTCGAGCGAGAGCAAATCCGAATCGCTGGCCATCGCCGCCTGCAGGGCGTTGATGACCCGGTCGGCATCAACCCGCGCCTCGGTCAGCAAACGGGCCTCCATGTCGTCCCCGGCGTGGGCCAGCGAGTCGCGCAGCATCTGCTCGATCTCCGCCTCTCCCAAACCGTGGGCGGGCTGCACGGTGATGGTCTGCTCGATTCCGGTGGTCTCTTCCCGAGCAGCCACGGTTAACAGCCCGTCGGCATCGACGCTGAAGGTCACCCGGATGCGGGCCGCCCCCGCCACCATGGGGGGGATGCCGCGCAGAACAAAGCGGGCCAGGCTGCGGTTGTCGGCCACCATCTCCCGCTCCCCCTGCACCACCTGAATGCTCATGGCGGTTTGTCCATCGATGTAGGTGGTGAACTCTTGCCCTCGGGCGACCGGGATCGGGGTATTGCGCCGGATGATCTTCTCGGTGATCCCCCCCATCGTCTCGATGCCGAGCGACAGCGGCAACACGTCGAGCAGCAAGACCTCTTCGTTGCGACCGCTGCCGATCAGAATATCGGCCTGGATCGCCGCCCCCAAAGCCACCACCTGATCGGGGTCGATGTCGGCCAAAGGCTCGCTCCCGAAGAGTTCGGCAACGAATTGCCGTACCCGAGGCACCCGGGTCGAGCCCCCCACCAGCACCACCCCATCAATATCTTTTGGCTGTAACCCCGCGTCTTTCAGGGCCAGTCGGCAGGCAACCCCGGTCTTGGCGACCAGCGGCTCGATGTAGATCTCGAACTCGTCCCGGTCGAGGGTGCGCAGGTAGACCCCGCCGTCGGGCATGGGGATGCGAAGATCGACCTCGTCATGCTCGCTCAGGGCAACCTTAGCGCGGCGGGCGTGTTCTTGGAGCACCCGCAAAAAGCGGGAATCGTCGTTGGGGCCGCCACACTCCTCAAGCAGCGCATGAGCCAACGCCTGATCGAAATCGTCCCCCCCCAGCGCCGAGTCTCCGGCGGTGGAGAGCACCTCGAACACCCCGTCCTCTAAACGCAGAATCGAGACATCGAAGGTGCCGCCCCCTAAGTCGTAAACGGCAAACAGCCCGTTTTGCTTCTTGTCCAGGCCGTAGGCGAGCGCGGCGGCGGTCGGCTCGGCGAGCAATCGCAGCACCTCAAGCCCCGCCACCCGGCCTGCGTCGCGGGTCGCCTGACGTTGGGCGTCGTCGAAATAGGCGGGGACGGTAATGACCACCGCGTCGAAGCTGCCGATCTGCTCGAAAGCCACCGTTTTGAGTTTTTTGAGGATCTCGGCGCTGACCTCGACCGGGGAGACCACCCGCTCCCCTACCTGCACCCGAACCATTCCCCCCTCCCCCTCGACCAACGGGTAGGGAGGCACCTTGCCAAGATGGCCGATCTCATTCTTCGAGCGCCCCATCAACCGTTTGATCGAAACCAAGGTGCGGGAGGGTTCGGTTTCAAGATGGGCATAAGCCTCACGCCCAGCCACCACCGTCCCCTCTTCGGGGTAATAGACGGCGCTGGGGACGATGACCTGGCCTTGCGAATCAGGAATGGCGACCGGGGTGCCGTCGTCGGGACGAACCACCGCAATCAGGGAGTTGGTGGTGCCCAGATCAATCCCCAACGCAACCCCTTTTTGGTGGGGGTCGGCGCTTTGTCCCGGTTCGGCGATGTCGAGCAGGATGGACATGGGTGGCCTTTTCTTTTTGGCAGTAGAAACAGTGGCAGAGGATGAACCGAACGGGTTCATTGGCTCACCCTTCGACAAGCTCAGGATGTGCGGGTGTTTAATGGTCAACAAACAAAAAGCCGCTCATCCCGAGCCTGTCGGGGGATGTGCGGCTCAATCTCACCCGCCCCCCACAAACACAAAACCCTCAATCCCCGATCAGCCGCTCGCGCATCATATCGACCTCTTCGATAAAGCGGCGATGGTACCGAATCGCCTCCCCCGCTTTGAGGATCTCCTCGGCGTTGGCAACCGGGGCGCTCAGCCGCGCCGTGATGGACGCCTGGGCCGCATCCACATCGCCCTCGGCCTGGGATTCCAGGTCGAACAACAAGGCCTGGGGATCCGAGCTCTCAGGGGCCTCGACCAGCGCCTCTTGCCGCTCCATCACCGTCATCAACAGCATGGGGTCGTGGGGGCATTTTTCGGGGATTTCGACGCCGGCCCGGCGCAGCAAGGCGTGGGAACGCTCTACCGGATCGCTGAGTACCTTCAGGGCATCGTGTAGAGCTGCGGTTCGCTCCATGCTGATGCGCCGTTCGGTGGGGGAAGCGGTGGCGAAGCGGTCGGGATGCCAGCGGCGGGAGCGCTCAATGCGGGCCCGGGTGATGGCGGCGGGGGGTAGATCGAAGCGGGGTTCAAGTCCCAGTAAAACAAAGGGATCGACCTCTCCCGGAGGCAGCGGCAGCAGCTTGCCGCAGGCGGGGCAGAGGTCGTCTTGAGGCTGGGCCGAGGTGTCGCCGCAGTGCGGACAAATCTTTTTTGCAGTCATCCCCAAAAACCTATTAAGGCGCCTGAGCAGCTTGGGCGATCATCGCGAGCCGAAGGGGGAACAAGGGGCCGCCTAAACAGAGGCGCAGCAGGTCGAACACGTTGGGCAGGTGCCTTCCGTCAAACCGCGAAGGACTCGCCGCAGCCGCAAGCCCCTTTTTCGTTGGGATTCTTGAAGACAAAGCCGCTCTTCATAATCCCGACCTCCATATCGATCTCGGTGCCGTCGATGTAGAGAAGGCTCTTGGGGTCAACAAAGACCTTAACCCCGAAGCTCTCGAAAACCGCGTCGCCCTCTTGGGGGTCGTCAACGTATTCGAGCACGTAAGAAAGCCCCGAGCAGCCGCTGGTTTTGATTCCAACCCGGATCCCCTGAGTCGTCGGCTTGCCCCGACCGTCGATCATCTTTTGCGCTCGTGCAGCGGCGGTTTCGGTCATGGTGATCGCCATGGCTTACCCCTGTTTCTTCTTTTTGAAATCCTCGACCGCCGCCTTGATGGCGTCCTCGGCCAGAACCGAGCAGTGGATCTTCACCGGCGGCAAAGCCAGCTCCTCGGCGATGTCGGTGTTTTTAATCTGCAACGCCTCGTCCACCGTTTTGCCCTTGACCCACTCGGTCACGAGCGAGGAGGAGGCAATGGCGCTACCGCAACCGAAGGTTTTGAACTTGGCATCCTCGATCACCCCGGCGTCGCTGATTTTAAGCTGGAGCTTCATCACGTCGCCGCAGGCGGGGGCGCCAACGATGCCGGTGCCGACGCTGGCATCGCTCTTATCGAAGGAGCCGACGTTGCGGGGGTTTTCGTAGTGATCCATCACCTTATCGCTGTATTGGGCCATGATGGGCTCCTTTGTTTTTAACATTCATAGGCTTACGCCCGTCGCTTCATGTGTTGAGGTGTTGCTGTTCAAGCAAGCCGTAACGCTTTGAAATCAATGACCTTCGGCCCACTGAATCGAGTTCAGGTCGATCCCCTCCTTCACCATCTCGTACAGGGGTGAAAGTTCACGCAGCCGGGTGACGGTCGCCACCACCTTTTCGATGGCGAAATCGATCTCCTCCTCGGTGGTGAAGCGGCCAATACCAAAGCGGATTGAGGTGTGGGCCAGCTCGTCTTCCAGCCCCAGCGCCTTGAGCACATACGAGGGCTCCAAAGAGGCCGAGGTGCAGGCCGAACCGGAGGAGACCGCAAGATCTTTCAGACCCAGGATCATCGCCTCCCCCTCAACGTAGGCGAACGAGATGTTCAGGTTGCTGGCCAGACGGCGCTCCAGATTGCCGTTGACGAAAATCTCATCGAGCTGGCTGGTGATGCCGTCGAGCAGCCGTTGCCGCAGCCGCAGCAGACGGGCGTTCTCTTCGGCCATTTCGCGCACCGCGATCTCAACCGCTTCGCCAAACCCGGCAATCGCGGCGGGGTTCAGGGTGCCGGAGCGCATGCCGAACTCGTGGCCGCCGCCGTCCATCTGGGCCACCAAACGAACCCGCGGGCGGCTGCGCCGCACGTAGAGGGCGCCAATCCCCTTGGGGCCGTAGACCTTATGCCCCGAAAGACTCATCAGGTCGACGTTCATCGCCTCGACATTGATAGGGAGCTTGCCCAGCGATTGGGCGGCGTCGGTATGGAAAAAGACCCCCTTTTCGCGGCAGATGGTGCCGATGTCGGCGATAGGGTTCACCGTTCCGACCTCGTTGTTGGCGTGCATGATCGACACCAGGATCGTGTCGGGGCGGATCGCCTCGGCGACCTGCTCCGGCTCGATGATCCCGCTGGGGCCGGTGGGCAGGTAGGTCACCTCATATCCCTTGGATTCGAGCTTGCGGCAGGTATCGAGCACCGCCTTGTGCTCGATGGCCGAGGTGATGATGTGTTTGCCCTTTTCGGCGTAGAACTCGGCCACCCCCTTGATCGCCAGGTTGTCCGATTCGGTCGCGCCGCTGGTGAAGATGATCTCTTTGGCACTCGCCCCCACCCCATCGGCGATCTGCCGACGCCCCTTTTCAACCGCCTCGGAGGCGGCCCAGCCGAAGGGGTGCGATTTCGAGGCGGGGTTGCCGAAGACCTCGGTCAGGTAGGGCATCATCACCTCCAACACGCGGGGGTCGAGGGGGGTGGTGGCCTGATAATCGAGGTAAATCGGGGTCTTCATGGGTCAATCCTCCAGCGGAAGGAGTTGTTTTTAACGTATAAGAAGCATTGGTGACTGCGGATAAGCCAGGAGCCAATCCTCATCCGCCTCGTAATGCGGCAATGATGCCCGGTAATACCCGACTAAAACGATCAAGTTCCCCGGATGTGGTCTCGCGCCCCAAAGAAATGCGAATCGAACACTTGGCCGCCTCTTGCGAAAATCCCATGGCCTGCAACACCGGCGAGGGTTTCACCGCCCCGCTGGAACAAGCTGAACCGGAGGATACGGCAAAACCGGCCAGGTCAAGCTTCATGAGCAGGGTTTCGCCATGGATTTGCGGCATCACCCAGCAGGTGGTGTTGACCAGCCGGGGGCTCCCCTGCCCCGCCACGATTAAACCAAGGTCCAGCGCCAAGCGGTCGAGGTCGTCGCGCCAGGCGGCGAGTCGAGACAGGTCATGATCCCCCTGCCCTTCGACCAACGCCAACGCCTTGGCAAACCCGACGATGGCGGCCACGTTTTCTGTTCCGGCGCGGCGCCGCCGTTCGTGGGGGCCGCCGACGATCTGCGCCTCGATGACGAGCGGTTTGCGCAGCACCAGCGCCGCCGCCCCCTTGGGACCATAGATTTTATGGGACGCCAGGGTCACAAGATCACCCGGCAGATCCGCTAGCTTGCCTCTTTGTTTGCCAGGCCACTGCACCGCATCGACATGCAGCAACGCCCCCGCTTTGGCCACCAGCCCGGCCACCTCGTCCAAAGGCTGAATCACCCCGGTTTCGTTGTTGGCCGCCATGACGCTGACCAAATCGGTGGGGGTTTGCAGGATGCGGGCGAGGTCTTCCAAGTCGACCTGACCCGAGCTGGTCGCGCCGATCACCTCGACCGCGATTCCCAAGCCACGCAGACGCAGCGCCGCCTCCAGCACCGCCGGGTGCTCCAAGGCGCTTACCGCGACGCGGCGGTGTTTCATGCGAGGAATGAGCCCGGTCAGGGCCAGATTGTCGGCTTCAGATCCGGTGGCGGTAAAGACGACCGAACCGGGGGCGACGCCGCAGCGGGTGGCGATGTCCAGCCGTGCCTCGTCGAGTCCTTGCCGGGCCAAACGACCGGCCCGATGCACGCTGGAGGGGTTGCCGCAGCGCTCCCGCCAGTAGGGGGCCATCGCCGCCAACACCCGGTCATCGACCGGGGTGGTGGCGTTGTGGTCGAAGTAGACGTAGTCGGACACGTACAGTGTGCCGGTCAGCGAGCGGCGTTGTGTTCGGCGGCGGCCAACTCTTTTTGGGCATTGAAGGGGTGGTACAACTCGACAGCGGGAAAGGATTCGTCGAGGACATCTTGCAGGGTGACGTGTTCGAGGTAGTCGTAGATCCGCTCGCTCAGACTCATCCACAACGCGTGGGCGTTGCAGCGCTCCCCATCGCGGCAGCCGCCTTCGCCCCCCGCCTCGCAGCTGGTGGTGCGGATCGGCTCGTCGACCGCCCGGATGATCTCGGCCACGGTCACCAAGGAGGGATTTTGAGCCAGGGTGTAACCGCCGCCGGGGCCGCGCACGCTCTTGACCAATTTCTGGCGGCGCATCTTGCCAAAAAGCTGCTCAAGGTAAGAGATACTGATCGACTGGCTGGTGGCGATTTCGGCCAAACTGACCGGGCGGTCACTGGAACGGCAAGCCAGATCGACAAGGGCGGAAACGGCGTAGCGACCTTTGGTGGTCAATTTCATGGGCGGGTACCCCTCTGTACGGCGCGAATAGAAATCCGACTGCACCGAAAGGGTACTTTTCCGAGTGAAACAGTCAACTAAATAACTGACTTCGGGGTGGGGGGATTTGAAGCGAGGGGCGAGAAAAGCAAAAACAGATTTCACTCAAAGCTGCGAAGAGCGCGAAGAAAGGCAAAAACCCCGATTTCTAAAAGCGCCCTTGCTCTTTGGAGGGCCACGCTCCGTCGCGTCCTGATTGCTTCGGCCACCAGCGGCCACGACGAAGCGTGGCCCTCCAAAAAAACTCGGGATTGCCCTAAATCCCCGCCCCATCGACAAATCCATCGTCCAAGAACTGACGGATTTCATTGTCGCAGCTCAAGGCCTGGTCTGCGATGGCACTCTCTTCCTCCCCCTCCCCTTCGAGCTTGCGCACCTTGTTGTCAAGCACATGCAGATGTTCGAGCAGGCATTCGATGGCGCGGGCGACCGGATCGGGCATGTCTTGGTGATCGAGGTCGATTTCGGGGTGCAGGCGGCTGCCGCGCTGGGCGACGATACGGCCGGGAATCCCGACCACCGACGAATGGGTCGGCACATCCTTGACCACCACGGCGTTGGCGCCGATGCGGCTTCCCTCGCCGATGGTAACCGGACCCAAGATCTTGGCCCCCGCCCCCACCACCACGTTGTCTTGCAGGGTGGGGTGCCGTTTCTCTTTACGCCACGATGTCCCCCCCAGGGTGACGCCGTGGTAGAGGGTGACGTTGTCGCCAATCTCGGCGGTCTCGCCAATCACCACCCCCATGCCGTGATCGATGAAGAAACCTTTACCGATGGTGGCGCCGGGGTGGATCTCGATGCCGGTCAGCCAGCGGCCGATGTGGCTCAAAAAGCGGCCCGCCCAAAACCAACGGCGCACCCACAAGCCGTGGGCAACCCGGTGGATGGCGATGGCTTGTAGGCCGGGGTAGCAAGTGAGGATTTCCCACAGGGAGCGCGCAGCCGGATCCCGTTCGGCAACGGTTTTTTCCAGCTGACGCAGCGATTCAAGCATGGGGATGCCTTTCAGACGGATGAACGTTTGTTGCGGTGTGCCAGGAGGTGGATGGACCGTGTTGATCCACCCTACCGCACATCAAGGCATGGTGGCGTAGGGTGGATCGGCGCATCCACCACCAACCCCACCACGACCCTACCGGGTCAAATCGGCCACCCACCCCTCGGGATCGGGGACCAAAAAAACCACCTTATGGACCGGCAAATCCTGCCGCCCGTGTTGCAGATCGACCTCGACCCCACCCTCGACCGCCCGAATCTCGACCGTCGATGCCAGCTTGGCCCGCTCCACCATCATGAAGGTACGCCCCATCAGGTGGATGGCCAGATGCTGCTTGGTGAGGATCACGCCCCCAATGGCCTTGCGATCTTTCACGTTGCCCCCCATGCCTACGGTGATGCGCAGCTTGGCCAAGGGTTTGTCGCGCAGCAGCCCCTCGGGGCTCATCTTGGCCTTGAGCATGCCGTGCTGCATCCGGTGCATGAGCATGAAGAGGATGTAAAAACAGGCCAACGCCAGCAGCAGGTAAAACAAGGCATTCATCGGTTGGAAGACTCTTCGGTAGATTCAGACTCAGGATCCTGGAAGGTAGCGGCCATGTATTGGTAGCCCGACACCAGGGTGAGGATGGCGGCGATCCACAGGCAGATCACCCCGACCGTATGGGCGTTGACGAGGCCCAGATCAACGTGCAGCAGCAGGGCACCGATGGCCAGCATTTGAAAAGCGGTCTTCCACTTGCCCCACCACGAAACCGGAACCCCACCTTGACCGGCGGTGACCTCGCGCAGGGCCGAAATGGCGATCTCGCGGCCAATGATGATCGCCACCAAAATCGGATTGGCCCGTCCGTCGGCGACCAACAGAATCAAGGCGACCGCCACCACCAGCTTGTCGGCGACCGGATCGAGGAATTTGCCGAAGTCCGAAACCAGCCCGTCGCGCCGGGCCAGGTAACCGTCGATCCAGTCGGTCACGCCCATAAAGAAGAACAGGATGCAGGGAATCCAGTACCCATAGGGGGCTGGAAGGTAGAAGCAGACCACCATCAGAGGGATGGCGGCGATCCGACCCATGGTCAATTTGTTGGGAAGATTCCAATGGACGCGCATGAACTTGGTGCTCTATCTCTTCAATAAGAAAGAATAATTACCTGAATAGCGGACCGTTTGGTGGGCCTTGATCCTGCCCTTTTGGGGTAAGCTGGGCGGTGTGATAACCAACCGACGCCAGGCTTAAAAGCCGGATCGCCCCGAGCCACCGTTTCAATCGGCCATCAACCCTCCTCGACCCAAGAAAGGGCCTCCCCCCGACGATCAAGCTCAAGACAGCGCCTCTTTAATCGTCTCGGCCAGGGTCCGGTGGATGCCGGGAACCTCGCTCAGTTCCTCGACCGAGGCGCCCGCGACCCCCTTGAGACTACCAAATCTTTGCAGCAAAGCCTTCTTCCGCTTGCCCCCCACCCCGGCAATGACATCGAGGGGGGAGCGCTCCATGACCTGTTTGCGCTGTTTGCGCTGGAAGGTTACCGCCTGATGGTGGGCCTCGTCGCGCACCACCTGGAGCATGTGCAGCACCGGATGGTGGGGCGGTAGCTCGATGGGCTCTTCAAGGTCGTTCAAAAAGAGCTTTTCGCGCCCGGCGTTGCGGTCGACCCCCTTGGCGATGCCGACCGGCAGAATCTGCGACAGCCCCGCCTCCTCTAAAATCGCCACCGCCACCCCGAGCTGCCCCTTGCCGCCGTCGATCAACCACAGGTCGGGGGCCTGCTCTTCAGTCTCTTTTAAATGACGGGCGCGGCGCTCCAACACCTCTTTCATGGCGGCGTAGTCGTCCCCGCCCCCCTTGGATTTGATCTTGTACAGCCGCTTGAGATCGCGCCGCACCCCGGAGGGGTCGAAGACCACCTGGGCCGCCACCGTCTGGGTCCCCCCCAGGTGGGAGATGTCGAAACACTCGATCCGCTCGGGGGTGTCGCCCAAAGCCAGGATCTCACCCAACCCTTCAAGGGCCGCCAGCGCCTTGGCATCCTGACCGATGCGCTGTTGCAGAAAATTCATACACCCTTCGCGCAGCAGCGCCATCCACTGGGCAAAAGCGCCCCGTTGCGGGATGCGTATCGTCACCTTGCCGCCCCGCTGGGTTTCGAGGTAGTCGATCCCCTCGGCCACCGCCGCCACCCCCTCCTCCCCCGCCATCAGAATTTCGGCGGGGGGGCGGTGGTCGTCATAGAAGGCGCGCAGGGCGGCGGCGAGGATCTCGTCCAGATCCTCTTCAATGGCCAGTTTGGGTTCGATGTAGCGGGCCCCCAGGTGGATGCCGTCGCGCACCATCGAGCGCCCCACCACCCAGCGCTCCCCGACCCTGGCCCAGGCGATCAAATCGGCGTCCCGACTTCCCGCCGCCATCGATTCCCGGCTTTCGACGATGCGATTCAGCGCCTGCATCCGGTCGCGCAGCCGCGCCGCCTGTTCGAAGGCGTGGCGCTCGGCCTGCGCCCACATCTGCACCTCCAGCTTTTTGCCCCACCCCCCCGCCCCCTTGCCGCTGAGCAGTCCGATCACCCCCTGCACCTGCTCGCCATAGGCCGACTCGTCCACCAACCCGACGCAGGGGGCGGTGCAGCGGTCGATCTGGTGTTGCAGGCAGGGACGGGTACGCAACCTGAAGGTGGAATCGGTGCAGGTGCGTACCTGGAAGATCCGCTCCATGTCTTTAATCACCGAGCGGACCGCCACCGCGCTGGGGAACGGCCCGAGCAGCTTGCCCCCCACCTTACGGCTGCCGCGATACAGGACCAACCGGGGAAAGGGGTGGTCGCTCAGCAGCAAATAGGGGTAGGACTTGTCGTCCTTGAGCATGACGTTGTAGCGGGGCTGCAACGCCTTGATGAGGTTGGCTTCAAGCAGAAAGGCCCCCGCCTCGGTTTGGGCCAGGGTGACCTGAACGTCGCAGACATGGCCGAGCAGGGTTTGGGTGCGGGGGGGGAGACGGTCGCGGTTGAGAAAGTACGAACGGACCCGGCGGCGCAGGTTTTTCGCCTTGCCGACGTAGAGCACCTCCCCTTGGGCCGAGAGCATCTGGTAAATCCCCGGCCCCTCGGGAAGCGCCTTGATCCGCTCCTCAAGGGGTGTCGGCATGGGGCGGGTTCTCGCAGCAGGGATGGGGACCGGAGCAGGTGTTGGTGGGGCGCGCGGCGGAGATCGCGATGCGGTTGCGCTCGCGCAGCGACATTTTCAGCGGCAGGGGGGTGGTGGCCCAGTCGGTTTTGACGGTGCCGATCACCGCCACCGACCCCAGCAGAGGAAACCAGCGTCGCCCGATGTGCTCCCAGGTTTCAACCCATTTGGGGCGATCGATGCTTTGCAGCGGCGGGGCAAAAAGGACGAGTTGCCCCTCGTTCAGGGCAAACCCCGCCTCGGCGGTGAAGTGGCGCAAATTGGCCAGTGTAAAACCGGCCCGCCCCTTGGCTTCGCGGCGGCGGTGCCACAGGCGGCGCAGTGCCCAAAGGCTGGGAACGTGGTAAGAGATCAATACCAGCCGCTGACCGGGACGCAGCACCCGGTTGACCTCGCGCAGCATGCGAATCGGCAGGGCGAGGTCTTCGAGTTTGTGGAAGACGACCACGAGTTCGAAGTGGTCGGCGGGGTACGGCAGGATGGTTCCGTCTTCAAAATCGCGAATCAGCTCGACCCCCCCGGCATGACCCGACGGCAGCGCCAGGGTGTGGTCGTCGCCGACCCACAGCATCCGCTCCCCTGGTGCCAGGCGCAGGTAGGGAAACAGGGCGTCGGCCACCACTTGACGGTAGATGCGGCGCAGCCGCTCGTAACGTTCGAGCATGCTCAGGTGCAAGGGTCACCTCAAAGGTCTGCGATCGGGGGCGTCATGATACTCCGGCATGGCGAGGGGACCAGCCGGGAGGGGCGGATGGGCCGCTTATAGGGGCAAACGCCATAAAGAACAAAGCTTGAATCGGCAGGTAAAGCTGATTTACTCAGATGAAAACCTGGGGCTTCTTGCTGGTACTTCCAACCAAGTCACCGCTTTCCGCTTCCCGGTCAGGGGTGGGCGCTGCTGGGTGGGGTTGGTTGGAGCAAGACCTTCCCCTCCCAGGGGGAGGTTGGGTGGGGGTACTGCGGTTCTACAACCCGACTGCCCCAGTTGCACTGCGTTCGCTTGCGCCATCTGCGCACGAAAAGAGTTCCCCCCCCCAACCCCCAATTGCCCATAGACCCCCACCCCCCACTCCATCAATACTGACCTTCCCGCTTCCACGCCATCCGACGAGCCACCCATGCCGACCATCCACCCCGTCCGCGCTCTTGCCGACAACTACATCTGGATGATCCAAACCCGTGAGACCCACCGTTGGTGGGCGGTCGATCCCGCCGCAGCGGCGCCGGTCCTGGCGTTTCTCAAGCAGCACGGCGGCTCCCTGGCGGGGGTGCTGGTCACCCACTACCACCTCGACCACATCGAAGGAATTCCCGAACTACGAAACCGCTTCCCCAATTTGCACCTGATCGCCCCCTTTGACCCCCGCCTTCCCAGCGTCGACACGGTGGCGCGGGAGGGGAAAACCCTCGATGTGGGGGGATGGAATGCCCAGGTGTTGGAACTGCCAGGCCACACCCGCAGCCATGTCGCCTATCTGCTGGAGGGGGAGCACCTCTTCTGCGGCGATGTGTTGTTTTCGGCAGGATGCGGACGGATTTTCGAGGGAAGCCACGCCGATATGGCGGCCAGCCTGAACAAGATCGCGGCCCTGCCCGACGCCACCTTGATCTACCCCGCCCACGAATACACCGCCCACAACCTACGTTTTGCGTTGTCGGTGCTACCAGAGGACACGGCGTTACTGGATGCTCAGGCAACAACCGAGGCGATCCTGGCGTTGGGGAAACCAACCCTGCCGACCACCCTTGAACAGGAGCGGAGGATTAACCTCTATCTGCGGACGTTGGCGGGGGATCTTGTGCAACAGCCGGGTTGGGAGGGATTGAACGCCATTGCAGCGTTTTCGCGATTACGGACGATGAAGGATAACTGGCGGGAGTAGTGCCCCCCCCCAACCGGCGTCACTCCGGGACGGCATGCCGGTCCCGGAATAACGCAAATAGTGGATGGGACTGGGATTTATCCAATCCCCACTCCCCTCAACAAAGCCCCCACCTCCGGCTTCCTCCCCCGGAACCGCTCGAACAGCACCATGGGGTGTTCTGCACCCCCCTGTTCAAGGATGTGGTGTAAAAACTCCAGCCCCGTGGTGCGATCAAAAAGCCCCTCCTCTTCGAAGCGGCCAAAGGCGTCGGCCGCCAGCACCTCCGCCCACTTGTAGCTGTAGTACCCCGCCGAGTAGCCGCCGCCGAAGATGTGATTAAACCCGTTCTCGAAACGGTTGAAGTCGGGGGTGGGGACCACCGCGACCTCGCGGCGGGTCTGCTCGATGGTCGCCCGCACCTGTTCCCCATCGACCGGGACGCTTTGCGCGTGCAGTCGCATGTCCATCAAGGCGAATTCGAGCTGGCGCAGCATTGCCATGGCGCTCAGATGATTCTTGGCTGCCAGCAATCCCCTGATCGCCGCCTCGGGCAAAGGATCGCCGGTTTCGACGTGGGCGCTGAGCAAAAGCAAGCTCTCGTGCGACCAGGCCCAGTTTTCGAAAAACTGACTCGGCAGCTCCACCGCGTCCCACTCCACCCCGTTGATGCCGCTGACCGGCAGCACGTCGATCTTGGTCAGCAGATGGTGCAGGGCATGGCCGAACTCGTGGAAGAGGGTGACGACCTCTTGGTGGGTGAAGAGCGACGGATGCCCCCCCTGGGGCGGGGCGAAGTTGCAGACCAGATAGGCGACCGGGGGCTGGATCTCGTCCCCCTTGCGGGCGCGGGTTACCGCATCAAAGAGCCAGGCACCGCCCCGCTTGTGGGGCCGGGCGTAGAGGTCGAGGTAGAGGATTCCCTTTTTTAGCTGTACCCCCTCTTCCCCCTCCCCAATAACTTGAAAAACCTGGACGTCGGGATGCCACACCGGGGCGTCGATGGGGATCAGCTTCGCCCCATAAAGCCGCTCGACGATGGCGAGGACCCCCTGCACAACCTGGGGCTCGGGAAAGTAGGGGCGCAGCGCCTCCTCGTCGACCGCATGCCGCTCGTTCTTGAGTGCCTCGGCGGCAAAGGCGACATCCCAGGCCTCCAGCCGGTCGAGACCTAAGTTTTCGGCAGCGAAGGCTCCGAGCTCGGCGAACTCCCTTTGCCCCGCCGGACGGCTGGCATCGACCAACTCCTCCAAAAAGGCGAGCACCGCCTCGACCGAGTCGGCCATCTTGCGCATGAGCGAAAGCTGGGCGTAGTTCTCGAAGCCGAGCCTGGCCGCCAATTCCAGCCGTTTGTTGAGGATCTCAACGATAAGCGGCGAATTGTCCAGCGCCCCCTCGGTGGCGCGGGTGACATAGCCTGAGTAGAGGGCGCGGCGCAGTTCGCGGTCGACGGCGTAGGTCATGACCGGCAGGTAGCTGGGGGCCTCCAGCGTCAGCTTCCAGCACAGTTCCCCGGATGAGCACACCCCATCACCGACGGCGCGGGCGTGGGCCGCCTGCTTGAAGCTGTCGGGCAGCCCCTCCAGCCGCTGGGGGTCGCGCACGATGAGTTCCCAGCCGTTGGTAGCGTCGAGCAGGTGCTCCGAGAAATTCGCCGAAAGGGTGGCAAGCTCCTCTTGCAGGCGGGCGACCTCGTTTCTCCGATCTTCAGGCAGGGTGATGCCCGAAAGCCTGAACGAACGCATCTCGTGCTCGATCACCCGCTGCTGGGCGCGGTTCAGGCTCGGGAATTCATCCCCCTCGTCGATCTGCTGCACCAACGCATACAAATGCAGGTTTTGGCGCAAGCCCGTCGACCAAGCGGTGATCTTGGGAAGACCGGCGTTGTAGGCGGCTCGCAGTTCGGGGGAGTTCATCACCGCGTTGAGGTGCGATACCGGTCCCCAAACCCGACTGACCCGCTCCTCAATCAGCGCCAGGGGTTCGAGGAGCGAGGCGTAGCTGGGGCGCTCCTGGTCGAGCAAATCGGCGATTTGGGTATCGGCCCAGGCCAGCACCTCGTCCAGGGCGGGGATGACGTGCCCCGGCTTGATGGCGTCGAAATGGGGAAGCAGATCGAAAGAGAGCAAGGGGTTGGACATGGGAATGCCTCCATCCATCAAACAAAAGGCCGGGGTGACCCGGCCTTTTGTTTTCATGATTTGAGTGGGATTACATCGCCCCTGTTGGGATGCCAGGTAGCGCTTCCAGCGGTTCGGGGGGAAGCAAGGGGTCGACCTGGGCCAACAGCTGCTCCTGGGTCAGCATCCCCTCGAACACCTGCACGATTTCGCCGTCGGTCCCGAGCAACACGGTGGTGGGGAGCACCCGAATCAGCTGGGCCGCTTGATCCTGGGTCAACACCCCAATGGGATATTGGACCCCCAACCGGGTAATCAGGCTTTGCACATCCTGGGGATCGCTGACATCGGCGGCCATGCCCAGAATGACCAAACCCCGATCTTTGCGGGCCTCATAGACTGCTTCGAAATCGGGCATCTCCATGCGGCATGGGGGACACCAGTGGGCGAAGAGGTTCACCACCACCACCTGCCCCCGATAGTCGGCCACACGCACCACCCCGCCGCCCCCCAGCTTGGTGGCCGAGAGATCGAAGGGGACGGCGTGGGCCAACGAGGCGATGGCGGTGAACAGGGTCAGCGCCAAGGTGCGAAAGAGGGTGCTCAAAGGTGATTCCTCGGGTGTTTGGATTTCAAGTTGTGTTCGGGAATGACCCGCCGGGCAAAACCGCCATCTTTATGAACAACGCTGCCTATTCATGTCGCCCACAAGACCGCTTCCAACCTGCAAAATGAACGGTTCAAGCTGGGTATGTTTCACCGCGCCGAGGACGACGCGCCAACAAGCTCTTCATACATGCCAAGCCGAAACGCCCCCCAGTGGACGCCCCTCGGCGTCGAGTTGCAAGACCACCGCCTCCTCGTCACAGGCGGGGAATTTGCTGCAATTGATGCAGACGGTCCACACCTTGTGGGGCAGGCTCGCCTTGTCAACCGTCTCAAACCCAAGCTTTTTGAAAAAGTCGGCGCGGTAGGTCAGGGCGAAGATTCGCCGAATGCCGAGGGCCGCCGCCTCACCCACACAGGCATTCACCAGCGCCCGCCCCACCCCACCCATGCGGAAATCGGAATCGACCACCAAGGTGCGCACCTCGCCCAAGTCGGCCCAAAACACCTGCAACCCCGCCGCCCCGATCAACTGCCCGTTGGCCTCGGCAACGAAGAAATCACGCAGGTGCTCGTAGAGTTCGGTCAATGGACGGGGGAGCATCTCGCCGTTGGCGGCATAGGCGGCCAGCAGGGCGTGAAGGCGGGGAATATCGGAGGCCACCGCCTTGCGGACCACATAAGCGGGGGCAGAGGGTGAAGTCATGGAAAACCTCGAAAAAGAGGAAAAACGGTTTGATTGCTGCTGTTGTCTGGGCGCCAACGGGGACCGCCGCCACCCACAGCGCCCCCTCGACTGGATTTAAGGGGCCAAGTTCAACAAAGACTGCGCATGTTCCAAAGCGGACGGGGCGTTGGGATCGCCCAGCATTCGGGCCAATTCGCGCACCCTCTCGGCCCCATCAACCATCGTCACCGCAAGCAGCGGACGTTCGCCATCCCGGCCCACGACGATCTGGCTGTGTCCGCAAGCGGCCACCGGGGCCAGATGGGTGATCGACACCACCTGGCGCCGCTCCCCCAACTCGCGCAGCAGCTTGCCCACCGCCCCCGCCGTCGGACCGCCGATGCCGACATCGACCTCGTCGAAGATCGAGGTGGGGATGGCGTCCCCCTCGCCTAGGGCGAGTTTGAGCGCCAAGAGCAACCGAGAGCGCTCCCCCCCCGAAGCGACCGCCGCCAAGGGACCGGCGGGCAGGCCTGGGTGGCTCTGAAACCGGAAGGTTGCCGTCTCAAACCCATGGGGATCGCCCAGCACCCCCTCGTCGTTCAGATCAACCGAAAAGCTGCCCCCCCCTAGGTTGAGCGCCTGCAAGCGGGCCTGCACCGCCCTGGCGAGCAGCGGCGCCGATTTTCGACGCAGCGCCGACAGCCGGGCGGCTGCCTCGCGCCACGTTTGTTCAGCCAGATCCAACCGTTTTTCGGCGCCGCGCAGGGTGTCGTCGATATGCTCCAGCCCTGCGAATTCCTCCTGCACTTGGGTCAGCGCCTGGGGCAGTTCCTCGGGGGGGCATCCGAGGCGGCGGGACCAATCCGAAAGCGCAAAGAGCCGCTCCTCAATCGTCTCCAGGCTCGGCCCATTTTCTTCATCCTCCAACCTCGGCAGCGCCCGCAGCGCCTCCTCGGCAAAGGTTTGGGCCTGATTGAGCAGCTCGGCCGCCTCACGCAGACCTTCATCCCAACGGATGGCCTGATCGAGGGCCCCTGCGCAGGTTTCAAGATCGGGAATCGCCCGGTCGAGCCCCTCCCGCGCTGCCTCCACCGCTTCGACAATCTGCCGGGCGTGGCGCAGTCGCTCGCGCTGGCCCCGCAAGGTTTCAATTTCATCGGGTTGCGGCGCCAGCGCCTCCAACGCATTGAGGCGGTGGGCCAAGATTTCACGTCGTTCGTTTTGGCTTTTTGCAGCCTCACGCAGCGCCTCTAGATCGCGTTGGGCCTGCCGCCACCCCTTGGCGGCCTGGGCCACCTCGGCCACCACCGAGCCTGCACCGGCAAAACGGTCGAGCACCGCCCGCTGTGCCGCGCCGCTGAGCAGGCCGATTTGGGCATCCTGGCCGGTCGTCTCGACCAGCATTGAGCCGATTTCGGCGAGCACCTCAAGGGTGACGGGGCGGTCGTTCAGGGTTGCGCGACTCCGCCCGGTGGCGAACAACACCCTTCCTAGAATGATCTCGCCGTCGCGGTTGAATCCTTGATCTTCAAGGCGTTGCCGGACCGGGTGGGCCGCCGGGGGGTCGAAGACGGCGAAGACCTCACCCCGGTCACTCCCCTCCCCCACTTGGGTCCGCCCTTTACCGCCCAAGGCGAGTTCAACCGCGCCAAGCAGCAGCGATTTGCCCGCACCGGTCTCTCCGGTGAGCACCGTCAAGCCGGGGCCGAATTCAAGGTCGAGACGGTCGATAAGCAGCAGGTTGCGGATGGAAAGCTGGGTGAGCATTCAGTCGATCTCGACCTTTTCGCCCCAACGCAGCTTCTGGCGCAGGATGTCGAAGTAGTTGCGGGAGGGGTCGTGCAGCAGCAAAAAGCGGTGGGGCGAGGGTCGGACCTGAATCTGGTCGCCGGTCTTGAGCGCCATCCCCCGCTGCCCGTCGACGGTAATCAAGACGCTCTCGCGGCTGGGGTTGACCGTCATGGTGACCAAACCTGCCGGAACCACAATTGGGCGGTTGGTCAGGGTGTGGGGGCAGACCGGGGCGAGCACCATCGCCTCGACCGTGGGGTGCAAAATAGGCCCCCCGGTCGACAGCGCGTAGGCGGTCGAACCGGTAGGAGAAGCGACGATCAGCCCGTCGGCCCGCAATCGGTAGGCGAAATGCCCCTCGACCGCGACCTCAAGCTCGATCATCCGGGCCAGTTCGCCTTTGTGCACCACCACATCGTTGAGCACCAAAAACTTGGCCACCAGGTGCCCTTCGCGGATGACCTCCACCGACATCATCATCCGCCGCTCCATGGCGTAGGCCCCCAGAACCACTTGTTCAAGGGTGGGAATCATCTCAGCGATGGTCACCTCGGTGAGGAAGCCGAGACGCCCCAGGTTGACCCCGATGACCGGGACCTCCCGTGTTTCGCCGATCACCCGGCTGGCGGCGATCAAGGTGCCATCGCCCCCAAGCACGATGAGCAGGTCGGCCTGTCGGGCGATCTCGCCAGGGCTCATCGCCTCGACCTGGCCGGGATCGTCGAGCAGATCCACATGCCGGTCTTCCAGCAGCACCGTGCGATTGGCCTCACTACGCAGCCAACGCACCAAATTGTTGAGGACGGGCCGGGTTTGCTCCGGCTCGTCCTTGGCCATGATGCCGATGCGCTGGAAGGGCATGGGGATTCCCCTTACTTGAGCTTACCCACCGCATCCGAAATTCGGGCGATGGCTTTGCTGAGCAGTTCGTCCGAGGTGGCATACGAGATGCGGAAGTAACCGGGGGCGCCGAAGGCAGAACCGGGGACCACCGCTACCAGCCCTACGTCGAGCAGGTAAGCGCACAAGGCAAGATCGTCTTCGATCACGGCGCCGTCGGGGGTCTTCTTGCCCAAGAGCGCCTTGGCGTCGGGGAAGACGTAAAAAGCCCCCTCGGGGCGGTCGCAAACGATCCCCTCAATGGCGTTCAGACCGTCGACCACCAAATCGCGGCGCCGCTGGAAGACCTTCACCATATCGCCGATGAATTCCTGGGGACCGGTCAGGGCTGCCAGGGCGGCGTGCTGGCTGATCGAGGTGGCGTTGGAGGTCGACTGGCTTTGGATGATCTCCATCGCATCGATGATCGCCTTGGGTCCGGCAGCGTAGCCGATTCGCCAACCGGTCATGGCGTAGGCCTTGGAAACCCCATTGACCACCACGGTGCAATCGGCCAAATCGGGGGCGACGTGCAGCAGGTGAGCAGGCTTGCGTCCGTCGAAGAGGATACGGTCGTAGATGTCGTCGGTAACGATCTGGATGCGGGGATACTGCCGAATCACATCGGCCAGCGCCGACAGCTCGGCCGCGGTGTAGGCCCGACCGGTGGGGTTGGAAGGTGAGTTGAGCACCAACCACTTGGTGCGAGGGGTAATCAGCGAATCGAGGGTTTCGGGGGTCAAACGAAAGCCGTCGTCGCAGGTATCGATCTCGACCGGCTGCCCTTCGGCCAACATCACCATGTCGGGGTAGGAGACCCAATACGGCGCCGGAATGATGACCTCGTCGCCGGGATTCAGGGTCGCCATGAACAGGTTATAAAGCACCTGCTTGCCGCCCGAGCCGACGATGGTCTGGTTGGGGAGGTAGGTTACCCCGGTGTCGTGGCTGATCCGCTCGGCCACCGCCTTGCGCAGCGCCGGCATTCCGGCGGCGGCGGTGTAACGGGTGTGGCCCGCCTTCATGGCAGCGATGGCGGCCTGTTGAATGTGTTCGGGGGTATCAAAATCGGGCTCCCCCGCCCCCAGGCCGATGACGTCGACCCCTTGCGCCTTGAGTTCGGCGGCGCGGGCGGAAACCGCCATGGTCGGGGAGGGCTTAATGGCGCTGAGACGGTGGGCAATGATCGAGGAATGCACCGGAAACTCCGAAACGTCGATGAGAGGGGACAAGCCGCTCAAGGTTAACATGGCCGCCCAGTGAAGTGGACCCCAAAAACTGGACAGTAGGTTTTGTTAAGACCGAGGGGGCATGATTGGCGAGAGCGAGGAGCCAAGCGATGTCCGGGAAACACAAACGGCACAGTGCGCAGTTCAAGGCGAAGGTGGCGCTGGAGGCCCTGAAGGGGGTAAAACCACAAGCGAGTTGGCTAGTGAACACCAAATCCACCCGGCGCAGATCAGCCAGTGGAAGAAGGTGGCCATGGA
>Ga0210006_1000086_pt1 | contig 75906 bp, 67 predicted proteins | sample CryGey02umfilter_2_FD_185452 | JGI IMG/M metagenome (GOLD analysis project Ga0210006, IMG submission 185452) | Groundwater microbial communities from aquifer in Utah, USA - Crystal Geyser 4/10/14 0.2 um filter (SPAdes) (version 3) | ecosystem: Environmental > Aquatic > Deep subsurface >... | reverse complement strand
TGTGATTTCTGGTTCCACTGTTTAAGTATACCCCCACACCTGCTTTTTGTATAGTCTATATTGTCATTTTTTAGGGCTCGCTGTGGATAACTTTAACAAGACCTAGCCATTATGTAAAAGTAGGTGCGGGGGGATATCCACTCAAAGTAAAAACATATGTGGGCAAATTTTTTTAGTTCGCGCAATTGTTACACCCCCGCCCCTACCATCTATTCGTCGTTACAACCACGAATAGATGGTAGGGGCGGGGGTTCTTCTGTCGGTATCACACCGACCCCGTAATCTTCCATAAGCAATTACTATGTATTACTACTTGCCAATCTTCTCAGTCATTGAGACAATGAGTTTGTGAAGCGTGGTGCCTATTGCGTAGCCGAAGAATAGTCCGCCAAGAATGTCTACTGGCCAGTGGATGCCTGCGGAAACGCGAGCGAGCCCGATAAGGACCGCAGAAATGCCAAAAAATATTGCGAGCCGCTTGTGATAAAACCAAAGCGACGACGCGAGCGCCATAAAAAATGTCGCGTGGCCAGACGGGAATGCATATCCACTCTCTAAAACAAGCGGAGTTATTGCCGAACTCACATCAAACGGGCGAAGCGTGTGGAAAACATCTTTGAAAAAGTGCGCAATGAACCACGCAGAAACTGCGGTAACGCTCACCACAACAACATCCCTAACCCCTTTTTTAAAATTATCTTTATGTTTAAAAAGATACACAAATAATACGGTGAGTATTATTAGCCCATACCACTCAGCTGTAAAACTAATCACAGAATCAAGCCATGGGCTTTTGTGCGCAAAACCATAAAGATAATTGAATATTGTTTCATTCATGATTCATGATGTTTAAATTCATAAAGGTTCGGCCTTGGGTTCGGGCCCATAAAGGCCGGACCTTTGGGCTCCTTACTTATGCGCATCAGTTTCGTACCTGCCTGTATTTTTCACAAACGCTTCACCAGATTCGTATTTATATTTGAATCCGTATTGCTTGGTGATTTTTGAACCATCTACCGCTATCGGATACGAATACCCTTTCCAACTACCTTTTGATGTGGGGATACGTCCGCGCGTGATGTGCCAGAACCAAAAAAAAGCGAGTCGCGCCATCCACGGCTGTATCGGAAGAATCCTCTTCCCTACTGCTTTCGCCATATCATGGCCGAGCACTGCAGGGCCAGGAGGAGCGGCGTTAAAAACCTCGTAATCGCCCTTCAAATTATTAAATGAGAAAAGCCCCACCATATCAGTAATGTCGTCCTCGTGTGTATATTGGCGAAGCCATTTTGGCGTTACGGGGACCCAAGAGACCATAAGCGATACCATGTCATAAACAAATGACTTCTGACCTTTTAGCGAGCCAGAAAGCGCAGACTGAAGCCCGAAGCGAATACGCGCATAGCGACCGCGAGGACCAGTGATTGCTGCAGGGCGGATAATGAACACCTGCAGTCCAACATTGGCTTTCTCCTTTGCTGTCTTGTATGTATTTAGGAGATTCTCTTCAACAATACGCTTTTCCTCAGCGTACAAATAGTCGGTCTTTCTAAATGGTTCCGCTTCTGTAAAAAAGTGATTTATAGTGTTGTCAGGATACGAGCCGTATGAAGCTACCGTAGAAAAGTACACGAGCTTTTTTACGCTCGGCATTGAAAATGCAAAATCAAAAATTGCTTGCGAGCCGTCTACATTCCACTTCCACTGCTTTTCTTTGTCGCCGTACATTTCGCGAATCTGCCATGCAGTGTGCACTACAATATCGGGGTTTTTAGCGCGCGCTTTTTCTTGCCATGTGCCGTCAGATGTGTTTGCGGTTATGTATGTGATTTTTGGATTGGTAAGAAAAATTTCTGGCTCCTCTTCCTTGTCCAAGCAAATAATTTCCTTTACATCTGGGCGCTTTGAAAACTGCTCCGCGAGCATTGCGCCGACATACCCCGCCCCACCGGTAATGAAAAGTACGAGTCCTGTTTTTGTGTCTGTGATCATATTTGCTCTACTATATCATAAAATATCCAAGAACAACCCTAATATTCAACCATGGCTGAATCCCAACTTTGGCGAGGGATGCCTCTTGTGCGGGGACTTGCGAGCGTGACGACGCGAGCACGAGGAATTTTCTAGCAAGAAAAACCCGTACCCCGCACAAGACAGCTCCCGAGCAGTTTATTTCCCCGTTCGCGAAAGAAGTGTCTTCATAGTCTTGAGCGCAATTGTGAGGTCAAGGATGAATGAACGGTTTTTTAGATAATACAAATCGTATGCGAGACGCTCTCGTGTTTCTTCCAATGATTGAGGAGCGATATCTTGTTTTATTTGCGCCCAGCCAGAGAGACCCGGCTTGATGAGGTTCCTCACTGTATAATATGGAAGTTCGTCTGCTAGCTTTTTGCCCATCGCCACAATATCTGGGCGAGGCCCGATGAGCGACATGTCCCCGCGAATAATATTCCAAAGTTGTGGGAGTTCGTCTATACGACTCCTGCGCAAAAATTTACCGACACGTGTGATGCGGTCATCACCCTCGGTCACCCACTTCCCCGCGTCGCTACCGCGCATACTGCGAAATTTCCAGAGTTTAATAATGCGATTCCCCGCGCCGATGCGCTCCTGTGTAATGAAAACCTGACCTCCATCTTCAAATTTGATTGCGACAAACACAAATGGGTAAAAAATGAGAGACACAATACCAAGAGCGCTCGCTATTGCGACATCCATCATTCGTTTCAATGTGTCATACATTGTGTGCGGTGAGAATGAAATATTTTCCAAAAACCAATTGTAGCCAACGAGCGAAAGAGGAACTCTGTCAAAAACTTCTTCATACACTTTGTACATATCCAAAAAACGCACGTTTGAAAAAATAAGGTTGTAAAGCGACGGTAAAATCGCGTCTGCTTTTTCGTGCTTTAAATCAATGACAACGGATGTTACGCTTTCGCTGTATATTTTTTCAACTACCTCCTCTTGAAAAGCGATGCCGTCAAGCTGATTTAAGTTTACCGACGAAACAAACTTGAGATTGTAACGCTCGTTTCCGTTCATTTCTTCTTTGAGCTCTTGCATTTCTGCTCCAGCGCCTATTAGGATTGCATTTTCACGATGGCGAAAACCAAAATGAGGAACAATAGATACGCGCCAAATAATAATGAGGAGGAATGATACGACAAGGTAAACCGCAAGAACTATTTTTGGTGTAATACCAAACGACGGAAGCAGATAAAAGAAGACAACAGCGAGAAGCGAGTTCGCAACTTGAGTGTTTAAAATGAGCGACGGAAGCTTGCCTTTGAAAACAAGAGTGTGTTTTTCATACAATCCTGCTACAAAAAACACAAATATCCATAATACGAAAAGAAAAGAGAATGGCACCCAGTGTTGAGACAAAAGGGCAGAGGATGGTACAGCCCCATAACGAAGCGCTAGAGCAACCCAAAGCGCTATAAAAAACGCCATTAAGTCCCCAGCAAATAATATGATGGGCTCGCGACGATTTAGGATTTTCATAGTTGAGAGTATGCCTAAAGTCTAATGTCTAGTCAAAACCTTAAAATTTCTAGCGAAAAACGAGAAGCTTGAGGAGTCGTATCGAGATCAGTCGACGAGAGATGCGTGTTTTGTAGCAGATATTTTAAGGTTTTGACAGACAAGCGCCTGCGTATATGCAGAAGTATTATTCTCAATATGCGCGGTTAGACTTTTGATGACAGGCTCTCGTAAGCCTAGCACAAACAATGATTCGCCTCAATCAGCTGTCAATTATGTTCAGTGGCTTGAACACAGCCATAAACGTAAACATAGCAATAGAACGCGATCGCGTTCTATTGCTATGTTTACGTTTCCCCGAAAAGGACCGTCCTTTTTAGAAAGGACGGTCCTTTTCGGGGAAACGTAATGAGAAAAAGCCGGAGCTTTTTTGCACGGAAAGATGTTATAATTTTATAATTCATGAAAAAGAAAATATTATTTGTTATTACCAAGTCCAATTTCGGCGGGGCGCAAAAATATGTTTTTGACCTTGCGACTGGTCTTCCTAAAGATCAATTTGATGTCGCGGTGGCGCTTGGCGGGTCAGGTATCCTCATTCAAAAACTTCAAGCAGAGAATATTCGTGTCCTCCCTATTTTTTCTCTCGCGCGTGATGTAAATCCGTTGAGCGACATTACAACATTTTTTGAATTGTGGAGAATGTTTCGCAAGGAGAAGCCGGATGTGGCGCATTTGAACAGCGCGAAAGCTGGAGGAGTGGGCGCTATCTCTGCCCATCTCGCGGGTGTGCAGAAAATAATTTTCACGGCTCACGGTTGGGCGTTTAATGAAGAGCGTCCAACGTGGCAAAAGCTCATTATTAAATTTTTCTCATGGGTTACGGTGATTCTCTCACACGAAACTATTGCTGTGTCTAATGCGGTTAGAAATAACACAGCTGGATGGCCGTTTGTAGTTAGCAAAATTTCGGTTATTAAAAATGGAATCAAGGAGCCTAGTTTTCTATTGCGCAATGAGGCTCGTCTCCATCTATTTGCAAAAGCAAATATCCACGTCCCCGAAAATGCGTTCATCGTTGGCACTATTGCCGAGCTCCACAAAAGCAAGGGTTTAACTTACGCAATTGAAGCATTTACAAAATTGATGCCTGAAAACCCAAATCTTTATTATTTCATTCTCGGTGGCGGTGAAGAAAAAGAGCGACTTGAGACACTTGTTGGGCTACACAATCTTCAAGGACGCGTGTTTTTGCTTGGGTTCGTTGATGATGCGTCACGATATTTAAAGGCGTTTGATATCTTTCTATTGCCATCAATGACAGAAGGGCTTGCGCTTGTTCTGCTTGAAGCAGGTCTTGCTGGACTTCCAGTGGTAGCTTCTCGTATTGGGGGAATCCCAGAGGTTATTGAGGACAAAAATACAGGGCTTCTTGTGCCTACGCGGGATTCAGATGCAATTGCGTTGGCAAATCAAAATCTTATGACAGACCGCTCGCTCGCGAAGCGTTTCGGCGAAGCGCTTCGCGAGCGGGTTCTCGCCAAATTCCCTTTGTCGCGAGTTCTCAAAGATACAATTTCCCTTTACACAAAAAACTAGGGTGCTATACTTATCCATATGCAAGGAATAGAATTTGAAGAAGACAAAAACTTTAGCGGAATTAAATCAAAAGCTATTGAACCGACTGTTGCAAGACAAGGCTTCATAATGAAACTCATGGTAAGGATTGGTTTTGCAGACAATGCTACCGCAAACCTTGTTCTTCTTAGCTTCGCAGCACTATTGTTTGGTACAGCAATTTTTTTGTATGCAGAAATACTTGTAGAACCGGAAAAAGATTGGTCTCTTGATGCGCGCGCGATACTAGAAGCCCATGAATATAAACGTTAAAATAACATGAAAATACAAAATACTAATTCAAGGGGTTTTACATTGATAGAGCTTCTTGTCGTTATTGCAATTATTGGTGCACTGTCTGGTGTTGTTTTGCAGTCTCTCAATTCCGCGCGAGTAAAGTCACGCGATACACAAAGGCTCGCGTCTATTGATCAAATTAATAAAGCACTTGAACTAGCGGCTACAGGTGGTACAAATTCCCTTCCAGGAGGTGGAAACAACTATTTTTGCGTTGGTTTGACAGCTGATACTTCTCCAACTTGCTCGGTGAGCGCAACTAAATACTCTGCAACATTAAACACAATAATTACGACTAACCTCGCTGGCACAATACCACGAGATCCTAGGTTCATTAATGGCATCGGCACAGCTTATCTTTACAATTCAAATGTAGACCCCGACGGCGCAGGCACAGTACTCACTACAGGAGCTTATCTCTCATGGGTTAAGGAAGCAACAGGAACTAATTGTGGGCGTGGTAGTGCATATACAGTTGCAGTCACGAACGGAACCCAGTGTTTCCTTCGTATCGGTAACGCAATCTAAACCCCTAAAAACTCGTGAGAAAGAGCGCTTCGGTGAGTCGTCCGAGCGCTTTTTTTCATACTTACCAAAAGGCCAAGCGCAACGAATTCTATTAGTAGATGCGATCCGCCAAAGCTCATAAAAGGCAGAGTCACACCAGTGACTGGCAAAAGGCCTATAGTCACTCCTATGTTCACAACAAAGTGCGAAATAAAAAACACTGCCACTCCTGCGCCGTAAAGCATCTCAAAATTCGTTGAGCCAACGAGTGCAATCATCAAAATACGGCCTACAATTACAGCAAAAAGTCCGAACAATATTAGCACACCTACGAACCCCCATTCCTCTGCAAATGCCGAGAATATAAAGTCTGTTTGGTATTCTGGAAGGAATCGCAGGCGTGACTGCGTGCCATACCCTACCCCCTTTCCTGTAATTTGCCCTGAACCGACAGCAATAGTGGATTGGTACGCATTGTACCCAGCCCCACGAATATCGGACATAGGATGAATAAATGTCATTATGCGCGCCTTTTGAAATGGTTCAAAAACCTCAACCCAAAGAGCCCCGAAAGCAACTGCCCCTACAATAAACACAAACGCCAAGTGTTTTTTTGAAACCCCAGACACGAGAATCATCCCAAACCAAATGAGGAATATGATCATTGCGGAGCCGAAGTCAGGCTGAAGCAAAACCATAAAAAAAGGAATAAGCGCGTACACTCCTGAAACAATAATGTGTCTAAAATGCGCTATTTCCACATGGCGACGAGAGAAATATTTAGCGAGTATTAAAATCAAAAGAAGTTTCATCGCGTCTGCCGGCTGGAAGGCAAAAAGTCCAATCTTGAACCAACTTTGAGCGCCTTTTGCGGTATGCCCAATGCTAAAAAGGATAAGAAGTAACGCGCTTACAACAATAAATAGAGTAACTAGAACATTAGTGCGCTTTAGCATATCGGTATCGACTTGCGTTGCGAGAAAGAAAGCAAAAATAGCAACAGTGAAGGAAATGAGTTGTTTTTCAAAAAAGAGGTTTTCGCCAATAAACGCATTCATCGTTAAAAGCCCAAAAAAGACAATGGCAAAACAGGCCAAAATAAGCACCCAATCAATGGATGCTTTCCTAGAAAAAATTTCACTGACGAGTTTCAGTACTTGCATTTTGAGCTTGTGTTTATATTACAACTTTAAGCGAGGGTGTCTCTTGTGCGGGAAATTACGATTGTGTCTACACTGGCACGAGGACGATTTATCAAAATCGCTCTTGGATCCTTTCTAGTAATAAAATATCCGTACCACGCGCAAGACGACCCCGAGCGTTCTTTACTCCTTAAAAACCGCCTGTGGCGTAACTATAATTTCCGTGATAAAGTTTTCTGGCTTGCACACTGTTTCAGAAATTTTTTTATAAACATTCTGCAAACTATCCGCGGTTGGAGCATTAAAATACTGTGTTGGACTTGATGAAATACGGTCACGCAGGAACGCTTCATTTATACCATTTCCAAGACCTATCGCATAGATTTGTATGCCACTCGCCTTGGCCCCTTCTGTGGCTTTTACTGCGTAGTCTTCCGCGTAGGATTTATTATTAGGATTTAATGGATCAAGCGGACGATTTGATATTCCGTCTGTAAGAGCCACGATAACCTGTTTTGCGTCCTTTGTATGATTTGCGCCTTTAAGCTCGCTAATCGCAGCGATTAAGGCGTCCCCTAGATTTGTGTACTGGAGCGACCCTTTTTCAATTTCAATCCTTGTGGTAGCTTTTTTTGCCGCATCGTGGTTTGTAGAAAGCTCGTGATCGATTGGTATTGTCGCAGTACCAGCAAATGACACAATTCCAACCTTATCGACCATGTCAGCAGAGTTAATGTAAGTATTCACTGCATTTTTTGCTGTAGTAAGCGGTTCTGGCGGAATCTTGCCACCTATGTTCATACTTCCTGAACGGTCAAACACGAGAATTGTGTCAACAGGAGACGTGCACATTCCCCCTTGTGGATGCTTGGTAAATCGCTTATGCCATACGAAAAAAATGTCCTGCTCTCCTCCTTTGGGTATGCGATTAACATATGTTTTAGATATTGCAATAGGGTTGCGAAGTGGGTCGTAAATAATTGCGCCAAGTGTTAGCTTTGAGACTTCGTTTACCTTGTCGGTATTTACGAGTACAGCGTTGAAACGGGGTTCAGTATCAACGTTCTTAAGATTTTGATTTTTTGTTACCACTGTTGATTGGACTTGGCTTGCCTTTGTCCACCTCATAAGATCGCCTGAGTCAAAAGATACTTCTGTGCGATCTGGTATGCCAGAAAATATTACCCCAGTTTCAAATATTAAATGGGCGTATAGCGGGATAAGGTCTATAGTTCCCTTCCTTTCAGCAATGACTACCCCGTTGCTATCAAAAACTCTGGCTGTGTAGTGAGCGTTTTTTATTCCAGCATTTTGGTTAATGTTTTCCACATATGCGCCTATGTCGTATCCTCCGTTGGTAGAAAAAGTTTTTGCCCATACTATACGAGGAGCCTTTACGTCCACGGCGCACATGAGCGCGCAACCACCCCCGCAATCAACGCCCGCCTCGGTACCATTTTGCTTCTGGTCAAAACAGGTAGGAGCCTTATAAAAAAGCAGGTACGTTGGGTATGATACAAGTAAAATAATAATAGTCGTAAATCCGACTGCGTAAAAAATCTTTCGTCTTTGAGACCATTCCATACGGAACATAATACCACGCAACAACGAAAAAAGAGAACAAAAAAGCTCCGGACTTTTTAAAAAGGCCGGAGCTTTTTTCACTTTTTTCCGATTGAATCCTTAGTTCTGGCGGCAAGCTACTTTCCCCTTGCGAGTATCATCGCCGCAACTGCGCTTAACTTCTGAGTTCGGAATGAGATCAGGTGTGACCACAGCGCCAAACCACCAGAACTAAATATTCAATCGTGTTTTTTTGTTTTTGTACATCACCATTTCATTACTGAAATGGTCGGGATGGATGGATTCGAACCACCGACCTCTCACTCTGTCGCGCAATTTCCCTGCCTTCCTCCATCTTTCTACAGAAGTTTCAGCAAAAGCTGAAAAGGGTTGTGGTCCGCGAAGACCGGCGACACGAAACAAGTGCTCTACCATCCTAACTGTGCGAAGCACTGCAAGATTTCCTGAGCTACATCCCGATGTGTGTAGACATACGATAAACAACTTTGGTAAAAATAATTATTCTGAACAAATAATGATTGTGATTTTCAAATTCCCACCAGGAATCGGCGTATTAGTACTCCTCTGCTGAAACGATTACTCGTCTTACACATAGAGCCTATCAACGTAATCATCTCTTACGGGCCTCAAACGAATTCTGATCTTGGGGTTGGCTTCCCTCTTAGATGCTTTCAGAGGTTATCCATTCCCGACATAGCTACGCTGCGGTGCCCTTGGCAGGACAGCAGCCACACCAGAGGTCAGTTCACTCCGGTCCTCTCGTACTAGGAGCAAATCCCCTCAAAATTCAACGCCTGCAGAAGATAGGAGACCAACCTGTCTCACGACGGTTTGAACCCAGCTCACGTATCTTTTTAATTGGCGAACAGCCAAACCCTTGGAAGCTTCTCCACCTCCAGGATAAGATGAGCCGACATCGCTGTCGTATTTGTCTCGCATTACTGCGAGGATCGGACTATATCTTCACCCTCTCGATCAAAAGAGGCGTTGGCGTATTAGCTATGATTTTCTCATAACTCCGTCACTTTGTTAGTTGCATCTCTACGCGCTAACGTGACAAGTCTCTACAGGGTTATACGTATAATCACATCCACAAAGGATGTAGCAGCTCTCTAAAAATTTAGAGTGATCGCTTTCTTACACGCAAACTTCCCACGGTATTGCCCATTTATTGTTCATGCAAATGGGTTTCACCGTTATAAGCCAAGATTTCTTGTTTATATATTATTTATTGACGATTATAAATTTGTCGCTACAGGATTACTCCTGACGCACCCCGATTATGTTAAGGTGCCGAACTCTGCCGTCGATATGAACTCTTGGGCAGAACTAGCCTGTTATCCCCGTGGTAGCTTTTATCCGTTAATCTTCGACCGCATCTAAAGCGTGTCGTCGGTTCACTATGCTCTGCTTTCGCACCTGCTCGACATGTCCGTCTTGCAGTTAAGCCCTCTTTTGCCATTACGCTATCGGCACGGTTTCCATTCGCGCCTAGAGGACCTTAATAGACTCCTCCGTTACCTTTTAGGAGGAGAGCGCCCCACTCAAACTACCCGCCAAATACTGTCTCCGTAAGTTTTTTCCTTACAGATTAGAACATGCCTCAATTAAGGGTGGTATTTCACTGTTGGCTCGACGACCACCGAAACGGTCGCTTCAAAGCCTCCCACCTATGCTACGCAGAAACAAAACATGTTCAATATTAAGCTATAGTAAAGCTCACGGGGTCTTTTCGTCTATCTGCAGGTAACCGGCATCTTCACCGGTATTGTATTTTCACCGAGCTGCTTCTCGAGACAGTTTCCCACTCATTACGCCATTCGTGCACGTCTGAACTTACCAGACAAGGAATTACGCTCAACTATTCCTCTCAGTTGGACTCTATCTTTACCCTCTTCCTTAAAAGTAGGGTCCATGACGTTGGTCTCTCGTTTATCATGATTGGACTAACACACATTACTGCGTGCCAGGTAGCTTAAACATGTAATGAATTTAAATTAATTGTTTACTTTTTTCTATAACAGTCCTAGTCCTTCCCTGCTCATCATTGATAAGCAGGGAACCTTAGGACCGTTATAGTTACGGCCGACATTCACCAGGGCTTATACAAGCCAGCACCGAGCACCATGCTTTCAAATAGAACCACTGAACAAAAATATTCAACGAAATTCTACTTAACTTCATGGTGCTCGGCACCACCCGTATTTAACCTTCTGGCATTGGTCAGGCGTCACCCCATATACATCCTCTTACGAGTTCGCATGGAGCTGTGTTTTTGGTAAACAGTTGGCAGGAAATCTTTCGCTGCGGCCTCCACCACTTTATTTTCAAAGCGGTGCTACATCATTTCTCATAAAATGCTTCGCTTAGCTTCAGGGAAATTTCTAGCGAGACGAAGAGAAAAATTTGACTCGAACCGAGGTTCGAATAAAATTTTTCTCAAAGTCACAGCAGAAATTTACTGATGATATGCGAAATGATTTTTGAGAGATGATGTCTAAGTCCTAGAAAAATTAGTCAACATTTTTGTATTTGATACGATCTATGATTATGAGTTTCATAGAATGGAGAGAGTTCATGGTTAACCTTCGAATCGATCTAATTACGATCTTTTAGTCTATGCGGTTTCCCGTCTGACAAGATTATTCAAAGAAATAGTGGATGGTAGCACCCAACGAAGTTGACACCTGAGTGTCGTTTGATTCTTGCGAATCTTATCTTCTCTATTTAAATCCAGAATCCCCCCTCTACGAAACCCACAATCACTCACTTTCTCAAATACTTTTTTGTGTTTAGTATCAGCTCTGATACTAAACACGGTCTCGATACACTCAATTCTTCGGACTCCATCACTATTGCATAAGCATTGATTAAATTGCTTTAGTTGCGAGGCGGGGAGAATTTTTTACGACCAAGATGTACAAGTGTACATTGCGTGGAGGAAAAAATTCTTCTCAACGATGCAAATAAAAGCAGGGTTACCTCTTATATTAGCTCCTCGGCTTGGAAATGAAAAAATACCTTTTCATTTCTCTCGCTCTACGTCGCTAATGAAGTAATTTTATCTATGCGTCTTTAAAGACAAAGTGGTGGAGGCAAGCCTTATCCCGAAGTTACGGCTGCTTTTTTGCCGAGTTCCTTGAGAAGCAATCACTCGTTCGCCTTAGTCTACTCGACTCGAGCACCTGTGTCGGTTTTAGGTACGGTTTTTTATTTGTTATGCTTAGAAGCTTTTCTCGGAAAATTGCTTTGCCTTATCTGCACTGGGCGAACCCATGCATTTCTGCTTCACTTGCGGTCGGTATTAAAACCAGACTCCCGGATTTACCTAAGAGTCACACTGATGACACAAACGCAAATCCAATAATGCGCAAGACATACTAACCTTCGTCACTCCATCGCACAAATAAAAAGTTAGGGAATATTAACCCTATGTCCATCGGCTTCAGCTTTCGCTATAACCTTAGGCCCGACTAACCCTTCGCTGATCAACATCGCAAAGGAAACCTTGCTCTTACGGCGTGCGGGGATCTCACCCGCATTGTGGTTACTTGTGCCAACATTCTCACTTCATGCCGCTCCAGAGTTGCTCACACTTCTCCTTCAGCGCAGACATGAACGCTCTCCTACCGCTCCAGTCACCCTACGGGCGACCAGAACCCTCAGTTTCGGTACTACGCTTAGTCCCGATTATCTTCGGTGCAGAGTCTCTTAGTGAGTGAGCTGTTACGCTTTCTTTAAATGATGGCTGCTTCTAAGCCAACATCCTCACTGTCTGAGAAACTCCACCTCCTTAAGTACACTTAGCGTAAATTTTGGGACCTTAACTTGAGATCAGGGCTGTTTCCCTTTTGACCGACGGAGCTTCGCCCCCGTAGTCTTACTGCCTAGTATTTGGGCCCACCACACAACAATCTTTTCTGCTACAACTTAAAATTTTTGCTACAAATCATTCATCGCTCGTCGCCTATGCTCGCATAGGCTCATCACGCTTCATGATTTCCGCTAAAAATTTTCGTTTCGCAACGAAAAATTATTATGTGGTGGGCCTATCTCTGGTATTCGGAGTTTGATAGGACTGACGAGATTGCTCCCTGTTCAGTCCTTCCAGTGCTCTACCCCCAGAGGGTACGCTAGACGCTATGCCTAAACATATTTCGGAGAGAACCAGCTATTACCAGATTCGATTAGCTTTTCACTCCTTACCACAAGTCATCCGATGGTGTCGCACGGCCAACCGGTTCGGGCCTCCATCTGTATTTCTACAAACTTCACCCTGCTCATGGTAAGCTCATCTGGCTTCGGGTCTAATGCATACAACAAACGCGCTATTCACACTCGGTTTCCCTAAGGCTCCACCCGACAAGGGCTTAGCCACGCTGTATACATTAACTCGTTGGCTCATTCTTCAATAGGCACGCCGTCACCCCCCACCACGAGTGGTGGGGGGCTCCGACTCCTTGTAAGCATATGGTTTCAGTTCTATTTCACTCCCCTCACCGGGGTTCTTTTCACCTTTCCCTCACGGTACTAGTTCACTATCGGTTTCTAAGAGTATTTAGCCTTACCAGTTAGTTCTGGTAGATTCCCCCGAGCTATTCGTGTCTCGAAGTACTCAAGAACAAAGACAAAGAAGATGTAAGGTTTTCGTTTACTGGGCTATCACCGTCTAGGGCTATGCTTTCCAGCATATTCAACTAACATTACATTTTGTAACTCCTCTCGTATAAATACGACGTCTCTGCCTTACAACCCCTACTATAAATAGTAGGTTTGGGCTATTTCCGTTTCGCTCGCCGCTACTCAGGAAATGTTCCGCCATTCGGCGGCTTTTTTTATTTTCCTCCAGGTACTGAGATGTTTCACTTCCCTGGGTATACTCCTACATTTAAATGTAGGTCATAACCTATTACGGTTATGGGGTTTCCCCATTCAGAAATCTCCGGATCAAAGGTTGCTAGGCACCTCCCCGAAGCTTATCGCAGCCATGCTACGTCTTTCATCGCCTCTTAGAACCAAGGCATCCACCATATGCTCTTATATTTCCTGTTAGGAAATTTAAAAACCACAATCATTATTTGTTCCCGAGCACCAATACTGGTGCTCGGCTGCCTCACCCTGCTTAATTGGTGAGGACTTTATTCTTACCTGCCTGCCTACACACACTCAAAGACCTCCTTAACGGTGCGTGTGACAGAATGAAATTGTCAAAATTCAATCAATGAGCGTCTCTAGGGAATAAAAAAGCCCGCGATAACGCGGGTCAAAATAGAAGCCGTAATGGTTCCTATCTAGTCCCGCCGAGGGTGTTTTTGGTTCCGATACTCATATGCAACAATCCAGACATTATATACAAAAGAAAAAGGAAGTCAAGCCTTTTTGGGTAGAATGTGGAATATTGAATTTGGAATGTAGAATAATACGAAAATATACAAAAAACCCACCTTTTGGGCGGGTTTTTTGGTCGAATCTATTCTATATTCAACATTCGATATTCTATATTCTGTTTTGAACTATCGACGATTCGAGATATCTCCACGGAGTTTCTCGATGTAGTTTGATGCTGCTTCTTTGCCACCAAGACCGAAAGCAAGACCGCCAGCAATAGCGAGCATTGCTACTAGACCAGTGAAAAGTGTTTGCATCATAGGGCCAGCGATTCCGAGCTGGTTCAATGCCGCAAGGATTGCAACAATCCAGATTGCCCAGCGAGCAACACCGCCAACCATACCAGCGTGCTTTGAATCAAGAGCGCGGGCGCCACCTGACAAAACTTTCTGAGAAAGGTCAGCAAGAACTGCTGCAACAACCAAAATCAAAGTTGCAACAATAACCTGTGGAATATAACCAAGAACAACGTTCGTCAAAAATGCGTTTACTGCCTCGAGTTTCAATATATCAAGAGCGGTAACAAGAAAGACGATAATAATAAACCACTTAACCAACCCACCAAGGAACGCTCCTGTGTTAAGGTTGAAACCTGCTTTGTCCAAAAGACCGCGCGCGCCTGCGCTTTCCAAAATTAAATCAACTTTGATCGCTTTTATGATCTTTGAAACAACTTCTGAAAGAACTGAACCAACAACCCATCCTGCAATAAAAATAATGATTGCAAGAATAAGCTTTGGGATAAACTGCAACACCTGCACACCGATACCGGTGAATGCACTGCTTAGCTGTACTCCCCAGTCTGAAATAATAGGCATATCTTTTTATTTATTAAATACTAAAACTAATAATGGAGTCATGTTGTTTAATAAATTTCGTGACGAAATTCTCAGTTTTTGAGCGAGGCCCTAGTGAAAATTTTGAGACATATATTATATGTCGGAAGATTTTCACCAAGCCGTAGCCAAAAAATGAGAATAGTAGTAGAAATATTATTGAACAATAGGACTCAGTATCATCAATTCCACCTGCACAGCGCCTGCGACTTGGCGCTGGCGAGCAGAGGAGCTTGATTCCTACCCGTTTATTATACCATTATAGATATGCCAAATGGAAGAGGGGTGTGGATAACTTTTCTGGTAGAATATGAAATATAGAATGTTGAATATTGAGTGAGAGATGACAGGTTGCCGAAGGCAACCTGTCATCATTTGTATTATTCTAAATTTAATCTTCGACACCTACTCCACCATTAATTTGTCTATTACACGATCGTGGCGACCATCAAGCACATCGCGCACAAATTTGTCATACACACTCACGCGATATAGAAATTCTGAAGTTTCGAGTACCCCATAGGACAGCTCCTTCCCTACTTCTGATTCTATAGTACGCAAAACGTTCTCAATAGAGCGTTTTTTGAGATTATCGCCAACTATGAACACATCAACGCGAGCTTCTGGCTCATCTATAAAAATTCCAGATACTGCAAGAAACTTAATCTTTCCGATACCCTTGAAACGCTTCACAATTTCATCGCGATTTAGCGGTGTTTCAGAAACAATCAGGCTTTTGAGTGATGAGAGGAGTGGAAATGCTGTTCTTAGCTGAAAACCAGAGACACGCTTTTTCTTTGGCTTAACATCCTTCTTTTTTGATGGGATTTCCTTTGTGAAGGATTTTGTGTTTAAAACACCAGCATTTTTGAGGAGAGTAAGCTCGCGTCTTGCCTCTGACACAGAAACTTTACTTTTTTCTGCAACCATTGGCGCGTCGTATGCGTCCTGTGGGTTTAATAGGAAAAGGCGCAAAATCTTTACCCGTGCCTGACTTCCAAATAATTTACCGAGGGTATCCATGGGGTTAGTATACCACATGGGGTTGAATATTGAATATTGAATTTGGAATAATTCACGGAAAAATCCGCCATTCAGCGGACTTTTCTATAGTTTTCATATTTTTTGACTACTTAACAAAAAAAGGACCGTCCTTTTTGGGATTAGGGGTATATGAGGCTTGGGTGGAGAGGTAAAAGGACGGTCCTTTTTTCGCTTACAGGCTACACGAGCGTAGCCTTAGCGCCAGCTGTTGGCGAGTACGCATCCTCGTGAACCGGCGGTTCTCAACGTAAGAAAACCCGCTGGTGCGGGTTTTTCTTACTGCCCTTCTCTAAAGTAGAATAAATGTTCTCCCTCCCCCCACTCCAGGCTGTTCGCTTAAAGTTACTTGAGAGTAACTTTTGCACCAGCAGTCGTCACTTCGTTCCTTACTAATGACCCACGGTCCTAAGCGCTCGCAAAGCTCACTGCTCTCCTCTGTGGGGAACTACCGTTCCACGACCCTCTCCCAAGCATGCGCAAAGGTTGCACTTGAGCCCTTCACTATTTGAATGTAACCTTTGCGCCTGCTGCTTCGAGCTTTGCCTTGAATTCGTCTGCCTCTGCCTTCTTCATACCCTCTTTGAGCATTGAAGGAGCTGCGTCCACAAGGTCCTTTGCCTCTTTCAAGCCTAGCGCAAGAACTTCTTTTACAACCTTGATAACGGCAATCTTTGTGTCGCCTGAAGCTGAAAGCTCTACGTTGAATGAATCCTTCTCTTCTGCGCCTGCTGTGGCTGCTGCGGGAGCTACTGCGGCTGCTGTTGCTGAAACGCCAAACTTCTCCTCAAGAACCTTTACAAGCTCATGAAGGTCGAGAACAGTCATTGTCTCGATTTTCTCTACAAGGTCCTTGAACTTTGCAGGAACTACTACGTCTTTGTTTTCTGTCATAATAATTATTGTTAGATATTAAATGTTTGAGTCTTTTTTTAACTTTCTTGTGTTTTTTTAATCACGCTGTGCAAATGATGAATATAGAATGTCGAATATTGAACATCGAATCACTCAAAATTCCTTGCTTACGCGATTGCTTCTTCTGCTGGAGCTTCAGTTGTTACCTCTGGCACAACATCAGCGGTGGCTTCTGTAGGAGCCTCTACTACAGGTTCTGCTACTTCCTCAGCCTTTTCTGCTACAGGAGCAACTGGTGCTACACCTTTAGAATTGGCTATCTCCACCATCACAATAGCGAAACGCTGAATTGGTGAATTGATGATATTTACGAACATTCCACGGAGTACCTGTAGTGGTGGAATCATGGCGATTGCTATCATTTCGTCCTTTGTTTTGTACTCTCCGTCAAAAATTCCTCCCATAATTGAGATTGAACCCTTGTCGCGCGCTATCGTCTGGAAAGCGTAGGTCTCACGTGCTGGAGCCAAAAGGTCCTCTCCGTAAGCTATTGCAAGTTCCCCAGGAAGCTCTGGCATATCGCCTTTTGCTTTTAGGTCACCTAGAACGCGCTTTGCCAAAGTCTTTTTTGTAACAAAGTACCCTACCTTGTCAGCTGAGAGCTTTCTGCGTAGCATCTTGGTCTCAGAAACAGGGAGTGCATTAAAGTTAACAAAAACGATTGATTTTGCATCTGCGAGGCGTTCTTTCATACCAGCAACAAGCTCTACTTTTTTTTGTTTTGTAATTGCCATATGTTTTGGGCGGAATGTAGAATGTAGAATGTAGAATTTGGAACAGGGTTCAAAATTCCAAGACCTTAATTCGCATACCCGCCTTTTTACTAATTTCAAACAGCTTAAACGCAGAGCGCTTAAGCTGTAAAGCAATCCCGTTTTGGGATTTTAGAGTCGACCTCCGCAGGACTTAATACTCTATTGAGAGTGGCCTACTTCTGCAGCTTCGAACTTATATTAGCGTGTGCTGGTAACGTTGTCAACAGTGATAATAAGGGCGTTCATTTCCCCCAATTTCATTACATTTGACACAACAACACCCAAAAGTCCTATTACAATAATAGCCACAAAGCCAATAATTGACTTGATGGTTTCGTTCATTTTTTAATTATACCACAAATTCCCCGTTTCCCATACCTCTAAAAAAAGGACGGTCCTTTTTGGAAACCTGTGGATAACCTCTGTAGAAAGGACCGTCCTTTTTGCCTACTCAATTGGCAAAACAACAATGTCATCTGCTTCGCTTGTTCCATTATCGTGGATATCCACATCTGAAGCTATTATTGCCGAACCCTCTTCCATCTCAATACCTATTGAGTTTCCTGTAATCTCCGTGCCTGAAATTTCAGCAACAACTCCTGGAACTGATGTCCTGTTTGGCCTTTGCCCTTCACGCTGAAGAGAGGTAAGGACTCCAGCGCCGTCAAGAAACCCAGAGATTGTTGAATCTGTAATCGTTGTCATTCCACCATACAAACCAACCCCATCACCTCCGCCATTTTCAACCGCCACATTAGAAATTGTTGTGGTGGAATTGTATGCCGAGATCCCGTCATTTGAAACATTCATTATAGTTGAGCTTGATATTGCAAGTGTGCCCTCGTCAACCGAAATGCCAGCCCATCCAGTGACACCTGAAACGGTTGTGCTTGCAATCGTTGTCTGCCCGCGATAAATTTCAATTCCCACATAGCCAGCATTTTCTATTGTTACGTTTGAAATGGTTGAAGTCGCTTTATAGGTTGAGATGCCGGTGTCTGAAATATTTCTAATCGTTGAACTTGCAATTGACAGTGTACCTCTAGACACATAAATACCACCGTCGTCAGGCGATCCATCAATCGTTGTATTTGTAATTGACATTGTGCCGTCGTACACACCAACTGCATCATTATTAAGAGTGTTTGTTACTGTTGAGGACGAAATGGTAATCCTTGAATTTTCATATGTGGCAACTGCGTGATTGTCTTGTGTATTACGTATTGATGATGAGGATATAGAAATTTGCGCAGTATCGAGCGCATAAATTCCTCCCGAGCTATTTAGTAGATCTGTATTGGAAATATCGAGACGAGAATTGTCGTACGCGGCAATGTAATTAATATTTTTGATATTCACATTATCAAGAGTTGCTGATGCGTTCGTTCCCTGATAAACAGTATCTGTGTATCCTCCCCCAACAGAGATGCCCCCATTTTGGTTGCTACTTAATGTATCTATAATCACAGGATTTTCCGGCGTTCCTGACACCACAATATGTCCTTGGACATTTATCCACCCGTCATAGAATTTTATTTCTACGCCAGGCTCAATCGTGAGCGTACTTGAGGCGCTAACACGAAAGTTATTCGCAATGACGTATCGCTCTTCGTCTGCGGTTAAAGTAAAGTCCTCTGTGATGTCCTGTCCTTTGTTTATAAGCGTGCTCACTGAATTTTGTTCGCCGGGGGTTCCTTCAATCGGGTTTTCTTTTGCATCAGCCCCATTTTTAATGTAGCCGAGATTTGTGCCCCAGTTTTCTGGGTCGGTGCCGGACTCACGGGAGGAATAACGTTCCATTGTCTTTCTTGATGACGTGCTGTTTTCGCCTGCCACCCATGCGCCATCAGGGGTTTTATCAAAAACGACAGTGTCGCGAGAAAGTGTCAGTTGGTCACCGCCAGTGTTATTTAATGCGCCCGTTGTAGTTGCGTGCGCCAAAACGTCGGATACAACGGTATCATCTGTGCGTTCAAAAATAAGGTACGCGCGCGGAGCGATTGTGTCTTTCATGATGACGTGCGGGGAATTGTCCTTTGCATTGAGTACCCATTGCGAAAGGTCAATTGTGTAACCAGTATTGTTTTTAATCTCAAACCACTCATCATTTGTTGATGCGACAGTCCCCATCCATGCGATTTCGTTGATGGCGATAGGAATTGTTGCCACAGAAACTGTTTGCGTGCTTGTGGCGCTTGGGTTTCCTTCAGCATCAACCGCTATCACTTCAAACGTATAGTCTGAAAAGTCTTCGATTGTTATGTCGTGCGAACTGTCAGTAGTTGTCGCAAATTCACCATTTTTGTTGATTAAATAATGGTCGGCACCATCAACTATTGACCATTCAAAACGAACGGTTGTCGTCGCAAGGAGGCACCCGTCGGTTGCGAGTGTTTGCGCACATTGAGGAGCGGAGAGTGTGGGCGACGCTACCGCGTCGCCCACACTCTCCGCTATCTCAACAACCACAACAACTTCATCCACTATTTCCTCCTCTCCAGAAGCCGATGCTTGCGCGCCAAGCACTTGAGATTGGACCACCGCCGTAGGCGACGACCCACCACCCAATGCCCCCACAAACACGAGCTTTGGCGTATTCGTCCCAGCCTGCACCTTCGGCTCAAAAACAAAAACAGTTTGCGGTTGCTGCTGCGGTTGCTGGGATTTTGACACTGCTGATTCTATATTTTGTGTTTGTGTTGTTGTAACCACCTGAGTTTTTGCTGTCACTGAGTCTGGTGTTTGCGTTAGTGTCTGCGTTGGCAGTGTTGCCAATACCACTGTCGCGCTATTACTTGCTACTGGCCCGTTAGAGAAGGTGTTTGTAACAGCGTCATACACAAAAGAACCCGCGGAAACAACGGTATTCCCAACAAATTTCCCTATTGCCAAAGTCGTGTCGTATGACCAGACTGCAGTGTTTACTGCAATGTGATAAGTCCCGACAGCAACAGTAACTCCAGTTTTGATTACAAAGATGGACGTTTTTACTCCGGCGCCAAGTGTCCAAAGGGTTCCTGCGCCAAGTGGGTTTAAGACAGGATCAGTGACTGCGTAAACCAGACCTTGCTGTTCATGGGCAATTGTAATTTTTGGAGGCGAGATGCATGGCGCGTCCTCATCTTGCGTTATATTTTCCGCAAGCCCGTCGAGTGATGCCCGTATATCTTCAACAATTTCTTTAGAACGGTATTTCAAATATACTTCACTAAACCCATGCCCGGAAAAATCATCTCCTGACTGCAAAACAATGTGCGTATTTGGTGCTTTAATTTTCCTAAATGGCACATTACCAACAACCCATGCGATTACTTTGTCCGTATCAGAAGTAAGCCATTTACCATCGCCAGAAACACGACTCGCAGGATTTGCTACGCCATATACTCCGATTGACTCAGCAGGTACACCACCGGCCTGTTTTGTAGCCACATCGTAAAAACTATTTGCATAAAAATTGCCCTGTGAATGGGCGACGAGGAGGAGTTTTTGAGTTTTTACCTTATTACTTGCATCTTTAAGCATCTCAACAAGGTCGTAGTCTGCGACTGTCTCATTCTCAAAGGCTTTTTGAACAATTGTGTTTGCGAGGTCACCAAATCCACCAGAGTGGATAGGGTTGAGGAGGAATTCAAATTTAATTTTTTGGTTATTCCAAACGAAACCAACCTTTTTCATTAGTGCCTCCATGTTCTCTACCGCACCATCTTTATTGGTAAGCACGCCGTTAATAGTAGCCACCGTGTATCCATCTGTAGAACATTTCCCTGTCTCAATTACTGCAAAAGATACTGCTGGGAAAAAGAAAATAATAATTAAAAAATAGTAGGAAAATCTCATTTTAATTTTTTAAAACAGAAACATCTATATCACACCAATCGTCAGAAACAGAATAACTTCCAACATATTTATAAAAATTATGCATGTATTTTTTTCTATCTTCCGTGTTGATCTGACGATCCTTAACAAAATTCTCATTTTTATCAGTTTCCGCTGTAAATTTATCCATATCAGATCGCGAACTAATACTCCAAATGCATTTAAGTGCCTTACTTTGATTATCCTCCACAACAGCTGTAGCTGTTTCCCTATTCAAAATCGGCAAGGTCATCTCCATCTGAAGCGCCAACGCATACTGTAAAAGCACCGCTCTAGTCTTTGCGGAGTTTGGATATTCTTTAAAAATAGCGAGCTCCACATCATCGCGAATACCATTTTTGTTTGCGTCAATGCCGGCAACGGTTTTATCCGCCTCTGCTCCGGGATCTGATGGCAGATTCACCCCCATCACGTCATCCATCGTGAGCTTTGTCGCGTGAATTTTAGCCACCTGTGCTGGTGTATTTTTTGAAACATACAGAACACGCAACAGAGTCACAATAACAAAGATAGCAACAAGGACCACAACTCCCTTCCATAGCAACGTCCACGCCTTCTTCACCTTCATTTTCGTATTTTCATTCATACAATTCCTTTTATTCTACCAACCCATTATAAAAACCCCTAATTCTCCAACAAAAACCTGTGGATAACTTTCCCAGAAAGCCCCGTCCTTTTTAGAAAGGACGGGGCTTTCTGGGTTCTAGGATGGGTCGGCGAACATTAGCCAGTCATTCACAAATTCATCAAAGTCCTTTGATGAATTAAAATATTCTGGAGACGCCTCTCTGTTGAGTATTTTTGATTCCATTCGGGTATTCCCCTTCCAATCAGAATAACTAGAATACATATAATTAACTAGGTAATCGTAAGCTGTTTTGCGATCATGTATCCCATTTTCCTTCCATTTTGGATCAATGAGTTTCACTGGGTTGAGATGTATATACGCAAAGAGGTATTTCAAATATTCATCAGAATCTACATGTTTTGCCTTAAACCTACCTTCAAAAAGCGTCCCTGTGCGCCCATATTTACTGTTAAAATACATAGAATACGCGGTCAATAGCTTTCTCATAAATTTCTCAGTTCCTCCCTCTGTTTTTTCGCGGATTAATAGATGAAAATGGTTCGGAATAAGACAGTAAGCAATAATGTCCACAAGCTGATCCTCTCTTTCTATTGCAAAAAGCTCCGGAAAGGACCGTCCTTTCTGAAAATGGTCGGCTATGTCTACTGGCTCAGTACTATTACAGACATACAATAAAGCCATGAAGCGCTTATAGTCGTGTGACTCCATAAAAATGGTGCGCTTATCTGTACCGCGGTTATAGAGATGGTAGTATTCACCGGTTGAAATATTGATTCTTCGTCGCATGTGATAATTATAGCATCATTCTGTGTAAAAAGGACCGTCCTTTTTAGGAATATGGGGGGGTAGCTGGTGTAGAAAGGACCGTCCTTTCTACAAATAGGGACGAAAAAGACCCCTTTCTCTTGCGAGAAAGGGGTCTTTTTCTGAATTGAAGTTAGTTTCGTTTGGGTTTATCTGATCGAGAATAATTTTTCTTCGATACGAGAAATCAACCTAATTTGAGCCATGTCGTCACGTCTCAATGGACGGTACGCGACATGATTTCGACTAAATCATCGTTTCGGGAACTATCTAAGCTAACCGTTCAAACATTAGTTAGTGATAACTGATGTTGTGTCTGGGTAGTTGTAGATGTTTGCGCCAGTGATACCTGCTACGCCACCATTCTGGTCTGTCCAAGTGAACGATGATGATACACCGAGCTTGGTAGATAGAGATGTTGTGTTAACGGCACCTGATACTGTCGCAGCGGTTACGTAGATTCTGTAGGTCTTTGAAGATCCTGCAGTGATCGTGTCACCGTTTGTGAAGTTAATAGTATCCGTACCTGTACCACCTGCTGTAACGAGGAGGTAGGTGTTGGTAGTAGTAACAGTGTTGCCAGCAGTATCCTTTACTACGATGTTGTTTGTGCTTGAAGCAACAGTAACAGCACCTGTTGAGGTAACGCTGATTGGCAATGCTGTAAGTTTCAAGTCACCAGCAGCATCAGCTGACACAGTAACTTCAGCAACCTTTACAGAACCATTGAGAAGTGAATCTGATGAGTCCTGTACAGTTACCGTAGGCTTTGTACCAACAAGTGTGTATGTGTTTCCAACAACAGCGATTGTGCTTGTTGATGTTGTTACACCACCGATTGTGTACTTCATGTAGGTAAGGGACGTTGTAGCCGTCTGATTTGACGGAATTCCGTTTGTACCAACTGAACCAAACGATGCCTGAACATTTACATTTGCACCTGCGGGACTGTTAGGAACACTGATGTTAAGTCCAGTGAGGTAAGCAACGCCAGAAACTACTGGAGCTGACTTACCACCTACAGTTACTGTGGTGATTGGAGTTGTCGTTGATGTCATCGCTGAACCTCCAACTGTAAACTTCAACTCAGAGATTGTTGCTACACCGTTTGTAGCGACAAAGTTGTACTGAGAGGTAGCGAGATTCTGTGTTCCTCCGACAATAAACTGTGCAGCCATTGATGCTGGAGCAGCGTTAAGTGTAGGAACAGCTACAGAACCAGTCTGGATTGTAAGTGTCTGACCTGTTGTTGCTGAACCAGGAGTTAGAACTACGTGTGAACCTGAACCCTGTGCTGTAGGGAGAAGTGTCGTAATGATAACGCCTGAAGTTGCAGCACCGAGGTCTGCCATAATATCAATCGTCTTTGTTTGTCCTGGATCAAGAGTAAAGTTAACTGAGAAGTTGTTTGTGGCCTGAGGAGCGATGCCGATTGCACCTGACCCTGAAGTCTCTGAAGTTCTCAAGTTGCTCATATTCGTTGTTGTCGCAGTCAAAGCTACAGCAAGGTTCGTAATGTTTACTCCCTCTGTTGTACTTGTGTTCTGAATAACATATGAACCAACTTTCACATTTGATGTGTTTGGATTCACTGTCTGGTTAGACGCGTATCCAGGAGCCATCGCGATACTAAGCGCGCCAGTAGTAACAGTCAAGCCTGTTGTCCCAGCATCTGTAGTAGGGACAGCGAGCGTTGCTGATGAACTCTGACCTTGACCGTTTGATGATCCTGCTACGAGGATAACTGATGCAGTACCAGCGGTGTAGTTCACGTTTGCAGCCGACTGAATATCAGCGCGAACTTCAAGAGAACCTGTGGTTCCAGCTGAAACAATCAATGATGATCCAAGTGAGAACGTTAGGGGTGTTGATGTTCCTGCCATATTCTGTGACGAGCCAACCTGGCTTCCATTGTAGAAGAGAGCAACGTTGTTCAAACCGTTAGGAACAGGAGTTGACCCTGTAATGGTTGGAGTAACATAAAGTGTTGAAACTTTTATGTCTTCGCCATATGCCTGTAGATTGAACTTACCGATAACTGCTCCTGTTGCACCACCTGTTACGTTTGTAAGGTTGGTGAACGCTGGATCAATTGTTGTAGTAATAGAACCAGTGTTGATAGATACGTTTGTACCGTTTTGTGCAGCAAAAGTTGTTGTTGTAGGCGCTGTAACTCCTACATTTACGCCAACCTGAGTATCCATAACCATAAGGTCACCAGCATTCTCAAGGTTGAACTGAGCTGAACGATTTGAACCCTTTATAATATCGCCACGGAGTTCCAAAGTTTGTGAACCTGTGTTCAATGTTACTGGGCTTGAACCGAAATCAAAGCTAAGACGATTTGTTACTGGATCTACTGAAGAAGCAGAACCGACGGCAACACCGTTAACAAAGACTTTGAGGTTCGCAATCGCGTCAGTTGTAGCTGAACCAACATACTTAAAGGCTGCGCCCTTAAGTGCTACTGAGCGAGTTGACACGCTTACAGTACCTGTCCAAAATACTTGGCCCATAGTACCAGCGTTAATACTTGCTGTTGTAGCTGAAGTTGAGCTTGCTGAAACTGTTGCCAATGATGTACCTGCAACATTCATGTAGTTACCTGAAATGCTTACAGTTGACATATCGTTGCCTGAAGTTGTGTAGCCAACGAGCTGAACAGCAACAATCTGACCTGTGCCAGAAGAAGCGATGTCAGCCTTCACAGAAAGTGTGAGTGAGCCGTTTACCGCAATACCGAGGTTGTTGAAGGTAATTGAACTGTCTGTGTTGTTCACTGAAACTGAATCCGACACACGAACGTTACCATTGTATAGGTATACGTTTGAAAGTGTCGAGTTTGCAGAGATACCAGTACGCATCAATTTGATGTTCGTAATGGTGCCACTACCAGTAAACGCAAAGTGCGCGAGATCAGCAGTTGCCTGACCAGCCACTACAGCTGATGCTGCAGGATTGTCGTTGGCAAGTGATACTGAAACCGGACCTGATGCTACAACTGTGCCTGTTGTTGTTGAAGCATCACACTTCTGACCTGTCGTTGGGCTAAAGCCAACTGTTGATGTACATCCAGGAACTGTTGTAGTGGTTGTCACTACGCCTGATGCGCAAGATGCTCCAGTAGTTGGGCTAAAGCCAACTGTTGAAGTACATCCAGGAACCAAGCCTGTTGTTGTACCATCTGTTGTGTTCAACTTTGCGCGTGTTGATGGTCCAACATAACCTGTACCGCTGGTCAAACCAACTGGCGCAAGAATTTCTGATGCGTACTTATTCTGGAACTTGATAACTGCAGCTTTTGTTGCAGGTCCAAAGTACGAAGTTTCGTTCCCTGGTGATCCTGCGCCGGTTACTGAAACCTGCGTGTCAGCGCTCATGTTCAAAACCAATTGAAGGTTTTTTACATCAGCACCTGTGCTGCCTTGCTTTAGGTTTGTTGTGAATGTAGCAGCTTGAGCTGTGATTGCAAACATTGCAACACCAGCTACAAGTCCTACCAAACCTGCAGCAAATTTTGCAGACTTTGATGAAATAATTGTAGTCATAATTTGATAATTTGATACTCGCGCGAATCGTTGGCGTTAACTAATAAATAGGTGCCAAGGATGCTCGCGCGTTTTGCCATTTCCCTTGTGGGACAAGGGAACCCGAAATGCGAAATGTATAGGAGGACTGACCTTGGGTGCGGGTGCAGAAAGGTCAGACCTCGGGTGCAATGCGAAATGCGTTTCGGGTGCTCGTGTCCCACAAGGGGTCAGGCTCTATTAAACTTAATCCGTTTTATGTTTTGTCGGTCATGCGGTAGTGCTTCGACCACACGGGTCGAGGCCATGGAAAACCCTGTTGCAAAGCAACACATTTGACAATTGACACCGCCTTCGCGGACAACTGACAGATGCAGATGCGCCACAGCTTGGTTCATGAAAACATACCTTTTTGTGAGATATGTTTTCTATGCAAGATCCGGTGCATTCAGGATTGAATGTTGAATGAGGAATGTGTGCTGGATTGCTTCGTCGCTACGCTCCTCGCAAAGACGATGCGTGTACGAATATAAATGCAATGCAATACTACATACATAAAGGTCGGGCATTGGGGATGGGCGCATGAAGGCCCGACCTTGTGGTGCAACTCATTCAATACTGAATGCGCCGGATCTAGTTTTCAATGGACTCTCCCCTTGCTTGCAATCTATCGTAAGCCGGGAGTTTCTATTTTAATGACGCACAAATGCGCGATCACATTTACTACGTCTAAATTCAGTGACGCAGAAACAAATCTGCACACTGAACTTACATACATTATATACGGTGCAAGAAGTTCCTGCAAAGTATCATGTGTGGATAACTCGAGGATAACAATTTACTAATGTAAACTGCGAAACCGACATCTCACCACACAAACATATAGTAGCAAAAAAAGGGCTGAAAAACAAGCAAATAGGGATACGGGCGCGAATACAAAAACACATATAAAGGTACGGTCTTGGGCGAGGGTGCAGAAAGGCCGTACCTTGGGAATACGTGGACTAATCTATGCTAACGCATAGCGGGACCAACGGCGTTCGCCAAATTTCTTAAGGACACCGTTTTCTACCAATGATACAATTTCGCGCTGGATTGTTTTTTCTGAAAGATCTGCGAAATGAGTTGCAATGTCCTTTATTGTAACTTCACGATTGTCCTTTACAAGTTTTAAAATGCGCGCACGGCGTGATTCCTTTGCAACATCGGTGATGGCGCGGGGGGTGGACTCATGTGCTCTGGATTGTTTCGTCGCTACGCTCCTCGCAAAGACATGAGGATTAGCTCGCAAAGCCGGTGCAGGGGCATAAAGGTCAGACCTTCTCGTGTCCGATACTTCATTTCTATCGGACATTAGAGATGTCGTTTGTCCAATAGAATGTCCTTTAGAAAGAGCGCGGGGTGCTGGGGAAGATTCATGAAGGTCGGACCTTGGGGATGGGCTCATGAAGGTCGGACCTTTTGGGTGCGAGTGCGCGGACTCTGTGGTGTCGAAAAAATTGTCACCAAGAATACTATCTGTGCGGGATTCGCGTGATGATTTTTTGACCTCTATTGTGTCCCTGAGTGAAGCGTATTCCCTCTTCAAGATAGTGAAGTTCATCTCGGAAACTAGACCTGCGATAAATGCCAGCTCAAGCAAAGAAAGTGTTTCAAGAATATTCGCGCGGAGCGCCTCAAGGACATTTGCTTCCACCATCTGACTGCCGTTTTTTGCGAGTGAGGCGTCTCGGACAAGACCTAGAGATAGCGCGCGGATGCGGAATTTCATAGGTTCTGTGTCCGATAGAAAATTTGTGACCAGGTAAATGGCGGTGGCTAGACGCTCACACTTTTTTGAAGTAGTAACACCAAAAGTAGTCACTCCATTAGATATCCCATGGCTCACGAGCCTATTGTCTTTGATGTATTTTTTATAGTCCATATGATGTCCTTTTGGTGTCTTTTATAGCCTAGTTGTCCTTTACAAATCTTTTCTGAATGTTTTTATATTATATAGGACATTCTATATAAATCAAGGACAATGTGGGGGCAAACACGATTCACAAAGGTCTGGCCTTGGATGCAGCCCCTTAAAGGCCCGGCCTTTCGAATGCGGGTGCAATGCTGTTGTTTTTCTGATATTATATACAAATAATTTTATGGCAAAGAAAGAACGAAACGGGCGGAGGAAAAACGATGAGAAGGTTCCTAAAAGAATAAACAAGATCTCGCATGGACAAACTTCCCTGTTTGGTGATATCTCTTTTTTTGGTGGACTATCTTCAGAAATACGCCACAGCGTAATCGCTATTCTATTTTTTGTTATTGGTATCTTTTTTTCTGTCGCTCCATGGGGCTATGCTGGGTTGCTTGGTGGAAAAGTTTACAACGGATTTGAATATCTTCTTGGCGTAGGATACTTTGCTCTTCCACTTCTCCTCTTTCTTCTTGGTATTTCTTTCTTCCGCGAGTCACGACCGAATATTGCTATGACAGCAGGTCTCGGCGCATTCCTTTTTCTTTTTTCTATCCTTGGTCTTGTAAATATATTTTCGGGTGGGATGTCAGGAGGGATCCTTGGACAACTTGTTTCTACTCCGCTCGTCAGACTTTTTGATACATACATAGCGACACTTTTCCTGATTGCGTTCCTCGCGATATCTTTCCTTGTGATGTTCAATGCAAGGCCAAATTTTAGCGCTATGCTTTTCTGGAGAAAAAAAGATGGGGACGAGGGGGAACATTCGGGACAAGAAGAACAAGGGGAACAAGAAATACAGATACTAGAAGAACAGAAAGAAGCATATACGGAAAAAGAGGAGGAAAAGCCGACGAAGCTCGCGCAAGTGGTGGCAAAAATAAAAAAAGAAATTTCGCCTGCAGACGAGTCGGGAATATCGTTTAACCAAGTTATGAATACCACGTATGTTCCTCCTCCACTTTCACTTCTAGAAGGAGACCGAGGCAAGCCCGGCGTTGGCGACATAAAAGCAAATGCAAACATTATTAAACGCACGCTCGGACAATACGGTATCACCGTAGAAATGGACGAGGTTTCTATCGGACCGTCGGTAACACGCTACGCGTTAAAACCGGCAGAAGGGGTGAAGCTTGCGCGCATTGTTGGTCTTCAAAATGAACTCTCGTACGCGCTAGCAGCACACCCTATTCGTATAGAAGCGCCGATACCTGGACAGTCGCTCGTTGGCATAGAAGTGCCAAACTCCACAAAAACGGTTGTTGGTTTAAAAACTCTCTTTTCTTCTGACGAATTTCAAGAGTCTCACAAACCGCTTCTCGTCGCGCTTGGACGTGGTGTGTCTGGGAAACTTTATTATGCGGACCTCGCAAAGATGCCTCACGTGCTCATTGCTGGAGCAACAGGTTCTGGAAAATCTGTAACCATCCACGCTGTGGTAAACTCTCTTCTTTACAGAAACGGACCAGAGGCGATGCGATTTATTATGATTGACCCAAAGCGTGTTGAGCTCACTCTTTACAACAAAATCCCCCACCTTCTAACTCCTGTGATTACTGACGCAAAAAAGGCAATTCTCGCGCTCAAGTGGGCAGCAAAGGAAATGGACCGCAGATATAATATCCTTGAGGCTGAGTCGGTGCGAGACATTTCTTCGTACCACAAAAATATTCTTGAGCCTGCCTTAAAATTAGTGGGAAGTGGAAAAGGGAAAGGTGTTGGGAATAAAGGTCGGGTCTTAAATGCAAATTCTCAAGGCCCGACCTTGGGTGCGGATACGGATGCGGGGATGCCGGAAAGGATGCCATACATCGTCATTATTTTAGACGAACTCGCGGATATTATGCAGGCATACCCGCGCGAGCTTGAAAGCGCTATCGTGCGTCTCGCGCAAATGAGTCGCGCGGTTGGTATTCACCTCATTCTTTCTACACAGCGACCATCGGTAAACGTAATCACCGGACTCATCAAGGCAAATGTGCCGGCACGTGTGGCTCTGCAAGTGTCGTCACAAATTGACTCGCGCACTATTTTGGACGCATCAGGCGCGGAAAAGCTACTCGGAGCGGGCGATATGCTCTATATATCAGGCGAGCTGTCCAAACCAACGCGTATTCAGTCGGCATTTATGTCCGAGACCGAGGTGAAAGCAGTAGTGAAATACCTGGCAAATATGCCCACGGAAGGGCTTCCTGATACTGACGAGATAAACTTATCGTCAGGAAGTATAAGCAACGAAAGGGATTCTATTTTTAGCTCCTCATTTGATGAAGAAGAGGCTGGAAATGACGATGATGATTTGTATGAGGATGCGCGTCTCATCGTTATTGAAGCAGGAAAAGCATCTACTTCGTATCTACAGAGACGCCTAAAGGTTGGCTATGCTCGCGCTGCGCGACTTGTTGACATGCTTGAGGAGCGAGGAGTAATTGGGCCAGGAGATGGAGCGAAGGCGCGCGAAGTATTAGAAACTCCTGGTAGCGCTACAGAATAATAGACTTAGAGATGAGATACGGAATACAAACACATAAAGGTCCGACCTTAAATACGAAAAAAGGTTATGTCCGACCTCGAATCAGCTGATTCGAGGTCGGACATTGGGCCCAATACAATCATGGAAGGCAGAAAAATAATACAATGGTTGATAGGTGGGATTGGAGTCGCTATTGTAATCGGCTACTCGTATTTTGTGCTGGATGACTACGTTCGTGGCCCAAGAATTATCATTGAAAGCCCTCTAACGGGTTATTCAACTACCACGCCCTCAATTGTGATAACTGGACGCGGGATTCATACAAACAATCTCTCTGTAAACGGGACTCAAACACCTGTTGATCTAAATGGAAACTTTCGCGCTCAATTGATACTGGCTCCTGGGTATAATATAATTAAAGTCACTGCGAAAGATAATTACGAGAGGACTGTGGAGAATACATTAGAGATCAATTTGATTACAGAACAATTGACAACTGACACAGCTACGCGGACAATTGACACTAGTGCAACAACGACGCAGGCGACAAGCACAGGGACACCTGAATTTCAAATGTTAAATTTTTAATTTTTAAACAATGCCCAAATGTTTCAATGTTTAAAAATTAAGAAATTAAAAATTAAGAAATTAAAAATTATTTAAAAATTAAAAATTTGTAATTAAAAATTAAGAAAATGGCATTAGCAAAAAAGAAATCGGCTGAAAAGAAAGAGATTGGTGGAAATATTGAGGACACAATAAGAGCTATTCAGGCAAAATTTGGCGAGGGCGCCATTATGAAGCTCGGCGATAAGCCAAAGGTTGGCGTGGATGCCATTTCTACAGGCTCCATCGGCTTGGATTACGCACTCGGTGTCGGAGGCCTCCCTCGTGGACGCATCGTTGAAATTTTTGGACCTGAATCATCGGGGAAAACCACTCTCACGCTACATGTCGTCGCAGAAGCGCAAAAAATTGGTGGCATCTGCGCATTCGTGGACGCGGAACACGCAATGGATCCTGAGTACGCAAAAAAACTCGGTGTAAATATTGATGAGCTTCTAATTTCACAACCAGACAACGGCGAACAGGCGCTTGAGATAGTGGAGAGTCTTGTGCGCTCGGGAAAGATGGACGTTATCGTCATTGACTCTGTCGCGGCACTTACTCCTAAAGACGAGATTGAGGGTGATATGGGCGCTCACCACGTGGGCAAGCAAGCGCGATTGATGTCGCAGGCGCTTCGTAAACTCACAGCGATTGTCGCAAACTCTAAGACGATTGTTATTTTTATCAACCAAATTCGCATGCAGATTGGTGTAATGTTTGGAAACCCAGAAACAACTCCTGGAGGAAAAGCTTTGAAGTTTTACACATCAGTACGTTTAGATATTCGCCGTATCGCGCAAATTAAAAAAGGAGATGAGGTTGTAGGAAGTCGTACTCGTGTAAAAGTAATAAAAAATAAAGTTGCGGCCCCATTCAAACAGGCAGAGTTTGATTTGATGCACGGGAAAGGCATCTCCCAAGAAGGCGAGATTCTTGGGCTTGGAGAAAAATTTGAGCTTTTGCAAAAGTCTGGCTCATCATATGCGTATGGTGATGTTAAAATCGGTCGCGGATATGATTCGGCATGTATTTTTCTAGCCGACAAGGAAAACAAAGTGGTACGTGCTTCCCTATTGAAGGAAATTCGCGAGAAATTGAAGGAGGTGAAATAGAATGTTTTGACTGTTTGTCATGACATATAAGTAAATTATGAGCACTATAACTTTACCAAAAAGTAAATACGCGCAAATTTTTGGCACACAAGAAAATTACTTGGTGATTTGAGTCGTCTGCAAAAAATAGTTTCTCGCATTGCAGAAGACAATGTGAACTCTAAATACCTAACAAGACTTCCCAAAATAGAGTCGGGCTTTCTGATGGTAAGGGTATTAAGTTTAAAAGCAAGTGGAAAATTAATAAATTTTTTGCTTCTCTTTAATTATTGCAAATGAATGCAGGATGAGTTTTAAATTCTCAATAGAGTTTAAAAATTCTGCAGGAGATGTAAAGGAGATGACACTTGGCAGGCGCAAGCGTGTGATGAAGAGTCCTAATAGTAAAAAACTGAGGCGCTTTTTCCCGAAAGGAAGACCCCTCGGGCAAAAACCCATCCCAGCAATAGCACGCTATAGCGTGCTATTGCTGGGATTCACAAAAGGCGGTAAACTATATTTGTGACGACTAACATACACAAAAAAACCAACGAACGACTAACGCGTAGAAGCACCTTGCAGAAAAAAGTGCTACTCCTTTTGTCTGCTGGTCTCGCTCTCGGACTCACACGCAACCCAAATCAATACTTTAGAATTGTACGAGAAGTTGGAAAAGAGTGGGAAAAAATAGAGAGAAATTCTCTTAACCGAACTATCCGGTCTCTTTATGAATCCAAGCTTGTATTAACAAAGGACAATCATGATGGGACACTAACGCTTGTGCTATCAAAAGAAGGGGAACAGCTTGCGCTAACGTACGATATTGAAAATATGTGGATAAAAAGGCCTTCTCGTTGGGACAACAAATGGCGAATTGTAATGTTTGATGTACCAGAGCCTCTCAAAAAAGTACGCGACACTCTTCGTATGCATTTTAAAAATATGGAATTTTATGAATTTCAAAAATCAGTTTTTGTTCACCCTTATCCCTGCGCAAAAGAAATTGAATACATTGTAGAATTTTACGAAGCACGAAAATATATAAGATTTATTATTGCTACTGATATTGATAATGAGCTAGAGTTGAAACGGCATTTTCATCTGGCATAAGCTATACAATATAAGGTTACCTCCCAGCTCCCAGCAATAGCACGCTATAGCGTGCTATTGCTGGGAGCTGGGAGCATCACTAGATTTAAGGGAAGATGCCTTTTACTTAACATATACACATGTTGCAATATGTTAAAAAACCAGTAAAATATAAGGACCAATCTCAAAAATAACCATTATTATAAGGCACAAAAACAGGGAAAGTTTTCTTTTCCAGCCACTTGTCGGATGAGAAGGCTCAAATTTCTGCTACACATTTCAAATTGCTCATCGATGAAGCTTGCTTCACATCTTCGCACTTTAAAATGTTTGCTACGAAATTTTAGCCCTTCATCTTGGCATTATTTTTAAGATAGGTCCTGATTATGGCTATTATTGATTACAATGAAATTAAACCTGGGAAGTGTATTGTTTTAAAAGGCGAACCATACATAGTTATGTCCTCGCACGTAGCGCAAAAACAAAAGCGTCGCCCTACGAACCAAACTAAATTGAAACACCTCGTCACCGGGCGTGTTGTGGAGGAAACATTTCAGCAGTCAGACAGAGCTGAAGAAGCTGATATTGAGACTAAAGAGATCAAATATCTTTATAGTGGCAAAGGAGAATCCTGGTTCTGCTCCATAAAAGATCCTTCGGACCGCTTCTCCCTAAAAACAGAGGTTCTAGATGGCAAGGAAGGATTCCTGAAGCCGAATACTAACGTAACAGCAATGCTTTTTGATGATAATGTGATCAGCGTTCGTCTTCCCATTAAGGTTGAACTTCTTGTGAAAGAGGCGCCTCCTGCAGTGCGTGGAAACACTGTGTCAGGTGGTTCAAATAATGTGACTCTCGAAACTGGCGCGACTATTAATGTGCCGATGTTCATCCACGAAGGTGACCTAATTCGTATAAATACAGAAACGGGGACGTATGCAGAACGGGTAGATAAGAAATAACCGGGGGAACATTTGGGGCAAAGGGGAACGAAAAACGGATGCAACAAAACGCCCAGTCGCTAAGCGACTGGGCGTTTTGTTTTAGTTCCCACTGTTCTTCCTGTCCCGAGGGTCCTCCTATTTTACTTCGCAACGAATGGGAGAAGTCCCATAAAGCGTGAACGCTTGATTGCAGAAGCGAGCTGACGCTGATGCTTTGCGCATACGCCTGTGCGACCTCCACCAATCATGCGAGCATGCGGTGTGAGAAACTTCTTTAGAACATCAACATCTTTATAGTCGATAAGCTTTACATTGTTTGTCGTAAAATAGCATTGAGTATTTTTTTTCATAATTGATTTTAATATTTTAGTTTTTGAACTTATGGAGTTGGATGCGATACGAGACGCCCGCGATGATTTCGACTGAGCTGTATAGCAATACTGCGAAGAAGAAATCAGCGTGGTCAACAAAGTAGCGCGCCGACTACATATGTTCAAATTAAAAAGGGATGTCGTCGGGGTTTATATCCTCCTGCGGATATTCAATAGTTTCGAGGGCTTCTGGCTGAGATGCAGGCGCGGAGCTTTTTGTTGTCGATTCTGGCGCGTAACTGCCTCCTGCTCCAGTACCGCTTGCGCGTGGTCCAAATTGCATAGTGTCGGCAACAATCTCTGTGCGGTATTTTTTCCCGCCACTCGCTGGGTCGTCCCAACTTCTTGTCTGCATACGGCCTTCAATAAACACCGAGGAACCTTTTTTTAAGTATTGCGCCGCTAGTTCCGCAAGCCTAGCATATAGCACTATGTTGTGGTAATCCACGCTCTCCTGCTTTGCCCCGCTCTTGTCTTTCCAAACACGATTTGTCGCGAGGCTGAAACTTGCCACCTGCTGTCCCGACGGAATCGCCCGTATTTCCGGGTCGCGAGTCAAGTTGCCGTAGACCATTGCTTTGTTGATATACATAATTATGTGTTTAATTATTCGCTTTTTACGGCTTGAAACCGATAAGGGCTTATATTTTGGATGCAGTCCGAGGCGCCTGTGAGTATTCTGACCAAGTTGTATAATAATACTACGCGGGGAGAAACGGATTGGGCAACAAAGGGATGCGCCAAAATTAAGTTCTTGTTTATTTTACCAATTCTTCAATAGCTTTGTCCAGCACCTCCTCGGACTGAGCCTCTACTACAGTTTCCTCTGCTACATGCGCTTCTTCAACTTCTTTTACCTTTGCTCCTGTAAACTTCTTTGCAATAAACGTGTTCTCGCGAATAGTCTTTACGATGAGGTAACGAAGAACATTTTCATCCTTTTTAAGTCCACCTTCAAGCTCTACAATCCCTGCTGGAGATCCTTCAAATTTGATCCAACCGAAGTAAGCTTCGTCAAAACGCTTATTCTTGTGATCCACGGTCTTTACAATCGTGTAGGCGAGGTCGATGAATACGGGTAATTCCTCGGCAATAATATCCTTGGAAATCCGATCAATCATACCACGCACGGCTCCCGACGCTCCTGAGATTTGCTCCTCGGCAAGCGTTGGAACGAGATGGTAGCCTAGCTCGTAAATGCGAGGCTCCGTGTGTTCATTATGATTCATATTAATTTTATGGCCTGGCTTGCGCCAAACCGGTTAACCTAGTAACTAAAGCATCCTACCAAAGGATGCGTAGAAAGTCAAAAGTGTCTATGGCCAAGCCCCGAACATTGTAATTCGAAAGTCTGTAAAGACAAAAACTAGCACAAATTAACACATAGGAATTGTCTACGGGGTGATATTGAAAACACGGAGCGCGTTTTGTACAAGCGCAGAGCGAACGGTTTCGAAGTCTTCGTTGCGAATCTCGGCGATTTTTTTCACTACTTCTTCCACATAAATAGGTTCGTTGCGTTTGCCACGATACGGCACGGGAGGCACATAAGGGCAATCCGTCTCTGACATTATTTTGTCTAGTGGAGCAAGACGCACAACCTCATCATACTCATTAGAAAATGTGATAACGCCAGTAATTGAAATCGTGAAACCAAGAGCAAAATATTCACGCGCTATTTCAATAGTTTGTGAAAAAAAATGTATATTCCCACGAAGACGCTCCCCTGCCATATTCTTTTTGGTTCTTAAAATCGCGAGCACATCTTTGTTGGAATCCGCAATCGACTTGTCACTATCGCGACAGTGAATCATCAGTGGTAGATTTTTCGCAATCGCAAAATCTATTTGTTCGTCAAAAAGTTTTTTTTGTCGCTCCTTTTCAACTGCAACATCCCCCGCATCATCGAGTCGAGAATAATCAAGACCGCACTCGCCCACCGCCACCACGCGCGAGCTCGTTGTAAGTTCAGCAAAAAACGGCTCGCGAAATTTTTCATTTCTGTCGTCAATTGGATGCACACCGATAGAGGCGTACACACAATCATCCGCAAAAGAAGCTATGTTGGCTGCCTCTTGAGAGCTTTGATAATCAGTTCCAACAACAATCGCAAAAACACCGCGCTCGCGCATCCGAGTAAGCACTTCTTTTCTGTCTTCATTAAAACGCGCGTCATTTATGTGCGAATGGATGTCAAAAAATTGTGGTGACATTTTTGTTTGTGTTATGCATTATCCAATAGTGTAACATACTGAGTATGTTTGAGATAAATTGAATATTGAATGTTGAATGGGTGCTGGATTGCTTCACTTCGCTCGCAATGACGGGAAACCGTACATCGCAATGTCGCTACGTGTGCGAATATTATTTCCGCATAAATAGTGGCTCAACTGGCGCTTTTGAATTAAACACTATTTCATCAACATTCACATCAGAGGCACCAACGAGAAGCGAAATCCTTTGCGCCGTGTCTGGCATAATCGGTACAAGCATTTGAGCGACCTCTCGAAGTCCAAACAAAAGACCCCAGATAATAGCTTCTGTTTTATCCCTGTCTGTCTTTACAAGCTTGAATGGCTCGTAGTCGGTAATAAACTGGTCTAGGTGTGAAATAAGCTCCCAAATCACATCCGCGCCTTTGTTTATCTCATTGGCAGACATATGCTTGTGGTATCGTGGCAATATATCATTGATAATAATATACGGGATATTCATTCCAGCGATATCGCCAAATGCTCCGACCGCGCTCATTTTTGTTTTAATTGAAGGCGCGCGCGTCGCGTCGCCTGTCACAACACCGCCAAAATATTGCTCTGCCATTTTGAGAGTGCGCGACACAAGGTTCCCTAACCCGTTTGCGAGATTTGCATTGTAAACCTCCTTGAATTTTTTGCGAGTCAAATCCCAATCCTCCACTGGAGAAACCTCGCGAGCAAGATAGTAACGCAAAGCATCACGCCCGTATTCAGAAATAAACTCTTCGGGACTCAAAACATTTCCTATACTCTTTGACATTTTTTTACCATCGGATGTTACAAAACCATGAACAAGAAGCTCTCGCGAGAGCGGAATTTTCGCCGACAAAAGAAACGCTGGCCACAAAAGCGCGTGAAAACGCAAAATATCTTTTCCTAGCACCTGGACATCAGCAGGCCAGAAGGTTCTAAAATTTTCTTCGTTATCTGTGCCGTATCCTAGAGCGGAAATATAATTTGATAGCGCATCGCACCAAACATACATCAGCTGTGTTGGGTCGTTTGGCACAGGTATACCCCACGGTATCGCGCGCTCCGGTCTGGAGATACTCACATCTCCCAAACCGCTTTCACCATTTGAGCCGGAGATTAGAGAAACGATTTCATTCACCCTAGACTGCGGTGTAATTTTAAATTCCCCGCTTAAAAGCAACCGTTTTATTTCGGGTCCATATTTTGAAAGTTTGAAAAAATAATTTTCTTCCTCAATGTGTTCCGGATTAGTATCGTGAAGCGGGCATTTCCCATCTACTAACTCTTTCTCAGTAATAAAAGCCTCGCATCCAACGCAATACAGCCCCTTGTAAAGACCTTTGTAAATGTCTCCAGCCTTCTCAAGCTCATGCCATAATTTTTCTGCTCCATGCCAGTGATGCTCTTGGTCAGAAGTGCGAATAAAAAAATCATTTGCTATACCAAGCTCTTTAATAAGCTCCTGCATCTTGGCAACATTATTGTTTACGAATGCCTGCGGGCCCATATATACTTTTTGCGCCGCGCGCACGATTTTGTCGCCATGTTCGTCTGAGCCAGTTAGAAAAAAAGTCTTGTCTCCTATGGAGCGATGATAGCGCGCTAAAATATCAGAAAGAACAAGCGTATACGTGTGCCCCAAATGGAGCTCCGCATTTGCGTAAAAAATCGGCGTTGTAATGTAAAATTTTTTCTCACTCACCACAGTAGAAGTTTTATTGCTAGAATCAGTCATTGTTATTATTTAAATTATCAGTTGCTTACTTTCATTTCTGGGATACATATAGAAACTTCTAGTGGGGCAAGTATAAGAACCAAACAAAGACTAAGCAAGAATCCCTTTTTCACGCTCTATATCCTCCACAAGCTCCATAATCGCAGCAGCAACTGGGACTGAAATTAGTACCCCCAAGAACCCGCCGAGCTGAGCTCCAATAATAAGAGCCAAAATAACGAGGATCGGTGGCACACCCACAACCTTTCGCACCACTAGAGGATAAATGAGGTGACTTTCAAACTGCTGAACTAGAACATAATAACCAGCAACGATGGCTGCGAGAGTCGGGCCGCCTACAGTTGCAGCAATAATGACTCCAGGGATTGCTGCAAGAATTGGCCCGAATACAGGAATAATTTCAAACAGCCCAGCGAGAAGCGCGAGCGACATTGCATACGGAACTCCGAAAATTGTAAGACCTAAAAACACGAGCACAAAGATTAGCACTCCGAGAAGAAGTTGCCCTTGCATCCACTTTCCTATCTTTGCTTTTGAACGCTCCCATAGATTAATTGCGTATTCCTCGTTTCCGAATGGAATGATGATGCGCAAGAAGTTTTCGATTCCACGTTCCTGCATCGCAAAATAAAATGACAAAACTATAATAAGGATGAAGCTAAATATTCCGCCAAAAATCGCTCCGGCTGCTCCAAGCACATTTTGTGATGTTGTGCCCGCGCCAGATATCCTTTCAAACAAATCCTCAAGTACGGGATTTGCCGTAGAGTCTGTATTTTTTTTGTCTCCCCAAAAAACGTTCGACAATATTTGCTTATCTCCTAATATATTTTTGTCCACGGACTGTATCATTCCTGGCAGCTTTTGAGTGATGTCTGATGCTTCATTTATTATTGGGGGGATAAAACCCAAAACGAGCCCAAAAAATAGCCCTGCAAACGCGACATAATTAATAAGCACGGCTGGGATGCGATGAATGCGAAAACGAGAAAGAAATTTAATTCCTGGCTCTATGGCCGACGCTAGGATAACTGAAGTAACGACGATCATGACTAAATCACGCAGAACCCAAAGCACCCACGCCCCAATAATAATACTGACGCCTTTTACAATAGTGCCAGATGTTATGGAAATAACTGTGTCCTTTTCATTGCCTTTCATCTTCGTATAATACCACAGGAGGGTTAATTAACAATCGCGCTAACAGCCCAAACCTACTCTTACAATAAACAGCGATCGCTGTTTATTGTAAGAGTAGGTTTGGATAGATGTGTACAGGGAAACTAAAATTCAAGAAGCGACTTTAGCACCATCTCATCCTTTGTTGGCCCAACGAGCGCTAGGTTCAGATTTTTATCCACAAAAATTTTGCGTGCCATTTTACGAATATCCTCCGCTGTTATGGCGCGGATAATCTTCTCCCTCTCTTTTGGTGTGCGCATTTCACGATGCATTACTTCTTGCGTGCCATAATATTCAGCAAGATCGTCGGATGATTCAAGACCAAGATACATCATTCCGATAATATGCTCTTTAACTTTTGAAAGCTCCTCTGTGGGGACAAGATTATTTTTAAAATCATTAAGTTCAGCCATCACAGCATTCAAAACCTCCGCAAGTCTGTCATTCGCAACTCCCGCAGACACGGCAAAGTATCCGCTGTCGGTTGAAGTGCTATTCCCAGCGCGCACGTAGTATCCTACTCCCATCTCGTCTCTGATTTTTCTGAAAAGTCGCGAGGACATTCCACTTCCTAGGACTCCGCTGAGTACAGAAAGAATTGGATTTCTCTTGTCGTAAATTGGGAATGACCTCACACCAAGAATGAAGTGCGTCTGGTCTGTTTCCTTGTGCTTTAGAACGACCTGAGGAGCCGACTGAATGTCGCGTGTTTTTTTCTTTGCGCTTTTTTTGCCAATAGTAATTCCTTTGAAGCTCTTTGTGATTTCTTTGAACGCTGTGCTTGCGGAGATATTGCCCGACACAATGACTGTTGTTGCATTCGCTACATAGTGCGCTTTGCGATACGCGACTAAATCCTTGCGCGACATCCCCCGAACTACATCGCGTGGTCCCGCAATCGTCCATCCAGCCGGCTGATCTTCATATAGAAGGTTCATCCACACCTCGCGCACTTTTTGCATCGGCATATCGTCGTACATATTTATCTCGTCCACAATCACGCCTTTTTCTTTTTCAATCTCGTCTTCTTTAAGAAGAGGGTTTAGATAGAGGTCGGAAATTATATCAATAAGTTTTGGAAAATCGCTTGCCTTCCCTTTTGCATAATATCCTGTGAATTCCTGACCCGTGAATGCGTTGAACTCGCACCCGAGCGTATCCAGCTCCTTTGCGAGGTCGCTCGTGTTTGGACGCGTGGTTGTACCTTTGAAACACATATGCTCCAAAAAATGAGAGATGCCGTTTTTATCCTTTGATTCGTATTTTGATCCGGTTTCTACAAGGACAAGCACAGTGACTGTTGGGTTGTCTGCCATAGGCACCGCAAGCATACGAAGGCCGTTTGGCAATACTTTCTTTTTATACTTCATAATTTCTGTAAATTACTTAATTTGCTCCATAATATAAGATTTAAGATCACCAATTAACATACGCTTTTGCTCACCTGTATCGCGGTCGCGTATTGTGACAGTGTCTTTTAGGTCGGGTGTTTCGCCGAGAGTATCAAAGTCTATTGTAACGCAAAACGGCGTGCCGATTTCGTCCTGACGTCTGTAGCGCTTGCCCACATTGCCGTTGTCGTCCCACATTATCTGTGGAATATCCTTTTTAAGCATCGTGTACACCTCGCGCGCTTTTGATACAAGCTCAGGTTTGTTTTTTAAAAGTGGCGAAACCGCAGTTTTGATGGGCGCCACGCGTGGGTGGAACTTCAAATATTCACGGGGACTGTCGCCCATAGTGTCTTCAGTATATGCGGAAAGTAGTACCGCGAGCATCGTGCGGTCCAAACCAAAGGACGGCTCTATGCAGTGTGGAATAAACCTCTCCCCTGCCTCTTCATCGCGGTACGACAAATCCACCTTGCTTGCCTCAGAGTGGCGAGAGAGGTCAAAGTCGGTACGATACGCAAGACCGTACAGTTCTTTTTGTCCAAACGGATACTCAAATTCAAAATCAATTGTGCGTTTTGAGTAATGCGCGCGGTCAGCGTCGCCTATCTCCACCTCGTGTACACGCGTGGTATCTATCCCCACAGCTTTAATAAATGTATTCATCGCTACACGCCACTCCTCAAATGCGCGCTGCCAATCGCTTTCTTTTACAAAATATTCTACCTCCATTTGCTCTAGCTCACGCAAGCGGAAAATAAAATCGCGTGGGGTAATTTCGTTTCTAAACGCTTTACCAATCTGCCCCAAACCAAACGGCATCTTTGGGTGAAAGGAGTCCACTACATTTTTAAAATTCACAAACATTCCTTGCGCCGTTTCAGGACGAAGATATGAAATGGAGGAGGAGTCCTCCATAGCGCCAACTTGGGTTTTGAGCATCATATTAAACTGACGTTCTGGACCTAATTCCCCGCCACACTCGGGGCACTTCGTCTTGTCGTCTATTTGATCAGTACGAAAACGTCTTTTGCATTTAGTGCACTCAGAGAGTGGGTCTGCAAAGCCTTGAACGTGCCCAGTAGTTACCCAAGTATTTGGATTCATCAAAATAGACGCGTCCATACCGTACATATCATCGCGTCCATCTACGAACATTCTCCACCAAATATTCTTGATGTTGTTTTTGAGCGCAGTGCCCAACGGGCCATAGTCATATGTGCCCGCGAGTCCGCCATATATTTCAGATCCCTGATAAATAAAGCCCCTTCGCTTGGAGAGCGAGGTAATTTTTTCCATCATATATGCGGGAGAGTTCTTAGTCATAAAGTTAAACGTCTTAAAGTTGAAAGTGAGACCAAACGCCTAACGCATTTACTTTATGGACTTTCGACTTTTTGACTTTTGGACTTTTGGACTTTCATTGTACCACATTTGCGTCATTTGGGTTAAATTGTGGGTCTCCGGTAATGTAGGTTGTCAGTGCCGGCTTTTTGTCCATTACTTCGGTCTTTGTGAAGTCGTCCATCGCGGAGATGGTGATGTCCCCAGTGAGAAGCGGCGAGCGATTGATATGACTCACGCTTGGAACAAATGAAATCTGAAACGCCGCGTCGCGCGTACCGCCAGAAAGCACACGGCCGACGTTCCAAGTGACCTCGCCCGTGCTGTCGTTGAAGCTGATGTCCTCACCTTCGGGATCAATCTTACCAAGCCATTTCACATAAATAGGCAATGTGGTTTTTGCAACCGCATTTGAAACATTGTTTGATGAGTTGCGCACGCTTAAGGATATTGTATATGTAGTTTCTTTATCTGCCTGTGGTGGGATTGGCCCGATGTTTTGAAATGGGCCAGAAAAGAACATCCCTTTCGCGTAAACCCTCAGGTCAGTCTCAAACTTCACACTACGAGACATAAAAGTTGACACAATCTCGTTATAACTCAGATCACTAATCTTGTTTGCTCGAGCGCGCACTTCGAACACAATTTGTGGATTTTTTATTAAACTATCTGCGCCAATACCGAGCGCAACTGGAGAGAAACTAAAACTTACCGTACCTCTTGATACTGGGTCAATTACCGCAAGATCTTTGCTTCCTGATTTGTCCCAAACAATAGTGTTGTCAATGGACCTGTAATAGCCTCCTCCAGACGCATATATGGAATACCGATCGAGAGCAACGCCATTAAGCTTTACCTCTATAACTGCATCAGTGAATTTTGTTGGATTATTGCTTTGCCAAAAAACATCTACTCTCACACCCTTGCCAAGTGACACAACGTTATCTTGCGATTTGCTGTTGTTTATTGCAACATCAAGCGCGAGGAATGGTTTTGTAATAGTGCTCGATTCCGTTGCAGAATTATACACTATTCCAACAAAACGTTCGTCTTTTGTATCCTCTGTGCCTACTAAAATTTTTGTGACCTTTTCTTCGTTTTCTTGTCCTTCAATAGACCCACGAATTTTTATTGTTCGCTTTTCCTGCGGGGAAAGATCCACGACTCGCCAAACATTTTCGCCATATGTCGGCGCAGGGCTTGCTGAAATAAAATTAAAACCGCGTGGGAAAGTTGCGTATATTAGTATTGCTCCAGTAGAATCCTTACTATTTGAGCCCACTTCTATTGACAGCTCTACCTCCTGCCCTGAACTTACTTCTTTTGGCACCGAGAGCTTGACATTCACTGGTGAAGATGAAATTTTTATAGAATATATCGTTGTCTTTTTGATTGTTGCGTTTGACCCCGCCATGCGATACTCAAGCACAACCTGCGCAACCTTGCTCGTGTTTTCCTCACCATAAAGCATAGTATTTACTGTTTCTGAAATAGATTGTTCAGGCGCAATCCCGCCCAATTTTTTTGAAATGCGTGGAATATCAACTCTGTTAGGTACAGAATAAAATCCGGGGGGATATTCAACAAAAAGCGTTGCGGATTCGATAGATACCTTGTTGTTGTTTGTTATTGTAAACCTTGTTTCAAAGGGCTCACCACCTGAAACAGCCACAGGCGCCACTATATCTATAAGAATATTTTCCCCAGAAACAATATTGGATCCACGCCACCAAATAAAAACAGCCACGACTGTTGATAGCAAAAAAAACAGCACGGAGTATTTAACAAATTTTTTCATTAGTTGATGGCGGTTAGCCGACGTGATTTCGGTCTCTCGAAGAGATGCTTCATCTGCTTCCTTGTCCCAAGACGGACCGGCTATTGCTTCCTTGTGTGTCAAAATATCTTCTACTCTGTGCTGTTTGAAGTCCTTTGAATAGAGATCCTTTTCGAGCTCGGAGATTTTGCTTTTTACATCATCTGGCATTATGTAATTATACCCCCACACCTACTTTTTGCATAGACAAGGAAACGTATTCAATCTAAAAAACCATCATCAAACTATTGAATGATGTAGGATTTTGTAAAAGTAGGTTTGGGGGTATATCACGACTATAAGTGTGAATAAATAAGAGCTTCGTTGATTTTATGGAGAACTTTAGGACGTATTTTTTCAAAATCTTTTAATATGCCCGCTGAATACGCATCTCGGACAAAGAAATTCCTATACCCTTCGGGGTCAACATAGCCCAGACGAGCAAGGACGCGAAAAGTTGCGAGCGATTCAAATGAAAGCGTGAGTTCCTCTGGAATTGTCTCCTTTTCTAGAAAATCAATTACACTAATTATCTCATCAAAAAGTTCTTGGTCGCGTCCTTCACCATGAAGAAAGCGGGAAAGCAAAGCGCAATAGCTTGCAAAATGCTTTAATCGCGTTTGGTCATTTTTTATAGTGTCTAGTGAACGATGTTCTCCCGCGCTCACTATTCGCCACACTTCCTTCCCTCGCACGAGGTCAACATTCACAATTGAATAATCCTGAAGTGTGTATCTGAGTTTTGATTTACCCTCACGTACCGACTGGGCTGACCCGCCTATTAACCCAAGCTCCTCGGTAAAAATTTTATAAAAACGATTGGACTCGCCAACGGCGTTACTTGCCAATATTATCCCACAAGTGTGGTAGATGTGATGTGACATAGTGGGGGGATGTGGAAAGTAGAATGAGTAATGGGGAATATTTTACCCGACAAGAGCAAGAACGAATAAAATACCATCAATACTAACAGGATCGCCATGCACGTCCTTGAATACGATCTCTTTTATTAGTGACGCCTTTTTAATGTAAGTGCTAAACTCCTCCACAAGCGCTCGCCCCTCTTCATCAGTCGCTATTTCAAGAGTAACAACATCCGATGGGGTGAGCCCTGTTTGCTTGCGGAGTTCCTGCACAATGCGAAGTAAATCTCTGTACTGACCTTTACGTTTTAACTCTGGAGTGATATTTGTATCAAGCTCTATCGAAAGCTCTCCAGTATCAATAACAACATCCTCCACATTGAGCTCGTCAAGAATGATGTCTGCCAATTCTTTTTTGCCAACTAAAAGAGTGTCTTTTATTGTGAGCTTTGCAAGAGGCTGACGCACTTTGATACCAGCTTTTGCGCGTGCCTCAAGAGCAAGTGAAACCACACGACGCGCTTCTGCCATTGAAGATAGGTCGGCATAATTTGGCTCGTCAAAGGATGGCCAAACATCAAGATGCACGCTTTCTTTTACGCCCTGAAGATTCTGGTAGATATGCTCTGCTAGGAATGGCATCACGGGCGCTAGAAGTTTTGAAAATTCAAGTAGCACGACGCGTGTAGTACTAAGCGCATCTGCGCGCTCTTTTGGTTCATCCGACTTAAAGCGGTTGCGTGAACGGCGAATATACCAGGTGGAAAGATCGTCAACAAAAAGTCCGATTGGGTTCACAGCGCGGTCTAATTCATATCTGTCAAAGGCGCCTGTCATATCCGTACCAAGCTCGGCAAGTCGCGCGAGAATCCAATGGTCAAGCAGGTTCGTGTGCGCGGAACGAACTTGCGGGGCGCCAGCGCTGTACAACTCATAAAATGACAATACATTCATTATTCTCATTGTTATTTTTTTCACTACCTCGTCAACACCGCGCTCGGAAAAAGCGAGGTCCTCCGCATGTACTATTGGCGACGAAAGCAAATAGTAACGCACAGCATCTGCGCCATACTTGTTTATTACATCCACTGGGTCGGGATAATTCTTGCGACTCTTTGACATTTTTTGTCCATCCTCTGCCAGAGTCATACCGTTTACGATGACATTCTTAAACGGCGCCTTGTCAAAAAGCGCGACAGAAAGAACCATCATAGAGTAAAACCACCCGCGTGTTTGATCCACGCCCTCCGCGATAAAATCCGCCGGGAAATTTTTTTTAAAAAGTTCCTTGTTTTCAAAAGGATAATGAAACTGCGCGTACGGCATTGAACCAGACTCAAACCAGCAGTCAAACACATACGGCACACGCGACATTTCACCACCACATTTACAGAGTACCGCCACCTCGTCTATGTATGGTAAATGCAAATCAAATTCAAAATCCGCGTTGTGTGGAAATGGCGCATACTTGATTTCTTTTACCTCTCCTGTCGCGACAAAATCCTCCTTGCCGTCTTTTATCTCTAAGCCTCGCGCGATATACGCGCCTTCTATGCCTGTCATAAACATCCAAATCGGATACTCGTGCGTTACAATAAGAATAGTTTTTCCTGAATATTCTTTCTCAAGACCTTCCAAGAACGACATCACCCTACGCTTCACATCAAGCAGGTTTTCCCCTCCTTCTGGCCTCTTTGTAAACTTTTCCGCCATTGAAACAAAATGCCCGCGATATTCATCAATTGACCTTCCATCAAAAACTCCAGTGTCAATTTCCTTTATGCGTTCATCAACGATAATTTTTCTAGTATCAAAACCAATAGCTCCAGCGACTATCTCCGCAGTCTCCTTTGTGCGAACAAGCGGCGAAGTAATGATGATATCAATTTCATTATTCTTTAGCTTCATGCCTGTTTCCTCCGCAAGCATTCGGCCGTTTTGGGTTAAACCATATGCGGAGCTTCCGTCTATTTTTGAACTGACGACTCTCTTTACGTTGCTTTCCGCTTCGCCGTGACGCATTACAATATATTTGTTTCCAGACTTTTTGGTTCGTTCCAAAAGCTCCGCGCGTGATCCTAGTACCTCGCGCGCTTCGCATTTCTCACACTGCCACACAGGAATAGGCGACCCCCAATAACGCGAGCGAGAAATTGCCCAATCGCGCGCACCCTCTAGCCACTTCCCAAAACGGCCATCACGCATATTTTTTGGCACCCAGGAAGTTTTTGCGTTTTCTGAAAGAAGCTTGTCTTTGAGCTCAGAAACTTTCACAAACCATGACTCTGCTGAATAATTTAGAAGAGGAGTCTCGCAACGCCAGCAATGCGGATATGCGTGAACTATTTTTTCTTTTGAAAAAAGCGCGCCAATGCCAGCAAGATGTTTGATGATCAGAATATCTGTCGCCTGATGTCCGTCTTTTTCGTCAGACTTTGGTTTTACAGACACGCCAGCAAAATCACGAACTTCTTTTTTCATCGTGCCGTCCATTGCAACGTGTTGAACAAAAGGCAAATTTTCCTTCGTGCCGAGATTCATATCGTCCTCGCCGAATGCAGGCGCTATGTGCACCACTCCTGTACCGCTTTCCATCGTCACAAAACCCGCTCCGTAAATTTTCCATCCGTTTTCGCGGTTGTCTAGCGTCCCCTGCTCTGAATAATAATCAAAAATTGGCTTGTATTGTAAACCAACGAGTTCAGAACCTTTCATCCGCGAAACCGTAGTGTATTCCTTCCCAGAGAGAGCTGTATCCGCGCGCGCGGACGCCAAGATATATCTCTCATCCCCAATCGCGACTTTCATGTACTCAGCGTCTGGTGAGACTGCGAGCGCCACGTTTCCAGGAAGAGTCCACGGGGTTGTAGTCCAAGCAAGGACAAAAGTTCCCGACTCGTCCACAAGCTCAAACTTTGCCGTGACTGAAATATCAGTTATGTCTTTGTAGTTACTAGTTACCTCATTGTTTGAAAGCGTTGTCTCGCATCTTGGACAAATATGCATCGGTTTGAACCCTTGATATACGAGCCCTTTTTTGTGGAGCTCTTTGAATGCCCACCAAACCGATTCGGTGTAGCTTGCATCCATCGTGCTGTACGAATGTTCCATATCAACAAATCTACCGATGCGCGGAATGAATTTTTTCCATTCGGTGTCATAACGATACACCGACGCGCGAGAAGCCTCGTTAAATTTCTCCACACCATATTCCTCAATGTCTTTTTTGTGTTCAAGACCGAGTTCTTTTTCTATAAGATTTTCAATTGGAAGTCCGTGACAGTCCCACCCCCACACACGACGAACATACCGCCCACGCATAGCCTGATAACGAGGGATAGCATCCTTGATAGTGCTTGCGAGCATATGCCCATAGTGTGGGAACCCCGTAGCAAAAGGCGGACCATCGTAAAAAACAAACGGTTCACCGCCTTTTGTTTGCTTAAGCGACTTTTCAAAAATATGCAAATCCTGCCAGCTCGCAAGAGTTTCCTCCTCGCGCTTTGCAATATCAGAGAGTTTTTTCTCAGATTCATCCATATTCTTTCAGAATACCACAAAAACCCATATCATCTATAATCCATGAAGTCCAGGACTTCCCCATTCTACGAAGTCCTGGACTTCATGGAGACTTCATGGAATTAGGTAAGGTGGCTTTAAACGACAGCCATTCGTCTATAAACTTATTGAAATCTCTTGGTGTTTCAAAATACTCTGGGAAGGCTTCTCGGTTAATAATTTTATTTTCTATGCGATCTACTCCCATATAATCAATGTAGCTGGAATATTCATAATTCTCTAGATAACCCTGCGCGGCCACACGATCAATAATGCCGTTTTCCTTCCATTTTGGGTCAATGATTTTTATTGGGTTCAAATGGGCATAAGAAAAAATATATTTAAGGTATTCGTCTGTACATATGTGTTTTGCTTTGAATGGCCCTTCAAAAAGCCCTCCAGTTCTTTTATGCCTTTTGTTAAAATACATAGAATACGCGATGGATAATTTACTCATGAATTTCACAATACCTCCCTCTACTTTTTCACGTATTAAAATATGAAAGTGGTTTGGCATAGGACAATGAACTCCGATATCAACCAATGTATCCTCTCTGTCTATATCATAAAGCTCTAGAAAGGTTCCCCCTTCCCGAAAATGGAGATTTATATCAACCGCTTTTATACTATTGGAGACATATAAAAGCGCGTTGAAGCGACGGTAGTCATGCTCATCCATAAATATAATGCGCTTGTCTGTCCCGCGATTATAAATATGATAGTATTCGCCAATTGAGAAGTTTATATTCCTTCGCATACAAGAATTATACTACAATTCCCAGATTTCATGAAGTCCTGGACTTCATGGGTTAGATCTTTCTCAGGAACTTGAAACTGTCTTCAAAGTTCTTGAAAATAATGTCGGTGATGGACTCGGTTTGTTTTGGAGTAATGACCATGCGAGGACCAAATGCGCCTTCGTTGCCAGAGTCGTCAGACGAGGTAACTTTCAAACGATAAATAGTGCCTGGTTTCAAGCTTGGGAGAATTATGCTGTGAGAAGTGACATAAGAATCTAGAATTTCATTCTTGTGCGCGAGTTCCTCTGTGTCCCCCGGAGTTCCTGCTCCTTCCTGATAGTATGCAGTGGAGTTGGATGGTTCGTCTGTCACCCACGAAACGATAGTCTGAATTCTATCTGTTCTCCCTGGAACCAATGCATTGTCTACTTTGAATCCTGATATTACTGGCGCTGTGGTGTCTGTTGATGTTACTACCGAGAGAGGGCTTCCCGCTTCCGCAATGTTCCCCTGCTCTGTTATTCCAGAAAGGTTAACCTCGTATGCGGTTCCCGGAGGTAGATTTTCAATTTTTACAGAGTGAGTAGTTTTCTTCGCGTCATTTGTCTTTCTCTCCGTGGTGCCAGTCTTGATATTTCTAAATTCAACAATAGATGATGTTGGCTCTACTGTTGCCCACACTACCGTAAAGGAATCCTTCTTGCGTTCCACTATAGAACCGGCAATCTTTGACGCTTTTGTAATGAATGTTACATCTATTGATTTGCCAATAACCCTTGGAAGAGAGAACGCGCGCGCCTGCGCGTGGTACTTTGTGTTGCCCTTTAGACCAGTGAGCGCGAACTCGTGCGATGTCGCCTTTTCTGTAGTGTCTGAAACCTCGCCAGTGTATGGATTTTCTTTTGTTTCATCGTACGCGCCATCTTCAGAATAAACCACAACAGGGAACGCTTTGATATTTGACTTGAATGAAATTTTTGCTCCATTCTCGGTAATATCCGTGATTGTTGGTTTTGTAATGAATGGAGGCACGAGTGATGGAAGAATGGACTCAATTGTATTTTCAATCTCCTTTTGGAACGCCTCTATGTTTTCAATCTTTGCCATATCCTTCAAATCCTCTGACAAGAATGTTGTTTTAAATGTTTGATCTGCAGAGGTGCCTGTGTTGCCGGATTTGTCCACAGCAGAAGCTTTTACATGATAGCCAGACCCAAGAGTAAGCCCTCGCAGTTTAATAGTGTGGCTTTTCCCCCAAGATTTGCTTCCTGCAGTATCACTGTAAGATGTGTCTTTCCCATACTCCACAAAACTTACCGCCTCCTCACTCGTATCAAACCCAACCACCGCCCCAAACGGCGTGATGTCGCTCACAACCACATTCGAAATTGATGGCGCTGTTGTGTCTGTAACAGGGTCGCTAGACGCGCGCACCACAACAATGTTAACATCCCCCGATGATGTAGTTAGCAGGGTTTGATCATCTGATTCTGAAATATTCCCCGCATCATCGTCAGAACGTACCCTAAAATGATATGTAGTTTCCTCATCAAGCTCCTGCGACACAGACGCCATATCCAATGTTCCACCGCTTAGGGTTACTATGTGATAAATGGATTTTGTTTCATCTGGAATTGTGGAGCGACCATACGAGATTGTAGCCCCCCACTGTACGCGCGTACTTGCGGGTTCATTTGTCTGCCAGATTATAACGGCAGATTCAGAAGATAGCACTGGTGTTGCTATGCCAGAAATCGTAGGTGGCGTTGTGTCTTTTAGTGTTACAAAACTATAATACTGCCCACTTCTGTCGTCTGTTGATGTATTTGGTGGTTCAAGAGTATCAACCGAAACAACTTTGTAATAGTATGTCAGCCCCGATGATAGTCCTGTGAGCCCTATTTGATGCTGATAAAATGTGCCATTTGCATTTGTTCCCGATGTTGTTACCACAGAACCAGTGACAGATGTGGCGCAACTGCTTGCCCCTGATGTCGTTGTGGAGTAGCACACCTTTGAGTTGGAGCTTGTGTCTGTGTTCCAGAATATTGTCGCGGAAATATCGGTAACTTCCCTTTCGGTAACGCCAGTGATAGCGGGCCCTCCTACCGTACTAAATGTTCCTCCAGCTTCGCTCACATAGGATGGCGCGCTTACATTCCCAGCAATATCACGCGCGAGTACACAGAACACATAGTCTGTGTTTGCCGTAAGACCAGTAAGATATATGCTGTGGTTCACCACATATGTCCCCGAGAAAACGGAGTTTCCGGTCGGACAGGAAGTCGGCGCAGTTCCAGTGTAGCTAGCATACCTTACTGTTGATGTCGCGAGTTCTCCTTCCGCGAGAGAGCTATCGGTATAAGTGCTAAATGTTACATTTGCGGAGCTGTTCCCCACTGAAGACACGGCAATACCGGCAAACGGGATATAAGGAGCGGTAACGTCGGTGCTACCTGAACCATCAGGAACATCAGACTTCACGGAAGTAAATTCGGAAACATCGCCGTTTGGACTCACGACAACCATCTTGTAAAAGTGTGTTGAGCTCGTCGCTACCGTTATCGTGTGCGTGTAATAATTTTCATCCACATTTGTAATAGCGCCGAGGAGGTCGTATGCAGACTCAGCCCCCGTAATATTGTAATACACCTTATACGAACCAAAAGTTGAAGATGAAGCAGTCCCCCAGCTCAAAAACTCTCTATAAATGCCAGCATTGAGGTTCGTGGTGTCTGTTGCGATAAAGTTTGTCGGTATCGCGGGGGCGACGATTGTTCGTGAGGTTATGTTGCCATACAAATCACGGACTTGCAGATACACAGTTTCTTCATTTGGCGCGCCAGTAGGTACCCACGACGGAGAGACCGAAATTGGGCTTACGGCAAGAGTCGTCCACGCGCAGCTATTCCCTTGCGAATCAGAAGATGGAAACGCGCTGTCATTACAAAAGCGGTATTGAATGGTGCTGTTATCGGTTGTAGTCAAAGCAATAGTGCCAACGGCTGTCCCACCTGTGGATGAGTCTAGTGTTGCTGTTGTGATTGCTGGCACAGTCGTATCCAGAGTAAAGGTACTCGAGGTGCCGTAACCAAGGTTGTTTGCCGCGTCCGTGTCGTCTGCTTTGATACGGATCTTTTGTGTGTTTGCTTTGTATTGAGATGCGTAGTCGGTAGCAGGTGTCCAGACGAGTGATTTGCCAGCGCCGAGGGATACTCCCGCGCCGACATCGCCAGAGACAGTAACTGCGTCTGCCCAGACCTCTGCCCCCGTGGAACAGTTGGTGTCGCAGTACTGGAGGGTAATGTTCACCATGTTGCCGTTACTGTTGTCGGCGTCGGCGACATCGTAGGTTACCGTGACGAGACCGTTACTACTTTGTGATGCGGTGACGGTGGATACAGTGGGTGGGCCGTTCACGACGTATTGGACAGTAGCGGAGGTGAGCGTTGGAGTTCCTTCCCCTGCTGAAGTAAGGAATGTTTTGTATTGAATGTAGCGGTCATCTCCGCCAGCTCTCAGTGGGTGGTCTGAAGCAAGCCCCCCCAACTCCCCCGTGCTTGTGGTGAAGTAGTCGGATCCCGAGCATGCAGTAGATGGTCCGCACCAGTTGGTCCATGTGGCGCCGTCTGGGGACGAACGTACTTGGAACTTCACGACTTGGCTTCCTGATGTTCCTGATGCTGTCCACATCATGTTACTAATGAGTCCTGCTACTGATTCAGAGTCGTATTTGGATGAAGTGAGATCTCCGCTCGTTGCGTAGGTGATGTAGTTGATGGTTACACTGTCAAGGGTTGGGGTTACTGCGGTGTCGGTAGTTGAAAGATTTGCTCTGTATTGAATGTATTGGTTGCCGGCAAGTCCGCTAATACTTCCACCATTTGCGATGCCTGTCTGCCATGCAGTCCAAGTACCGTCAGGAGTTGCGGTGTTCCCCGCCCTAGCGTCCATGGTGAGCGTTTGCCCGTTCTGTGTGCTGGTGTAGGCGAGTGTGGTGAAGGATGCGGATGCTCCGATGTTGATAACCGCGGAAGTGAATGTGCCGGGATTGGTATATACGGTGTTGCGGGTGAACATGGAGACGGTGTTGGAGCTGTAGTTCGCCACATACACAGAGGCGCCGTCGGGGGAGATGGTGATGGCGGAGGGGGACGTACCTGTCGTATAGTCGGTTTTGGTGGAGAGTGCGCCAGTGGTGGTGTTGCGGGAGTACATGGAGACGGTGGCGGAGCTGTTGTTCGCCACATACACCGAGGCGCCGTCTGGGGAGATGGTGATGGCGTAGGGGCCCGCCCCTGTCGTATAGTCGGTTTTGGTGGAGAGCCCAAACCCATCATCCACTGCAGTCATACCTATAGGAGCTAAACTCACTCCACTTGCATCTGCAAGAATGTTGGTGGATGTTGCAGAGTACTCCATCCAGCCCGATTGATTGCTGGTGTGATTTGCGTTGTTTGCGGTGACTCCTCCAGCCCAGCTGGTCTGCGTGAAGGTGTAGGTCGCCGCCTGCGCTATCTCCTGCCTGTAGATGTAGGCTCCTGTGCCTGCGAGAAGGAGCGCGAGCGAAGCGAGCGCGAGATGGTGATGGTGCTTGCTTGCCTGCAATTGCCTTGGCAACTATATGTGTTTTGCTACCCACGAGGCGGTGTGATTGAAAATGTTCATTTTTTATTATTAAAAGTAAGGAAAGATGGCTCGGGGTTTTGGCTTTGCCAAAACCCCGAGCCCGTGTCTATCAGCGCCTCTTTTCTAAAACAGCTACCTTGCTTACAAGAACTTGAAATTCTTTTCTGGTAACTGTTTCGTATAAACTAGAAAGAATCCCCATCTGTTTACGTTCGATTGAAGTCAAACGACGATTGGTTTCTTCTTGCGCCTGATTAAGCACAAGCACTTCTTGCACAAGGGAGTTTTGCCCAGCTTCAAGAGATTTTTGCCCAGCTTCAAGAGATTTTTGTCCTTTTTTCAGTGAGTCTAGGCGCTTGTCTACACCGTCAAATCTTTTGTCCACACGATCAAACCCCTGCTTCATCATACGAGCAAGCATATCAATACCTGATTCCTTGTTTTTTGTTTTTGGAATTTTTTCTTTCATCTCAATTACTCTACTTGTGTTTATTGTACCACACACAAACAAAAAAAATACCACAAGAGTGTATCTAACCTGCAATGTGGGGGTTTGGCTTCGCCAAAACCCCACTTATTGCGAAACGCTAGTCATCTACACAAGCTTCTTCTCAATCCGCTCCACGCGAGCTTCAAAGAGCGCAATGTATTTCAAATCTGCTTTTGCGCTAAATGTCTTTTTAATCTCAGCGATATCAGTCTTAATAATTCTTATTTCGTCCTTAACAAAACTGCTATTGTTTTCTACTATATCAAGCCGATACTTTATATGGCTCATATTCAATATGAATCCTGCCTGTTTCGTTAAATATTGATTCAGCGCGAGTACGTAACGCAATAACTTCTTTCCATAAACCACCAAGGTTCTCACCGAATGCTTGGAAATTTTCACGTAATTCTTCAACAATAGCAAGAGTATAATCCGCTTTGTTCTCAAGAGACATATTTTCAAGTGGTGCCTTTTTGGCAATCTTTTTTATAGTTTTTTGAGTAGTCTTCTTTTTCATAATTTTAATTGTACTACTTCTCCTCGCAGATGCAAATTGCCCACAAACCGTGTTTTATGAAGTCCTGGACTTCATAAATTACATCCTCTCTGGCGCGGAGATGCCTAGAAGCGACAAAGTTTCTGCCAGTGTCTCCTTTGCGCGAATGGCGAGCGCGAGGGCGGATGGGTTGAAAGTGCCCCCATCGGCAACACGCACATCGCGGTAAAATGCGTTGGCCTCTGTGGCGAGCGCGGTCACGTAGCCTGCGAGCGAATGAACGTTGTAATCACGAGAAATTTCTGTTACCACGTCAGGGAACTCTGTGATCTTTGAGGCGAGAGAGCGCGCGGATGTAATTTTAATAAGGTTTGCAAAATTATTTGCATTCCCTTCATTCAAACCTTTGCATTTTTCCGCGATGGACGCGAGGCGCGCATGCGCGTACTGCGCGTAGAACACCGGATTTTTTTCTGACTGCTCGCGCGCGAGCGCCATATCAAAAGTCATTTGCGTGTTGAGAGCTCTGTCGCTGAAAAACCATCTCACAACATCAATGCCAAACTCTTCCACAAGGTCGCGTAGCAAAATCACATTTCCCGCGCGTTTGGACATTTTTGATGAGACGCCATCTTCTTTGAGCAACACCATCTGAGCAATGAATACTACTGGCTGGTCTGCGTCGTTTTGAGTTTTAGGCCAGCCGAGCATCCGCCCCGCCGTTTGCATCCTCTTCACGTGTCCGTGATGATCCGCGCCCCACACATCTATCACTGTTTGAAATCCCCTATCAAATTTATTTTGATGGTACGCGATGTCTGAAACGAAGTATGTCATAGTGCCATCGGAGCGAACAACAACACGGTCTTCATCATCGCCGTACTCGCTGGTCTTTAGCCACAATGCGCCGTCTTTTTCATATGTGAGATTTTGTGATTTCAATCTCTCCAACATTTTTTCATTTGCCCCACTCGCGCGAAGCTCTTTGTCTTCCGAATACCACACGTCAAAATGCGCGCCGAGTCCTTTTTCAATAAATTTGCGATTGCTTTCCTGCACAGAGCGCGCGAGCTCCACACCAGCCGTTTCTTCCCCCATCCCAGAAAAATCTATCTTGTTTATTTTTTCCTCAAGCTCGGGAGTTTTGTACTGCTCTCCTTTTCCTAGTGCAGTCTTTCCCAGCTCGCGAATCTGATTGCTTTCGCGTGAGTCGTTGATATAAAATTCACGCGTTACGTCCTTGCCTGCAAGCGCAAGCACGCGCGAGAGAGTGTCGCCAAAAAATGCAGAGCGACCGTGCCCAATATGAAGCTCCCCTGTCGGATTTGTGGAGATAAACTCTATATTCACCCTATCCCCGCTCTTGAAAAAGGACGGTCCTTTTTCAAGTGCTGATTCTAGAGCAGACGGGGTGAGAAAAAAATTTATAAATCCAGCGCCTGCAACCTCTATCTTTTCTATTTCGTCTGACGAGTTTTCAAGTATTCTCTCCACAAGCTTACCAGCAAGCTCGCGCGGAGAAATACCGTGTTTTTTACCGTACACCAAAGCCGTATTGGTGGAATAGTCGCCGTGTGACGAATCCGATGGGCGTTCTATTTTTATCGCGCCTGCGGTAACGCCAATCGCCTCTAGCGCTTCTGCTACTATTGCTTCAATTTTTTTTTTCATCTCTTTAATAAAAGCTGGGTTTCCCCCCGTGGCGAGCCCCAGACAAAATGTTGTTCACTTCATTCACACATTTGCCACACCATATGGGCGGGCTATTATACCCTTGTATTAGCTCCTATGTTCGGAACTGAGGAAGATTACTTTCTTTAAGTCTTCGTCCAAGACGTGGCTATGCTGACCCGTTTATGTCGCTAATAAAATGAGCATACCACGCCACAATCAAAACAAAAAACCACTATGTCCGTATCCTATACTATAGTATAGGATACGGACATAGTGGTTTTGGTTTAGTTTTTTGTCTTGTTTTTTTGTTTTATTTAAATATTGAATACCTTTTTAAGTGCCACCGCTTTCTCAACTTCTGTAGCAGTAATAATGCTTATGTTGTCGCGAACACCAAAACACTCACCAACAAAATCAATTTCTTTATCGCACTGAAATGGCGTGATGAATACTGATTTCTGGTACTGAATTAAGCCAAGTTTCTTTAGCGAGAAATTTATTGCTCTTCGCGCCTGCTTCTTCTTCTCGGGCACATCAAACATCACAATTCTCCACTTTTTGTCCCATTTTTTTTGTTCTACAATCTTCATCTGCGCTAGCGCATAGCGCATAGCTTTTTCTCTCCCCTTTTCTGTTAGCATAAATAAACCCCCTTTTCCATCTTTCCTTTTGATATAACCGCTTTTTTCAAGACGCCATACGGACTTTTTGATTCGCGCGCGGTCTTGAGTATTTTTCGGATCAAAATATTTAAAAATCTGTACTGCATTTGGCGCAGCTACAGCAAATGCAATAAACCCAACAAGAAGAAGCGTCCTCAAAACGATATCCACTATTTCGCCTTTCTCGTATTTCTTCATGGAATTCTACTATAGCCGTATAATATACTATAGTATGAGATACGTCCATAGTATAGAGAGCAACACATGCTAGTGCTGAATGAAAAATCCAGAATTTAGAATTTAGAATCCGCAGGCCTTGCTAACAATCTCATAAACCTCTTTGTGGATTGTTTCGCGATCGCGGTCGCCGTCTACAATGATAACCTGCCCTGGGAGATTCTCTGAAAACGCGCGAAAGCCAGCTCGCGCGCGCTCGTGATAATCAAGCGGTTTCAAATCAAAAAGCGACTTCACGCGATTTTTATCCATGTTCATTCTGCGTCGCGCTTCCTTTGCAGAAATATCAATGATGATGTGAACCTTTGCCTTGTGTTTGTCCATAACAAAATCCCGTATTCTCCAAAAAAGTTCTTCGAGCTCTGGCGCTTCGCGAGCGTATACCTGGTACGCGTATGTGGCCGAATCTCCGCGATTTGAAATGACGGGAGTCCCCTTTTCTGTATTTGGGATTACAACTTTTTCAAGCCAGTTTGTTCGCGACGCCCACATAAGAAAAAACTGTGTGCTTGCGCTCGCCTCCACTGCTTCCATAGAAGAAAAAACATCGCGAATCATTTCGGAGAGTGGTGTTCCACCCGGCTGACGTGAAAAAACAATCTGCCCGTCAGAAAATCGCTCCTTGAGAAGATCTGTTTGCGTGGACTTTCCAGACCCGTCTATTCCGTCGATGATAATAAGTGGCGCGCGCTTCATCCCGTTAGGTGCAGGAAACGCTACGCGTTTCCTGCACCTTTGTTATATTAAACTGATAATAGTGGTGAACTCAGTATATCCTATTCGTGTCAAAAACATAACTCTTTCATATCTAACGCGCTTCATATTTAAACAATAATACCACGTAGCCCCACATTAACAGACTACTTGCCAGTGCTTCCGAACCCGCCATGCCCGCGAGTAGTGTCCGAAAGCTCCGTGACCTCTTTTATTTCCGCGCGCTCAACTTTTTGTATGAGCATCTGGGCGACCTTGTGCCCAGCGGTGATTGTATAATCTTCGCTACTTAGGTTTACGACGCCTGCTTTTATTTCTCCACGATATCCCGCGTCCACAACCCCTCCTAGATTTTTTAAACCATGATTAATTGAAAGTCCGCTCTTGTCCCATATGAGCCCCACATATCCGTCTGGAATTTCCATCGCAACCCCAGCGCCAACAAGCACTCGCGCGCCAACAGGAATCGTTACGCTTTCAATCGCATACAAATCAAACCCCGCATCTCCTATGTGTGCGTAAGTGGGAATTTTTGCATCCGGGTGCAATTTTTTTATTTTTATTTGCATTGAAGTCCCATTATTTAATTTCCACTTTTTTAGAGTGTAGCACCACACAAGAAAAAACCTACTATGTACGTATAATATACTATAGTATATTATACGTACATAGTAGGGAAAAAGAAAAAGGACGTCAAACGCGAAGCGTTTGACGTCCTAGTGCAAACTTCATTCCTGCATATTGGTCGCGCCAATTGGATCATAACCATTGAGCGTAATCCACTTCTCCAACAGCGGAGATGTGTATTTGATTACCTCAACACCCCGCCCACGAAAATACTCTGTTACAAACTCCTCTCTTCTGTATTCCCAAATATAGTAAACCTTTTTGATACCTTTGTTTACCATCTGTTTTGCGCAACTGAAACACGGGTGGAGAGTAACTATCATGCTTAAATCGTTCATACCGAGTGTATTGGCAGTAAGATTGTTGATTGCATTGAGTTCAGCGTGTGAACCACGACAAAATCCTTTCCCTTGTTCCAATTTGCCATTTACCACTCGCGCGCATCCAGCTTCACGCGGGTTAACATCACCGCGTGAAGGACCGTTGTAACCCGAAGAAAGGAAGTGCGACCCATCGGCAAAAATGATTGCGCCAACTTCGTAAAACATGCAAGTAGGACGCTCTGAAGCAACTATTGCCTGTTGAGCAAAAACATCCAGGTGGCTTGGCCGAACATAGTTCGGATTGAGTTTTTTCTTGAACATTTTTGCGATTACTTCTGGATCAGTACCATGGACCCACGAAAGAGTTTCTTTGCTCATAATATTTCTCCTCTCTGTAAAATTAAAAGAATTTCCTGCGCAAAATCTACCATGAGAAATGAGTAAAGTCCAGCATTTGACTGCAAGCAAATATAGGCGTATGGTGATGAAGGTAGCACTTTTTTAACTACGGAAACGGAGACTAGAATGAGATCATATCTCAGTTTGATGAGCAACATCATTGAACGAGGAACTGATCGCAAAACAAGAAACGGTATGACTCGAGCGTTTTTTGCGCAACAGCTACGTTTTGATTTGCGAAATAGTTTCCCTGCAATGACAACCAAGAAACTTGCGTTCAATTCGATGAAAGGCGAACTAATTGCCTTCATTGAAGGCGCGAGTAATGTAAAAAGGTTTCAAGAGCTTGGATGCAACGTGTGGGACGACAATGCAGAATCAGGCTACTGGAAGCCAAAAGCGAAATGCGAGGGTGACCTTGGGCGGATTTATGGCGTTCAGTGGCGCGAATGGATTACTCCTGTCTGGATTAATGGCCGTCCGTTTGCGGACCATACTGGATGGGACGAAGGTCATTGGGATGTACGGGTTATTGACCAACTCGCTGATGTGATTGATCGTCTCAAGCGTGACCCGTTTGATCGGCGTCTCATCGTCACTGCATGGAACCCAGGCGAGCTTGAACAAATGGCGCTTCCGCCGTGCCATATGTCGTTTCAATTGTTTGTAGAAGCGGATGGTTCTGGAAACCCAGAGTATCTCTCTCTCCATATGAACCAGCGGAGTTGCGACATGTTTCTTGGCGTTCCCTTCAACATTGCGTCATATGCGCTTTTACTTGAAATGATTGCCTGTGTGGTTGGCCTCAAGGCTCACGAGTGCGTTATTACACTAAATGATGCGCATATCTACCACGAGCATTTTGACGCAGTGAGGGAGCAGTTATCACGGCAACCGCTACAACTGCCAACTCTCAAACTCATTCCGCGCAGAAGTCTTTTTGATTTCACTGTGGATGATATTGAGCTGGTGAATTACCAACACTTGCCGGCAATCAAGGCAAAAATGCTGGTGTAAGTGGTACTACAAACTCAAAGGGCGACAACATTAATGTTGTCGCCCTTTTTTTCTTTCTTCAACAACCCAGCAATAGTACGCTATAGCGTACTATTGCTGGGTTGTTGAACTCTCCAAAAAAATCTGCTAGCATGAGCGGATTTTTTTATTCAATATTCAAAATTCTACATTCAATATGTATCCCAAAAGAAAACCGTTCGCATGAACGGTTTTCTTTTGGGATACTATCCCTTCACTTCAATCCCTGCGCTTCGCGCTGTTCCTGCAATAATTTTCATTGCGGCTTCCACGTCGTTTGCGGAAAGGTCAGGCATCTTCTTTTCTGCGATTTCACGAAGTTGAGACTTGGTAATTGAGCCAACTTTACTTGTGCCAGGCTTCTTTGAGCCACCGGCTACCCCAGACGCCTTGATAACGAGCCCAGATGCTGGAGGGGTCTTCATTACGAAACTAAAAGTGCGGTCTTCGTAAACTGTAATAACTACAGGAACCATATCCCCTATCTTGTCCTTAGTTGCATCGTTGAATTTTGTAACGAATTCACCGATGTTCACCCCTGCCTGACCGAGAGCAGGCCCCAAAGGAGGAGCCGGAGTTGCCTTGCCTGCGGGAATTACTACCTTTACTTTTTTTGTTATTTTCTTTGCCATGATTGATTTTAACGAGTAGAGCGGGCGTTCCCACCTCTTTACGTTATGGTAACTTACTACAATTTATCTCTATTTGCAAGCCGTATGGCAAAATGACAAAACGAGATTAAAATCATCACCCGATTAAATGCGCTTTTTCAAATCGCGATTTCAAATTTACGCAAATTTGAAATCATTTAACTGGGTTAAGAAAAATATAGCCGCTCCGCTTATTATTTTTCTATATCTTATGAATTTGAAGGAAGTCCAGCTCCACAGGTGTTTCGCGACCGAACATTGAGACGAGCACCTTTGCGCGCCCGCGTTCGCCGTCCACCTCGGCAACTTTGCCTTCAAGATCCTTGAACGGGCCGTCTACAATAGTAACCTGGTCTCCAACCACTAAGTCAACATTGTGCTTTGGTGTGGACTCTGCCATACGAGCAAAGAGCGCGTCTGCTTCGTGCTTTGCTAGAGGAACTGGTGTTACTCCTGCGCCGACGAACCCTGTCACGCGCGGCGTGTTGCGTACAACATACCATGAATCGTCTGTAACAATCATATCCACAAGAATGTACCCAGGATAAATTTTTTCCTCCGCCTCCACGCGCTTTGCGCCTTTTACCTTGATTTTCTTTTCCATAGGAATAAGTACATTGAAAATCTTGTCCTCCATGCCAAGGGACTCAATACGCTGTTTCAAATTGCGGAGCACGGCATTTTCGTAACCCACATAGGTGTGGATTGCGTACCAATTGCGCTCGCCTGTTATTTCTTGTTTTGCCATAGATTTAAAATTAAAATTAGCGAACGAAAAACTTTTTAATAATTGTTGTGAACAATGTATCAAACGCTCCTAGATAAAGAGACGTCAAAACCGAAAGAATTATAACAAGCACTGTAAAAGCAATCGCTTGTTTGCGAGTTGGCCAGGTAACGTGCGCTAGTTCTCCTTTGGACTCCTTGATGTATTCAATAAATTTCATGATAGATTTTTAACTGTGTTAAGAAGAATATAGTCGCGGTGCTCCTTATTTTTACTTAAAAAACAGCCCCGCAGGGCTTTATTTAAAGGTACTATTTTACGAGCAAAAAGTCAACAAGCATACTTTTGACGATTGTGACAATCAACAATTGACAGATGCAACCCAGGAGGTGCGTTGCCTACGGCAACGCACCTTGTCAAATGTCATAATTCAAGGGTCTGCCTATCGTATCTCGTACGTCACTGTCACGCTTGAGGTAATATTTTCTTCCCCATGTGGAATTTCTGGCATTGAAGAATCGTCTCCAATCCCCTTCTCCATACCTACAGAAGTCGCTCGAGAATACATTGGATAGTACCCTCCCTCTGAGAAAGACACCACTCGCACAAGTGAAACACCAAGGTCGCGAGCGAGCACTTCTGCTTTTGCGCGCGCTTTTTCTATAGCAATCTTCCTAGCCTCTGCCTTTAAGCCGTCCTCGTCATCAATTGCAAAGTTTGGTCCCTGCATCTCTCTCACCCCTGCAGTAGCGAGCCCGTCCACAATAGCGTTCGCTTTCTCCAAATCACGCACCTTGATAGTTACTGTCTGGGAAACTTCATATCCAACAACCACCTGTTTACCCGGGCGAGAAGGAGGACAATCCAACGACAAGCACGACACAGTTACTTCTTGCCATTCGTACTTTGGGTACGAGCTGTAATTTTGAGTTTTAATATCTTTATCAGCAACACCTTGTTTCCTGATACCAGCAAGCGCCGTTTTTACTTTTGTAGTCACTTTGTCCTGCGCGTCAGAAACTTTTTTTGCTTCCTCGCGAACGGTAAATGAAATATTTGCAATATCTGGCGAGGCGAATACTTCACCTTCTCCAGAAACAGAGATTGTGTTTGTCGCGGAAACTCCACCTCCAATGAAACGGTATCCTTTGACTTCGGAAATAACCATCGCTCCAACAAGGACAGCGCTTAGCATCGTAAATACCGTCAATGCCTTAAAAAGTTTTGTTTTTGAATCTTCCATGAAATTAGTTTATAAATTTTATAATCAGTGCACCCGCACCCATTCCATATCCCATATTATCCCCTTCCCCCTGTTACTTCAGGATATCCTCCACTTGTCGCAAAATCGTATCCAGAGAATAATCCGACTTGATAATATACCCACGAACACCGAGCTCAACCCCCTCACTCATTTTCTCCAAATCAGAAAGCTGTGTCTCAACGATAACTGGTGTATCTTTGCCAGACTCCTCCTTGCGATACCTACGCAAAAACTCAATTCCTGTAACCTTTGGCATCATCATATCAAGCATAATTAGGTCTGGTTTCTCGCGAATAGCGACATCAAACCCCTCCTCCCCATCAAAAGCTGCTATAACTTCATATTTCCCTTCCCCCCCTGCAATCAACCCGTCTCGTAGTATCTTCGAGAAGATTTTGTCGTCATCAATAATCAGTATTTTTTTTATCATATGTTTGTTCATTATACTACAAAGGAATAGTAAAATAAAAGGTGCTTCCGGACTTCAGTTTTGAACCAACTCCCACCACGCCACCGTGAGCATCAATGATACCTTTTACAATCACGAGTCCGAGTCCGGTGCCCTTGTGCTCAGAATCACGCGTGCTTGATGCAAACTGTGTGAATTTATTAAAAAGTTTCTCAATATTTTCGGATGTAATACCTTCTCCTGTATCTGTAACTGCCACAACAACGCTGTCTGGAAGAATAGTTGTGTCTAAGGACATGCTGTCGGAAACCCACGGAGCAGATACCGCCAACGCCTCATCAGATATAGTTTGACCTTTTTTGTGTAAAAAACAAATAGCTGTCACTGTACCGCCTTTCAGCGTGTATATCAACGCATTTGAAAAAAGGTTGTTGAGCACTTGCGTAATTCTTTTCGCGTCAACTGAAACACTGTTTGGAACCCCCTCGGCAACAATCAAATTCATATTTATGCCCGCGTCGCGCGCTGTAGCCTCAAAAAACTTCATACGCTCGGAAAGTATTTCTTTTATATCAACAGAACTTTTTTCAACTGAAAACTTCCCAGCTTCTAGTTTTGCAACATCTAGCAAATCATTTACGAGATCAAGCATAGAAGACGAGCTCTCGTAAAGCATTGAGACGTACTCGCTTGAAGCTTGTTTGTCTTCCAAGATTTTTGACGACCGCATCATTTCACCAATTTTCTTTATGTTACCAAGTGGCGAACGAAGCTCGTGAACAATCATTGATGTAAAGTCGTTGCGCATCTTTTCTGCCTCCTTTTCATGTGTTACATCGTGGAGGATAATGACCCCTCCCAAAGTTTGCCCGCGTGTTAAGCCAATATTTGACTTCACTGGAGAGACAACAACCTGATAATATTTATTATTAAAAATAACCTCGTTAATCGTTAAGACTTTATCAAGCTTAATTGCTTCCTCTAGTTTGCTTCTGATATCAAGAGATTCATTGAACGCGTCAATGAAGTTAAAAATAGTCGGGACACCTTCTCCTTTGTACCCAATCACTGCTTCTGCGGCTGGGTTTGCCGCAATAACGCGATAATCCAGATCGGTCATGACAACGCCTTCAAGCATACTCTCTAGCATGGCGGCTATTTTCCCTTGTTCTGTTTTTACAACATCCTCAAGCTTTGAAACTGCTTGTGACGCCTGATTCACTATTTTATACAAAATCTCCATTTCTGATTCTTTGTACAAGCCAGCTTTTGTATGAGAAACCGTGAGCACCCCTACAAGCTGATCACCAATAACAAGTGGGATATTGAAATACGAACGCACGGGCTCCTCTGTGACACCCATCATGATAGCGCCTGTGATAGTCTCCTCTACCTCCACGGCGGAAAGATCTCGCCCAAGAAGTGCTGAAAGAGAGCCGAGCATACGCGTGCGTATATCCTTAATAAAACTTATTGATACAGAGCGCTCAAGGTCTGCCTTGAACACCACCTTTGAAGGCTCTAGCAGCATATATGACACAACGCTGTATTCAAGAAATTGATTGAGCGACCCAACAATAACATCCAAAATCTTTTTAATATTGAGGGAGTATACAGTGCGATCTGCGATTTCCTTCAAAATTGCGAGCTCGTACAGACGCCTCTTTATCTCGGTGTCTTTTGCATAAACCCCGCGCTTAATACGGTGTACACCCCAATACGAAAACGCAATCACCACAAGATACAGGGTGATTAGAACAACAATTATAGGTAGGAGCTCGCGTGGAACCATAATTCTTTAATACTTACTGTTTTATGTCAGGATATTTTGTAAAGATTGGCCCGAGCGCATTTTTTACAATCTGCCCAGAAAGCTCGACGTATGTGTCTATAAGATTCTTGAGCGCTTCTGCTGGGTCGCCACTCACTTCTGTTATTTCTCCCTTTTCATTCACACCAATACCAGAAACTTTTTTTGCGCGCGCTATAGCCATATCAGGCCCAAGAATAATGCTCTGCTTTGCTATAATTTCCGCCATCACTGCTTTGTATTGTTCTGCTTGTTCCATATAAATAGTATTACTTATTCGCCTTTAATAACTTTTAGGAGCTTGCTTGCGGCAATACCCATAAGCACATACCCGACAATATAGAGCGAGTCATGAACCATCTTTAAATACAGATGATTATAATCTTGGAACCACGGCCCCTCCGTCGCGAAACCTAGAAAGATGAGCGTCATGCCGATGCTAAAAAAAGTTAAAACTTTTCCGAAAACCCCGCCGTGCATGTGCCGCCCCCCTACCCACACCATCATACTGGTAGCAAACGCAACAATGAGCGTCGCCCAAAGTGAGATCATTTCAAGCATCTTTGAACTGTCCTCAATGACTATCAATGTTTGCAATGTGCCATTCAAGCCACCATCTGCAAAAGTGATTGTTGGCACGGCAAGAATTGCGAGTACGCCTGCATATTTTCCAATGTGCTTCATAAATAAAATATTAATCGTTACTAATAGGTGCATTATATCATAAATAGAGGGACATTTGACAAGTGACGTTTGATATCTGACAAAACCCGTCAAAATTTCTTGTCATTGCGAGCGTAGCGAAGCAATCTAGGATGCTGGCTTCGTATGAGTATATAATCGCAAAGACGGCACCACGCATTGTCACTGGTCAATTGTCCGCGTAGCGGTGTCATTTGTCAGTTGTTCCCCTCCAAGAATCCTCCTTGTGGCTTCTTTGTATTCCTCCACATTTGGCTGGTCAAATGCGTTTATGTTCAAGAGGTTCGCGAGATGCATCGTTGTGCACATCATAAACTGCATGAGTGCGCCGAGCGACTCTGGGTCAAGATCAGTAAGTAAAATCTCTCCGTGCGATATCCCCCGCGTTTTGTATGTTTCCGTCACCCCTTTGTAAATTGCATCAAGGATTTCACATGGCGCGCGACGGGGAACCCCTGGCACAAGCGTAGCAAACACTTTATCATCCGCCAAAAACTGATGTTCCCAGTGCGGAGCATGCGCGCGCACGAGAAAACGCGCGGAAATATCTGGTTGCGCCAGATTCATCTGCTCCACGGAGTGGAGGTCAGTTGAGCCAATGGAAACTGTGGGTACCATACGATGCGTTGTATGCGCGCCGTCAATTGTTTTTTCCTTTCCAATACTTTCCGCAAAAAGCTGGCGATACCATTTGCCAACGGACTCAAGCTCGGGATGAAATACAAAAAAATCAAATACTACTCTGCCCTGTTCGTGCCACGTGATAATATCGCGCGCGGATTTGAAGGAAATGCTCTCAACACCTCCTTCTATAGCATCATTTATAACCGATTGTGCCCCACGCATAAGCGCTTGTCCTTCTATCCCCGCGCACAAAAGAGGGAACACTCCTGCTGGCGAGAAAACCGAGAATCGCCCACCGACCATTTTTGGAACTGGAAGCAAATGAAATTTTTGTTTCTCTCCCATAACCCAAAGTGGTGACTTTTCATCAGTAATACACACAATACGGTCTGCAAGCGAACCAAACTTTTGCTCAAGCGCGCTGACAAGCACGGACGCGTTGATAATTGTTTCAGTGGTTGTTCCTGACTTACTTGCGACAATAATAATAATTTCATCCTTGTCCGATACTTCATCCAAAAGTAATTCTACTATATCAGAAAGAAGTTCAGGTGAGCATGTATCCGCAAAGAGAATTTTTGGCACAAACTGGGTATGCGCATCCAGTGTTCCGGCAGTTGCCTCGTATAGCGCTTTTGCTCCAAGGTTTGAACCGCCAATGCCAATGTCCAAAATATATGAAAGTTTTGGTCCCGCGAGTCTACTTGCAAGTGTTTTGGATTTTTTTAGAAGATTTTCATCAAATGGCAAGCGGAGTGACGCCTCTGGGAGAGAGTACGCGCTGTCACTCATAGCGCGACGCATTTTTGCGACATATTCCTCCACGCGCTTGGTGTCAACCGCTCCCCCACTTTCGTTTGAATGTCCTTGGTATTTCATCACTTTAGAGGTAGTAAATTATTAAAAATTTCCGTAGTTACTTTAGTGTTCATTAATAATGTATCCGCTATCAGTATAGTCACATCTCCCAGTTCTACAAAATATGCGACCTCTAACGGGGTTCATCCTCCTATTCTACACGACTTCAGTCTATAGGGCGAGCATCGTCCATTTTTACTATGTACGTATAATATACTATAGTATATTATACGTACATAGTAAAAATGGACGATTATTATTAGGGTTCCAAAATATTCAAAATCTTGGTATTATTGTTGAATTATGGATACACAAAAAAGAATTATAATTTGGTTTTCGGCAGCTCTTATTGTAGCTATTGCTGGAATCGGCGCATACCATGTTGCTACAGGCGCGCCTGCTGAACCTCCTCGCAAAGACGGAACAATGAGTATTCCTTTGGACGAGTCCGACTGGACAAAGGGTTCAAAAACACCAAAAGCGACTTTCACAGAATACAGCGATTTCCAATGTCCTGCCTGTGGTTCATACTATCCAATGCTTGAGGAAATGTTTGCAGAGTACAAGGATCAAATCTCATTCACTTATCGTCACTTCCCTCTTCCTCAGCATAAAAACGCGCTTCCTGCGGCATACGCATCTGAAGCAGCCGGCAAGCAAGGAAAGTTCTGGGAAATGGCTGATATGCTTTTCAAAAATCAGGATGAATGGTCTGAAAGTGTGACCGCGCAAATAATTTTTGAAGGATACGCGAAAAAGATTGGGCTTAATATTGATCAATACAAAGCTGATGTAAAAAGCGACGCTGTAAAAGCGAAAGTTGAACGCGACCTAAAGAGCGCAAAACTTTCTCGCGTTGACCACACTCCGACATTCTTCATAAATGGCAAGTTGTCTGACAACCCGCGTTCCGCTCAAGAGCTTAAAGCACTCATTGACTATGCAATCACGCACCCCTAACATCTCTGCTTGGATACTCTGGTCGCTCATCGCGCTCGCGCTAGTCGGCTTCACTGACTCAGCATTTCTTCTAGCAAAGCGTGTGTCTGGCGCGCCAATTCCATGCTTCATAACAAGCGGATGCGATGCTGTGTCAAAATCTCAACATTCGGTGCTGTTTGGTGTTCCACTATCCGCGTGGGGTGTCATATTCTACCTTGGCATTGGATTTCTTGCTCTTATATATATAGACACAAAAAATCTCCTTGTAGGAAAACTTATTACTTTCGCCACAACTCTCGGTTTTCTCTCTTCTCTATACTTCATCTATGTTCAAAAATTCCTCATCAAGGCATTTTGCGTCTACTGTATTTTGTCTGCGATTATTTCAACGATTCTGTTTGCGCTTGGGATTATTATTTGGCGAAAACTCAAAACGGACGTTGCTCAACTAGAATCCTAATTTTTCTTTCACAAAAATTAGCGTAATTTTTCGGTTTGGCATTATCTCGCGTTCAATGATAAGCACGCGACCGATGGTGCTTCCGGGATAGCCGATGCTTTGCATATGCTTATTCTCGAGTGGGAATACGTAGTCCTCAATGCGCTTGAATCCCGCCTCGCGGTCAGCAACAATCTTATTTGCGCTCGCAACCCAAATCACATTGTCTGAAGTAAACGCATAGCTTGGAATCTGGCTACCAGATGCAGAAGCAACCATAAGTTGCCCAGCCTCTGTAATAGCGTGCACACTACCTAGAAAATAATCCGCGAGCACCGACTCCTTGCGAAGACGCGCTTGTTTCGCTTTGTCTTTTTCTTTCAAAATATTTTCATGCACATTGTCCCACCCATGATTTCCTTCTTTCAAATAGTCTACAAAGCCAATTTCATTCAGCGTTTTTGAAGAACCGTTCATCACGGAACCGCCTTTTGGAATAAGTTTTTTAATTTCAGTGAATGCTTCTTCCTTGGTATCAACAATAATCGGCGTGATATTGCGCTCCTTCAAGTTCTCTACAACTTTTGCAATAACCTCGTCTGATGGAATATCTGTATACATATTTTTATTTAGTTTCAAACAATGTCGACTCTTCTGACTCCTTCATATTTATTGCCACAATAAGCATAAACAAAAGAAGAGTGAAGTACGCGGGCACAAAGAAGACACCGAAAATATTCACGAGTGTTTTAAGAGCGAGCGCAGGAACTATCGCGTAGAGACTAATCCTATATGCTCCACTGTATGACAAAGGTATCTTTTTTATATATGCGATAAGACGCGGGATAAGAGCAAATAAAAAAAGTACAATAAAATATTTCAGATACCCAAACAACATTGCGATGAATACTCCGATGATACCGACGAATACAATGGCAACAAGCGAGTTGTTGGTTTTTTCTACCCAAGATAGCACCCACTTCTGATTTATGGACGCGTCTGGCACCCCGCGCAAATCTTGAATTGTAATTTGACCACTGTTGCTCCTTGTTATGATTTCTGTTTTTGTGAGAAGCGCAAATGTTTTGTACTCATCAAATTTATTTTTATTGAAATCGTTTTTTGTGTCAATCACAAGCATGCTCTCAAGCCCCTGCTCTTTCAAAACAGCCTGTGGACCGTTTTTGCCAAAAATAATATACGGCTCGTTAACATTCACTGACGCGATTCCTTTTTCAATATTAATAGTGAGCTCTGCAGGAAAATGACTCCTTACCAGCTCCGGCGCGCGCTCTTTCACAAATCTAATCCCTTGAGGAACGAGTGCTACGCCTAGGTAAACTGTCATCACCACAGAAAGAAGGAGCGAGAACTTTATATAATAACGAACAATGTCAGACAGTGGCGTTGTAACCGCATTCTGATAAAATGCTGGGTTGTAAATGCTCTTTTTAAATGTTTCAAAAATGGTTTTCATCTCGTCATTATACCCCCACACCTACTTTTCGTATAGCCTTTTGCAATATTTTCATATATTGAAAATACGAAAAGTAGGTGTGGGTGTACACCAGCCAGCGAGTCTTGCGTAAATATGTGTCTTGTGGTATCGTTTCTGGCAGGTAGTTTCCTATTGATAACAAACGGAGGAGAAAATGAAATACCTTTTCAATCTAGTTTGCTTGCTCGTTGCACAAAAGACATACAGTGCGTATATATGGATCTGCTCTGAAACACTGCCGCGCGATTGCGACTACAAAGCGCTCTCAAAGAAAATCATGTGTCGTGTCAAAATATTCAAAATATTCCTTGATGCAACAAGGCTTCGACAGTTTCCAACTGACCAAGACAAAATAAGAGAAGCAGCCATTCTTAAAAATGTTGCCGATGATATGTACTCAATGTATGTGGAGAAAACAGACGTTCTCATTAGGCAATGAACGCCAGTGTAAAACCCCCAAATCAGTTTACGTCCAAGACGTAGATTTTCTGATTAAGGGGTTTTTCTTTTTTACGATCCCAAATTTTCCTTCCCGTTTGCAATGACAGTTGAAAGCACGATAATTCCTACCACCACCAACACACCACCGACAAGAAGCGCGTAGTTCGCGCCAAAATGTTCCCAAATATACCCACCTGCTATTCCCGCAAACATCAAACCAAATCCAGCAGTCGCGTTCACAAGACCGTACGCTCCTGCGCGGTGGTCCTCTGGTGAAAGCTCCGCCGCAAGAGCTCTCGCCACTCCGTCAGTAAGAGCAGGGAAAAGTCCGAGCAATAAGAAACCCAAAGCTAGAGTTATCGCTCCGCTCGCGAGAGCCACGACAAAATACCCTATCAAAAGTACGGCGTACCCAATACGCATCACTGTACGCGCGCCAATGCGGTCGCTCATTCCTCCAGCACTCACAGAAAAACCAGCATACGATAGATTGTAGAGCATATAAAATAGAGGAATAGACGCGAGCGAAAATCCTAAATGCTGAGTCTTTAGTAATAGCACCGCCACGGGGATACTTCCTGCCGACAAAAGAAATAGCGCTACGAGATATTTTTTAAAATTAATATTAAACGCGCCTAACAATCTGAGTGGAATATTTCCTTTGCGCGCCTCACCAACAATATCTTTTATAAAGAAAATAGACGCGACTGCAATGAGACCAATTATAAAAGCGACTACGAACACTATATTGAACCCCTCAGGATACGCACGGAGAATGAGGTACGCAATGAGCGGTCCAAGTATCGCGCCAAGCGTGTCTAACATCCTATGAAAACCAAACGCTCGCCCCATTTCTTCTTTTGGTGTTGAGAGAGAAATAATAGCGTCGCGTGGCGCCTCGCGGAGTCCTTTTCCAATGCGGTCAGTTACGCGAATACCGACAACACCAGCGACCGACGACACTAGTAGATACAACGGGCGGGTCGCCACAGAAAGTCCGTATCCAAAAATCATAAAAGGTTTTCTTTTCTTTATCTTGTCGGAATATTTGCCAGCATGAATTTTAATAATATTCGCAGTACCATCAGCGAGCCCTTCTACGAGCCCAAGAGACCCAGCTCCCGCTTTTAATACAGATGTAAAAAACGCAGGGAAAATGGCTAGCACCATTTCGTTGGACATGTCATTAAAGAAACTTGTGAGGCCGATTAAAAAAACATTTCTCGGCGGACGATAACGAGTCATATACTTATAGTATAACAAACACCATCATTAAACCTGCAAAAATGTTGATGTTTTCATAAAGTTTTTACAGGTTTGATAATTAGACAACTGACATAGACATAGACGCTAACCAAGCAGTTGGCTAGCTTAGTCACCCCAAATACTACAAAACCCGCGAAGGCGGGTTTTGTAGTATTTGGGGTGACTACTGGGAATTGAACCCAGATCGAGAGTTCCACAAACTCTAGTGTTAACCATTACACCATAGCCACCATGTTTAAAGACATTTGACATGTAGCGTTTAACGCATGACAGAAGCACGATTCTGTTTCTTTGTTAATTTTCACCTGTCAGGTGTCGATTGTGCCAACCTATGTGTCAACCTACCTATTGGTACATTGGCGGTTCCTCCGTTATACCAGATTTATAGTTCGTTTGTCGAGCCAGCGCGTAGAGCAAACTTGAGAGACGGTTTAAGTACGCAAGCGTTTCTTTACCAACTCTCACAGCACCTTCATCCGCAACACCTACAACACGACGCTCCGCCCTGCGCGAAAGCGCGCGCGCAAGGTCTAGGAGCGAAGCAAGCTCGGTCCCGCCTGAAACAAAAAATGTTTTGATTGGCGGGAGCTCGGTTTCAATCGCATTTATAATCTTTCCCAATTCACGCGCCTTCTCCTCACCAATATGCTTTTCCGCACCCGCAACCTCGGCTTGTATTGTGAAAAGATTTTGCTGAACATCACTAATGATTTTTGAAACCTCCGATGCCTCTGCTTTTACTTTTACCACACCGAGAAACGAATTCACTTCATCAAGAGTGCCAAGCGCCTCGGCAATCGCAGAGCTCTTTGAAAAGCGTTGGTCGCATCCAAACGCGCTCGTGGTTCCATTGTCACCTTTGCCTGTGTAGAGCATTTGGCTATTATACAGATATTTTTACAGATTGACAATGAGGTATTTTTTTGCTATAATATATTTGCTTAGATTTTGAACATTTACAGAAATAAAGTGTGTGATGAACAGATGTCATTTCAATGACTGTGACACACTAAATGATTGCTGGTGTGAAGTAAAGCGGTATGGAATCCTGTTCGGCATCGCCAGTATGATACTTATTGCCGAGGTGGTGGGCGCGGAATCGTCTCCCAAAGTCTTGCGCTCCCTGTGGCCGCCGGGCATGTGTTTACCGACACGAGAGCGATTTTTGTCGCTATTGTTGTAGGCTACCGCATAAAGTGTAGCGCCAATGAAACAAGAACACGCAAAATCGACGGGTACATCAACGCATTACTTATTGGTGGCGTCGCAGTTTGGGTTCTGGTTGAAGCAGTTGAACGCTTCCAAGAACCAAGAGAAATAGTGAACTGGGTGATGGTTTCTATCGCCGTGTTTGGTACTATAGGAAACTATGTCCAACCCCGGATGATGGACCCCGTGGATGAAGAACATGTGACTCACGAGTCCATGCGTCTCCACATACTGTCAGATCTCATGCAAAGCATCGGAGTGGTGGTGAGTGGAATCCTCACTTAGGTGACCAGTTTGGGTTTAATTGACCCTATAATTTACATCGCTATCGCATTTATGCTGATGCGATGGAAAGCGGAAGCTTCTCAGAAAATTATGGTCTGGGGAGTACGACAACGATAGTGGACATTGCTGTCACGGTCATCATCACCACTAGTTAGCTCGAACTATAAGTTTGGATATGTGAAAACGAATAGCGACAAGCGTAACAGTCTGACAAAACAGAGCGCCACTTCCTCGGAAGTGGCGCTTATTTTTCTCAAAACAAATCCCGCACATAAAAAATTCGTGTGCGGGATAGTAGCTTTTGCTACTTTTACTTTCTGATGGATAGAAGGTTTTCAAGCTCCTCGGTAATCGCATAGAAATCTGCGAAATACTTTCTGTCTCCAGAAAATAGACTTTTGCTTGGATGGTCCTCTAGCCCATTGAGAGGAGATGCTTGCACACCCCTACCAAATCCGACATCAATACATCTGGTTTGTATTTTTCTCCCTGTTGGTAGAGCTTTCAGGACGATTCTCCTGTCCTTGAGTGGAAGCATCTGCCCCTCTTTCTTGTCAAAACGACACGGATATACAATCGCTCCGAATTTATCTGAAGAGTATATGCTTGGTGTCACCATCGCAATGAGCCATTGATTTTTCAGGACTTTTGCGATAGTAAGGCTTTTTATAACATTGCTCAGTGTTGGAGCAACTACCATAGTTGGTACAGGAAACGGCAAAATTAGTCTCATTATCATACCCCTATTTTATGTTAAGTTGTTGACTGAAAAGAACCTTAAATAATTGTTATTATTCTATTTTATTATACCATATCCACAGAAAAATGCAAGGGTTTAGAGGAGAGGGCATTGCAACAGATATTTTTCTGCTGAAAAATTCTGCGACCCCGTCGCGCGCAAATCTGCCGTTTTTTAGGAAATACTATATGATTACATATAGTATATGTATACCCTAGGCTTGGAAATGTGAAAATTCCGATTTTCACATTTCCCTCTCTTTGTGTCACTTATAAAAACGGTGTGGCTTGCTCACAGTTTAGAGATTGGATGATAATTTCAATTTTTTAGTGACTTTTAGTGGTCTTTACAAACAAATTAAAAGATGAGCAACGGCTTGAGTTTATCAATAATTGTTACATTGTCGAGTCCCTACACAATACCAACCCGGATAACATCCTTCTCCGACTCTGGGCAAAAGCTCGGGATACATTAGTAAACAATAATCTTGGCCATTAAAACTGCGGTAATGATATTCATTGTATGTGTAAGTTGGAGGATATCCGCCGAGAGGATCATTTGATAATTTACTTAGATATGGTAAAAGTTTTGCTGCCAGATCATTCCAGCACGATATATAAGAAGGATGCTTTAGCGCCCACCTGCCAGAACAAGCCGGTGAACCAGGTTGCCCGCCACTATACAAAGGGTAGTAGCCATTTGTGTCATAATAAAGCTCCAAAGCAGTCCTTATTTGCCTGAGATCTGAGACCCTATGCGCATCTCTTCCTTTCTTTCTGGCGCTATTTAGGCTCGCAAGAACGACACTTGAAAGTACCCCAATGATAGCAATCACCACCAGAAGCTCAATCAGAGTAAAGCCCTTGTTTGTTTTGTCTGAATGTTTAAAAAATATTTTCATCATAAAGGAACATTCCCTGGTACAAACTCTGCATCCATAATGTTCTCTTGATTATATCCTTCATTGCCACCGCCAAAAATCAAAAACAACGAAAC
>Ga0210006_1000085_pt1 | contig 76691 bp, 73 predicted proteins | sample CryGey02umfilter_2_FD_185452 | JGI IMG/M metagenome (GOLD analysis project Ga0210006, IMG submission 185452) | Groundwater microbial communities from aquifer in Utah, USA - Crystal Geyser 4/10/14 0.2 um filter (SPAdes) (version 3) | ecosystem: Environmental > Aquatic > Deep subsurface >... | reverse complement strand
AAGTGAAGCATTATATCAAAAGCAATATCATGTTCTCCCCAAGAAAAAAAACGAGGTAAAAAGATTAAATGAGCAGAAGAAGATACTGGTAAAAATTCGGTAAGTCCTTGGATAATACCCAAAACAATAGATTGAAGAAAAGTCATAAAGTGTTAAAAATTAGCTATTTATATTATAACAGATTTTTGAAAAAAAAGGTATTTTTTTACTTGCAAATTGTGGGTGGTGTGGTATTATTAAAGCAATAAATTCATAAATATATTATGAATGGAAATTTATACAAAAATAATAGTATAATTTAGCAATTATTTTAAGGAGTTGGTGTAGTGAGTTTTAGACGATATATTTCCAAATCTCTTTTTAAGAATAAGGAACGAATGAAAAATTTTTATTTTAAAAACATTCTCTTCAATATCACCACAAAAACAATTTATTTACATTAAATAAAAGATTATATTTTACACATGCAACAAATTGACTGGAATACATTTGGACTTAAAGGAGAAAGTAAACAAAAATCGTTTGAAGATCTTTGTATGTTTTTGTGTTGCAGAGAATTAAAAATTACAAAAATTGATTCTTATCAAAATCAGCCAGGAATTGAAACAGAACCATTCGAAGCTAATAGCAAAAAATATGGATTTCAAGCGAAGTTTTTTGATAGTAAATTTGATTGGAAACAAGTTAAATCCTCTATTCTTAAGGGGTTAAGGCTTTATCCTGATTTGGATAAAATTTTTGTTTATTCCAATAAAGATAGAACAAAAAATGGTAGTAAAAAAACAAACTATGAAACTGATATAGACAAAGATGCTGAAAAGCAAAAAACAGAAATAGAATATATGACTGACAAGGATATTCTCTTAAAATTATCTCAACCTTCAAATTTAGATTTAGCCCAACTTTATTTTGGAATTGGAGATGAGCTTGGTTTTATAAAGAATAGTGTTAGTCCAAAACTTTTAACTTTTATTCAATCTCAAGAATATCTAGATCTTCCTTGTGTAAATGATAAAAAAGAAAAAGTTACTGTTTCGAATGAAGTTTTAAATAATGAAACGAAAAAAGTATTCCTATTAACAGGGAATCCAGGAACCGGTAAAAGTATTTTTATGCACAAACTTTTAGAGGTTTTTGGGGGGCTAGATAAGAAAAAGGAAGATGAAATGGTTAAAGTTTTGACAGACAATAGTGCTGTGCCTGTTTTAATAAATCTCAAAAATTGCATAAATGATTCATTAGAAAATATTATTAGAGGCAGAAAGAACGACTCTAAAGTTAATAGTCAGGAATTAGGGTTTATTTACCTTTTTGATGGACTTGACGAATTGGATGAGAAAATTGCAGACAATGTTTTATTTCAAATGTTTGAGCTTAGTCAAAAAGCTAACACAAAAATAATTATAATTTCTTGTCGTTCCGGTAATCTCAATAAAATAATGGCAAAAACCTATTTCAACGATATTATTGAGTACCAAATATCAAATTTAGAGGAAAAGTATATAAATGATTACTTTTCAAAAAAAAACGACAAATCCAAGCAAGATAAATTAAAAACACTTAAAAAATATAATCAATCTATTGTTCAGGAAATCGGAGATATATTACTTGTTAAATTATTATGGGATACAATAGAAGAATTGAATGAATCTAGCACTATACTCGATCTTTTAAACAAGAAAATAGATTTACTTTTAGATGATCCAAATCATAGAAAGAATATTGAACATCTTAATTTGTTAAATACAAAGAAAGAGCAGATTTTAAGATTAAATCAAGACATATCATTTGAATTTCACAAGAAGTTTCAATTTCGTTTTTCACAAGATGAACTTCAAAAAATTATTCTTAATAGATTTGATCGTTTAGACTATGAAGCCACAAATTCCATTATTAGCTATCTTGCTGATTTATTCTTTGAAAATTCATATGCTACGAGCTCGGAATTAAAAACATCATATATTTATCAGCATAGAAGATACCAAGAATATTTTTTTACTCAGAAACTCAAAAGTGAATATGAGAAAAATCCCAGCATTATCAGAGAATTAAAAATACTTTCTAATCGTGAGTATCTTGAAAATCTTTTTCGTCCATACCTTAGAAAGGAATACGAGAAAGAAAATAATCTTCCTGGATTAGTTGAATTAAATCTTATAGATGTTTATTTAGGCAAACACAAAGGGTTTGGAGTTGATGATGATTATTACATGAATTCAAGCGAATTCATTCCTGCATTAGTTGCGCAAGATAAAAGTATTTTTAATGAATTGTTTGAAAACGAAAATTTACAAATTAACGAAAAAATATCTATTGATTTTCAAGAATTGGAAAAAAAGTTTGAAAAATGGAACAAAGACAAAAACGATTATCGTTCAAATGATTATTTAAAAAGTGTTTGGGGTAATGGAGTTGCTTCTCTAATAGAGATCGTTGTTTTATTATGGAAATCAGACAATACAGAGATTGCAAAAGAATTCAGACAACAACTACAAAATATCATGAATTTGTATGACCAATACAAATTTAGTGAGAATCTTAAAGAAAATGACCGATTAGAAGATCCATTTTGGAACCAGTTTGAAAACTGGATTTATTATAGATTGGTAATAAAAAATGAAACAGTAAAAGATCTTTTTGATAGTTTAGTTAGAGAAAATTATAAAAATTTTTCTAATAGTAATGACTGGAGCTACAAGGAAGATGGAAAAGAAAAGTTAGTAAAATCATTTTTTCGTGTTTGTTTAAAAGAAAAAAGAAATGATTTTTATAAGCTGATAGATGATTTTGATGAATATGAATTTGTGGCACTTTTAGAAATTTTCAAATCTATTGAATATTTGCCAATTTTTGCACAATCAAAATCCATACATAAAAAAATCAAATCGTTTATCAACGAGTTTTCTCAAGAAATTAACGAAAGAAATGTATTTATTCTTTTTTACAAAAGATATTTTAATATAAAGCTATCAAAAAAGGAGAAGGAAGCCGTAAATCCAGTGTTTGAAAAACTAAAAAATGCGGATCACTTTGACTTAACTCACAACAAGAAAAATAGAGATTTTGCCATTGTTTCATACATACTTGATACATTTTCCTTTGAGAAGTTTTTAAAAAAACAAGATGGACACCCATTTCGTTACTATAATGAGCTTGGATTATATTCTGCATTATTTAATGATTTTATTTCACTATTGAAGGGAGAAAAAGAGATTGAATCAATTGTGAGAGATTATATTCGTTACATCAATTTTTATTTTGAAGGAACATATTATGGAAAATACCTAAAGGTTGATATGTCATTTTTTTGGGCTAATATATTTTCTCTTGAAAAGGATGACGAAAAACTATTACAACTAAAAAAAATATTAATTAAGGAAGAAAATAATATTATTCCGTTTAGTTTTTTCTTGCAACTCAACCGTATTATTCCAAGTAGATTTTCCAAAATAGTAAGTAAAAATGATTTAACATTAATTGAAGATCAATTATCAAATTGGGACGATGATTTTCCTTCTTATGTTGATAGATGTTTTGATCTCAGTATGTTTTTCTCAAAAATTGATCAAGAACTAGCTAAATATTATTTCACAAAAGCAGTTTTAGAAGGAATTTTGAGACATGGTTGGCACAAAGATACAATCGTGAGTTATTTATTGACTGATGCATTTGAAGTGATTTGGAGAAACAACTGGGTGGATAATAAGAAAAAAGAAAGTTATGCGAGAGAAGTTTTTGATCTAACAATGCATGTTGTTCAAATTACTGACGGGGATCATACATGGAGAGGTCCCTATTTGGTGATTGAAATTATTGCAAACACAAATATTGAACTTGCAGAACAATTTAAAAAAGAATTAATTGAGGCTAAGGGTTATCATAATTTTTCAAATCAAGTCATTACATCTATTTTAAAAGCAAAAGTAAAAAATGGAGTAGAAGTAGAAAAAATAGAGGAAGAGATGAGTGAGTATAGAAAAGATTATGGGCATGAAGGTAAACCTAGATCAGATTACTATGAACAGAAATTTATAATTTACCTTGAAATTACAGAATCAAATCTATACACAGAAGAAGAGCAAAAAGAGGCTTTTCAAAAATCATACAAACAAATCGAAGAAATTCAAAAACAACAAATAGATTATTATCTTAGAGATGATGATTTTGGAAATGAAAAACTACGCTTTCAGAAATTATGCAAAAAATACAATAAACTTTTTAATTTAGAATTTGATAAACAAAATACCGATGAGAATTCTTATTTAAAGAAAAAAAGAAATATTTCAGAAGAACAATTTATAAAGGAGGTTAAAGCTTGCAAAACATCAATGCAAATAACGGGTAAATATAAAAAATTAGATAACTATAATAATGGAATTATATTAAAAACTTATAGATCATGGGAAATTCTTATACAGAAAACTTTTGAAATAAATAAAAATCTTAAATTACTTTTAGATTACTTATTGAAAAACAATTTTCCTCACACAGATTTTTGGACAAGCAATTCTAAATATTTTCATTTACCACTTGCAATTGCTCTAAAAGACATAAATACAAGACAAGAAGCATTAAACTATTTATTTAAAAATAGCGGACATGGTGGATTCCAAAATATTATAAAATCATACGAAGTTATAGAAGATAAAAATATGTGTCTTTCTTTATTTGATCGTTATATAAAATTTTGTAGACTAATCGTAAATTAATAAGATGTTTGGACTTCAATCATTCACATCTTTATTTTTTCTTTCATATATTTAAATAACAAAAAATGATAAAAAAAAGATTTTGAACTTAATTCCTACTGGGGGACAAATTGTCTCCTACTTGAAATGATAATCAAGAATGATTCTCCACTAAACATCAAAGACACTTTAAATTAAAACGCCTATGAAAATAACCAAAGCAACAAAAAATGACAAAAAAGAAGCCCTAAAAATAGCTAGTGATCTAAAAGATTGGTTCAATGAAGAAGGATTAAAAAACATGAAGATTGATTTCGAATTGAACAGTGTGGTCGTAGCAAAAGAAGACAAAAAGGTTTTGGGATTCCTATGTTATACATCCTATTGTGGAAAAATGTTATTAATGTGGATGGGTATAAAAAAAGAAAAACAAAGAAAAGGTATCGGACAACAATTGTTGAAGTGGCTAGAAAATGAAAGTAAAAAATTAGGTTTTACCTCAATTGAAGTAGAAACTTTGCCAGATGAAGATGATTATGAGCCTTATAAAAGAACTCGCTCTTTTTATTACAAAAACGGCTTTGAAAGAATACTCTACAAAAAAGCTAGAGTAGAAGGTTGGGATGATCAGATTGTGCTGGAGAAAAAGATTTGAATTATATGAAAGAGCTTGTTTTATAGTTTATGAAAAATAATATAAAAATTGAAATACATTTAGTTTATATCACACTTCACAATATAAACAAAATCGTATAAAATGTTTACATTACTATGACCAATATAAACAAACCAGAAATATGACAAAACCCAATAAAAAAACAAAAAATATTACCATTCGTTCATCAGCAGCAGAGTATCTTTCCTATGTATCGGCTATTGGCGGACAAGAAACTGCGGTCGAACTGCGATATGAAGATGAAAACTTGTGGCTCACACAAAAATTGATAGCTACACTCTACGGAGTAGATGTCAGAACAATAAATGAACATCTCCTGAATATATTTCAAGATAATGAATTAGATAAAGATTCAGTTATCCGGAAATTCCGGATAACTGCTTCAGATGGCAAAAATTACAACGTCCAACACTATAACCTGCATGCGATTACAGCTATAGGTTTTAAGGTAAATAATGAACGGGCTGTTCAGTTTCGCAAATGGGCAGGAGAAATTATCAAAGAATTTACTATCAAGGGATTTGTCATGGATGATGAACGCTTGAAACATGGAGGGACAATACTTACCGAACAATTTTTTGAAGAATTACTCTCCCGTATAAGAGAAATTAGGTTGTCAGAGAGAAAATTTTATCAAAAAATAACCGACATTTATACTACGGCGATTGATTATGATCAGAAAGCCGAAACGACAAAACAATTCTTTGCCATAGTGCAAAATAAACTACATTGGGCTATTCATGGACAAACAGCTGCTGAAGTCATAGTATCACGAGCAAACGCTGAAAAGGACAATATGGGACTTACGAGTTGGACAGATGCTCCAGATGGGAAGATTCAAAAATTTGATGTTTCCGTGGCAAAAAATTATCTCACAGAGACAGAACTTTTTTCTCTTGAACGCATGGTTTCTGCATACTTGGATCTTGCAGAAGATATGGCAACACGTCACATCCCCATGACCATGACAGATTGGGCAGAAAGACTTGATCGATTTATCCAGATGACCGATCGAGAGGTACTTTCCGATGCAGGAAAAGTCACCCGCGAACTTGCAAAAGAATTTGCCGAATCTGAATTTGAAAAGTATCGCATCGTACAAGATCGATTATTTGCAAGTGATTTTGATCGTTTTGTACAACTCGAAAAAAACGTAAAGAAAAAAATTAAACATAATAAACCTAAGAAATAATAAAAAGATGCGAAGAAGAAGAAGGTACTATGTTAATTCTGCCAAAAGATTCAAAATCAGGTTAAATCTTTGTATTACCAGCAAAAGGAACTATTGATATTGAAATGGATTGTATTTTTCCCCTCACCATTTAATAATTGATAATGTCCAAAATGAACATCTAGCAAAATTAATAAAGCTTGCAAAATTGTTGCAGGCAAATGCTGGAAAATAATTTTGCAAAAAAGTTAAAAACAACCTCTCCAAGGTTGTTTTAATTTCAGTGTAATCTTTTTTAAATCTGTGTTCCACCCAAGGCGGACAAGAATCAATATCAAAAAAACAACTTCACCACACTATAAATCGTACCAATGAGCAAAATCAGAAACAAAGGAATCATCGTCAAAAGTATATGATGAAGCTGATACTTACCATTTTTCAAATGCCCCATAGTCTTGGCTCGCCAGTAGATAAGTAAAGCGAGCAACATCTGACTACTAACCACCACACCACCAACTACATCAATCACCGCGATAAATTGTCGAATACCCAGCGCAAACAAGACAAGTGGAACGACAATCGTGATTAAAAAAGATTTTACTTTAGAAAGTTTGTAATCCCACATTAGAGAATCTTTGAGAGCAAGTCCTGTCATCAAAAATCCTGTACCCATAGCCAAAATAGCAAACAGATTACCAAATAGATATATCATTGGTCCGACTTTCTGGCCCAAAGCGATGGTAGCCAGCTCAGAAGTATTGGCACCTGTCACACCAAGCACACCAACTATAAACAAAATGTAAGCCGTGATAACTATAGCACTAGAAATAACAATGGATTTTTTCAAATCTTTGCTTTTGTTTTTTAGTAAGCTATGAGCTTCGGGAATTGCGGTAATACTAGAATAAGCAAAGAGTATGACACCAAAAGGGAAAAAGACATTTTTCAAATCAGTATAAACATAATTTTGATAATCTACATGTGGAGCACTGATCCAAATTATTATTAAAATAATAAATAAAATAGAAATACTCAAAACGAAATCAATAATTTTCACCAATCTCAAACCAACAAATAATAACAAAGAAACAAGAGCAACAAAAATCATGGACCACATAAATTTGGTTCCACCAAAAAGAGCTGACAGTGCCTCCCCTTCTCCAATCAAATAAATCACGAGTACACCAAAAGACATGAGATAAAATAATACTGTCATCAAATATTCTCCTGGTCTACCCAAATATTTTTTGGCAAGACCTACCAACTGCATATTTTCCCCTGTCTCGTCGGCGACTTGTCCAAGCATAAGATTCAAACCCATTACGAGTACCCCAAATAAAACTAAATAAATAATACCAACAAACAAACCAGATTTGGAAACAGCATAAGGCAAACTAAAAATACCAGCACCAAGTGTCGAGGTCACAATCAGAGCAATAGCTTGAAAAAGAGTAATTTCTTTTTTGAAAACGCCATTATGCTGAAGCATCTTTTGTTCTTCTTTATCTTTTCTAAAAAAACCAAACATAGTTTTATTTTTTAACAATTATTTTTTCATTAAATCCTTTACAAAATTTATATAACTATCATCCCCATGCTTCTCCGACATCCAATACCACCACTCTACTCCCCACAGATACGCTCGACTAACACCAATACGCTCTACAAAGTTTACATGCTTTTCTAATCTCTTTAGATCCATAGTCTTCATTTGTTCTTCCAGAGATGTTTCATTTGGTCCTGCATCTGTAAACCAAGGTTCAGCTTGCAATTCAGAGACATACATACTTTCCAAGTGAATACCAAACAATTGTGCTTTATAACGATAAAAGGATGCTGGCAACCAATCATATTTCCAAATAAAACCTTTTGGAGTACGTACTACTCTATAAATTGTGGTACCAAACAAATCTCCTGTTTTGGAAGCTTTCTTCCACCAACTCAATTCACCACTATCTGTCACGATTACCCAATGTGGTGCATCCAAATAATTGACCAACTTTACCTCATCCTCTACTAAATCTTGATGAAAATTTGCACACTCACCAAATTGAAAAGGAATGAAAGGTTCATTTTCTACTTGCCAATATTCCAAAGCAGAATTGTCTTTATATCTTTTTACTGTAGTTTCAATATAATTTTTTAGACTATTTGCATAATCTTTATCCTCCATAGTACTTGCCCAATCGGGTACATAACATTCTGGCCAACGTGGGGCCTTTTGACCTATGACCAAAGTTACTTTCGTACCAGCTTTACGAGCTTCTTCCATCATATAATCTACATGACTAAAATCAAAATTACCTTTTTCTTTTTCGACATAATTCCAAGCGGCAGAAATTCTAATATATTTTGGTTTTAATTCTGTCAACATTTTCTGATAAGTTTCTTTCCAATCCAAACCTAAATATGTTGCATGTCCTTCACTAAATGAAATACCATATTCTACAGGGTATTTCTTAATACTAGACAACCACAAAAAAGCATAAGCAACAATAATTGTCAAAATAATAAACATAAAAATAAATTTGAGAAATTTCATAAAGTTAAAATACAAAAAAGGCCGTTCCCAACACTACCAAACAAATAGCGATAAACTCTACGGTCAATTCTTCTTTGGTAAAATATTCGCTGAAAATCTTTGGAAAAAACTTACTAAAAAATACTATTAAAACAAACATCAAAACATATTGTACACCAATCAAAGCATTTACGACCGTCACACTACCTAGAGCAATAGCATACTGAATACAGACTACCCCCACTACTGCCAAAATTTTGTCGACAATTATCAAAAAAGCTGTATTAGATTTTTTGGTTTGTTTTTTCACAATTTTCTTGGCAAATTTTTTGTGAACCAAAGGGGAAAACAAAGTAAACAGACCTACCACACCAACAAAAGCTTTGGTCCAAACTAGAGTCGACCAAAAAGGATAAATACCATATAGATATTTGGCTAACACATGAGATATTGCAAACAAAAGTCCTGACAAAATTGCCCAAAAGAATCCCATACTAAAAGTTTGCCTTTTTTTTGTTTTTTGAAAAGATAGTAACAAAGCAGAAAAAACCAAAATAATAACTCCAGCTTGACTATAAGGGGTCAGACTTTCTCCCAAAAAAAAGTTAGAGAAAAAATATACAAAAATAGTTACAAAAGCTCCGTTGAAAGGTGAAATATGACTAGTTTCATCTCTTTGCAAAGCTTTGAACAAAGACCAAAGACCAAAACCAAAAGTAATTCCCGAAAGCAAAGCCCAAAGCCAGTCTACTCCAGACAAAAGTTGCCAACCTAAAAATGGCAAAGCAAGCAAAGCTCCAAACATGTAAATAGTAGAATAAAAAGTATAAACAACAGGCTCCCCCAACTTGTCACTAACAATCACTTTGTCCAACAAAAAAACAATCGCGAAACTCACATACCCTAAAATTGCAACAAGAAACCAAAACATACTTTATAAAATATCCAATTAGAAAATCCAAATTTCAAATAAATCATAAACTACAAATATCAAATTTGTAATTTGTTATTTTAATTTTGAAATTTTCATTTTTAATTTAAAAACTTTTACCTTAACAAAAAATATATTTTATACAATTACATAATCAAAACTAAAACAAATGCATATCCTCTATTTCACTCTTTTCACCTTTCAAAACAATTTCTTCTATATGATGAGCCCCATGACGAGGTGCATTTAGAAAACCATTCATAGCAGCCTGGGCCAACCAACCAGAAGCAAGCCAATCTTCAAGCCATTCATTGGTATATCTTTGATCTTCTTGGAGAACACCGGCACCTACTGAAATCAGCCATTTTTTATTGAATTCTTCCTGTGAACCAATCGTTGGAGCGATAATAACTGGCATACCTAGACCAGCATAAAAAGAAAGTTCACTTGGTTTGGTCCACAAAATATCTGTCGTCTGCAATATTTCGTTGAATTGTTTGAAATAATCAAACTTGGATTCTCCTGAATAGATAAGAAAAATATTTTTGTTTATATGACTACTCAAATTCAAATCTTGCAAGATAGCTTGGTAATAACGAAAAACATCATTTTTTACACCAGCCACAAGATTCAATCTTATTTCTCCTTTGATAATTTTATCTCTCAAAGAACTAGCAATTTCAGCTCCCAGTTCACGTTGAGCACCAGCTCCACCCACAGCAAAAGTAATAGTAAGAGGATGATCAGACTTAGCATTTTTACTACAAACTTTTGTTCCCAAAAATTTATCAATCGTATATTTATATTTCGACCTATATCTTCCTTCAGGATCAAGATTGATAATACGATTTGCTAAATTTTTTTTCAAAACATCCAAATCTTTACCACCAATATTTTCTTTTGGTAAAGGAAAGCCTGTAATAGAAATCTTGTGCTCTCTTATACCATAAGACATCAAACGCTCTTTTACTCTTCTATTTGGTACCAGATAATTGATACGACTACGCTTTGGTTCAAGTGGAGCCCAAGCTCTACTAATATCTGTATCTGTACAAATACAATAAATATCTCCCTTATAATCATGCTCTTCCGCAAAAAAAGCTGTTGTAAAAAAAGACGTAATATATGGTAGATGTTCTAATCTATTTAGTTTATCTATCAAATCTTTTCCCCAACCCTTTTTTATCATTTTAAAAATTTGTTTGACTTGTAGGGTAGGCTTGGACAAATCACGATAAGGATAAAAAGGTTCGATTCTTTGTAAATAATCCATGATAGCAAAAATATAATTGCCAATAAGAGGTAAATGTTTCAAACGTGATATTTTTTCATAAATTTTACGGCCACCTTCCCATTTGAATTGATCAGACTTGGTAATACCACCATATTTATTGGCATTGATAATGCCATAAGAATCCATTGTAATACCAGGGACAACTTGTGCCATTTCATGAAGAGGATAAACGGCTCTTTGGTGACCATATCCCATATCCACGGTGACTATATAAGCTTTGTCAAAATTATTTTTTGTAGACATAAAAAAATTATCTCTTAATTAGAGATAATTATATCACATAAACAAATTATGAACAAAGTGAATAATTTTATTTTTCAAACTAAAAATCAAAATTTTCAAAACCAAAATATTTTATCTTTGGTTTTGATAAGTATTCTAAATATTTAATATCTTCAATACATATCTTTCCACTATACAAATCTTTTAATCTTTGTTCTTTATCTTCTGATAAGAAATCTACTACTTTTAAATAACCTCTAAAATAAATAGCGTCACGAGTAGAACCTCCTAGTTGAGAAGTATCAGACAAACCTCTCTTAGCACGATAACAAGCAGACCAAGCCTTGCTATCTTTTAGATTGTATTCTTTTTGCAAATAATGAAACAAATCCAAAAAAGACATAGTCCTAGCATGATAAATAGCCACTATCAAATAAGCAGGCCACAAATCTTTCATACCTAAATTTAGCCCCAATTCTCTTTGATTATAAATAGCCAACCCCTCTTCAGTATCCAAGTACCCAGCAGTACCTCTCTTAAAAATTCTGTAATCTTGTAAAGTACCATTACCATAACGATAAATATGAGTCCCAATCTCATGTATCAAAAGAGCTTTGAGTTTGTTTTTACTTCTCTTAGATTTTTTATTTATATAAATTGTTTTCTTATAAGGATCTACTGATATAGATTGTGCTGTTTCTGACAATTTCACTTTCCAATCATTTAATCTATTTATCTCTAAAAAATATTCAAAATGTTTGAAAATAATTTTGGCAGTCATTTCCTTACTATTATCCTCTTTTACAGGATTATCAATTATAAATTGTTTTGCTTTTTCAAACAATTCATCACTTACATTACCATACAATTCTTCAGATGATTCACTATATTCATCTGTCCCCACAGAATCCAAAAGTTGAATCTTTGAGATCATCTCATCTATTTTTTTTATAAACAAAGGATAAAGAGGGTGATTCACATTTTTTGGCAAAGCACTAATATCACGCAAAAGTCCAGTGAAATTCATGTCTGGTTTTTTGTAAATAAACTTAGGTGAAAAATCTTTTGTAGCCAAAAATTTATTTTTTTCTTCCAAGAAATTCAAAGGTTTTATATGAGACAAAATTTTTAATTCCTTATCGGTAAAATAAAGTTTTTTATCTATATTTTTTATAATTTTTTCGCTAATACTTTCTGAATTTTTTTCATTGGAATTTACAATATCTTTTTGATTTGGATCAATAAAAAAATTATTTAAAGCTTTACCACCAATCACTACTTTATAAGGGCTAGCTGATAAATCAGCCTTTTTGAAATGAAAACGTATTCTTTCACCTCTGATCAAAATATCAGAATATCGCTTGAGTTTGTCAATACCTGGCAATGTTTCATCATACAATACTTCATTACCATGTGGATCTATTTTTGTCAAAACAGAAGTATTTGGAGTATTCAAAATATCTATTTCTTCGAAAATACCAATAACTTTTTTTTCCAATTTGTTTTTACCTTTCTTTTCTGGTTTTTTTGTTACAGCACTAAAAAGTGCTTTACTTATTTCTACACCTTTTTCAGAACTAGAAACTTTCAAATCTTCAACCTTCCTTAATCTATGCTGTAATGGTATCTGATTAGCAATTTGAATACCCAAACCTGCTCTAGCATTTAGTTCAAGAATATTTACACCAGTTTTACTAAGTACCAAATCTACTGCCAAAAATTTTACCTGACTAGCTTTTTGAGCTTTTGAAGCCATAATCAAAATATCATCCCACAAAGGTAGCTGAATATTTCTTATTTTTTCTCCATTTGGTAATTTTTTTATAAATTTATTATGATGTACAGCAAAATTAGCTTTACCAGTAGCAATGTCTATTCCTACTCCAACACCACCTAAATGCAAATTTGCCTTACCATGAGACTCAAAGGTAGGTAGACGCAACATAGCCATTATAGGAACATAATTGAAAACAATAACTCTAATATCCGGCAAACCAACTTCAGAAAAAGGTAACAAATCTTTATGTGGTCTTAGCATCTCCTCTATAATTATTTGATCAGATAAACCTGATATTGAATACTTACCATCTAAAATAGAAACCATGTGCAAATACAAATCACGCCAATTATACTGATTGCCAATGACATCTTTGAATTTCAATCCTTTGTGTTCACTAATCACAATAATACCTTCACCACCAAAACCATGATTAGGTTTTATAACAAAACTAGCAGGTAAACTTTTGGGATTGATATCTGAAAGTTCTTTATGTCTTTTTATAGTATTATAAATTTTTGCCACGCCTACTCCACGAGTCATCAAAAAACTTTTTGTATAAATTTTGTCATCAGCAAATTTTTTACTTTGTTTGGTATTATAACGCCCGATATACAATAAATTACGAGCATTCATCCCCAAAATAGCATTTGCTCTTTCAAAAAATTTCATAAATTTATTCTTCTTCTCCTGTATGATTTACAAATAAACTTCTAAATCTAATATACTCACTAATACGTAAACCTGTAAATTTACCAAGTATTAAGATAGCAAGAATAGGTGTTATAATAATTTCTGGCCAAGATATTAGCAAATTGTTGAAACTTGACCAAAGTATAAAATAATAAGATAACAAAACCACAAACAAAGTCTCAAAGACTCCAAATAAAGCAGTCTTAAGTCCTATTTCAGATTTTGCTTCCATAAATTTTTCTGAAAGTGTAGTCATCACTAACATTGGAAATATAGCTCCAGTCAAAGAAAATGCTAAATTAAATTTCAAAATTATAGCAATCAAAAACAAAAAGGAAATAGAAATGAAAGACAAATTCAAAGCTACCTTGGACAAATACAAAAGTTCTATTTTTTCAAAAGCATACTTCATAATTTGGCTTACAATAACAGCAAAAAAGAAAGTCAGTAATCCCAAATAAAGACCTAAAGTATAAAAAGCTATAGTAACAATAATAGGTGTAAATACTCCAAAAGTATTGATACCCACGACATTTCTAAAAAAGATAATAACAAAAGCCAAGAAAGGAATAATCAAAATAAGATAAACACTATCAGCAGGCACACCCTTTTCTATAAAATAATTAACTAAAGTAGACAATATATAAAATTTACTTTTGCCACTTGTATTATCAACTTTTTTAAGCTCGATACCTCTACCAAAAAGTGAAGTTTCTATTTCACTAATATCTTTGGCATTCAAGACAACACTCAAGGCTTCTGGTCTGGTGAGTAAAATATACTCAGGTTTTATTATTTGATAATTTTGATAAACACCATGAGTAACTACATCAATATTCCCTTCTGTAAAGGTAATAAACATTTTATTCTTTATCAATTCTTTATCAACATCATTTAAAGATTGAAAATATTGAGTAAAAGCTTGTAAACCACGAAGTGACTTAGTATAAAATAAAATCAAATCAGAATTTTTTACATACTGATTATGTTCACTAATAAGCTTTATCAAAACATCTTCTGAAAAAAATCCCATATCTTCTACAGGTGATAAAACTTCCAAAGCAACTCCTTCATTTCTAGCTTGATCTTTCATCATAGCAATATCAGACTGACTTTTTTCATCTACAATCATGAGAGCTCTTGTATCATAAACAAAAACAGACTTTTCACTAGAAAGAGTTTTTTTCTGTCCTTGTTCATTTATATAAGAAATGTCCAAATTAACTTTGTACGTCCCAACCTTTTTATAGTCATGTACTACTTCATCAGCATATTCATAGGAACCATCACCAAATCTCCAATAATAAACAGCATTTTTTACAGTAGTTGGCAAACTTGATTTACTAGAATCAAAGATTATTTTTTTACCAACTTGTACATAATCTTCAGAAAAAATAACAGCTGAATAATTTCCTTCAACCACAAGATCCTCTACATTTTGGGCAGAGGTAATAAATGGAAAAAAAGAATAAAAAACTACAGCTAAAAATAAAAATATTTTTTTAAACATAGATACAATATTATAAAAAACGTCGTAATAAAAACATCTTAAAAACGACGCCTAAAAGCTGCTGATAGCATAGCAAAAATAAACAAAAAAATCAAGTAAAAAAGACCTAAACTATTAGGCCTCAATTTATAAAAAAAACACTAACTTTTTTTAAGTTTTTCTTTTACTTTTGTAACAACATCATCCATGTCCATAGCTCCTTTGATAATATAGTCATGAACCCCTTGTTCTACAATCTGGGCGATACTTTCAGCCTCCACGACAGATGTCAACATAATCATAGGTACTTCTTTACCCCAAGAGCCACTTTGTCTGATCTTAGTAATCATTTCAATACCAGACATAATAGGCATCTTGATATCTGATAAAATAAAATCAGGCTTTTTATTCAAAGCTACTTTCAAACCCTCTTCACCATTGGTTGCCTCCAAAACTTCAAATTTTTCCATCTTAAATCTTGCAACTAGTGCCATCAACTCTAGTTTTTCGTCCTCCACTATAAGAATTTTTTTTGACATATCTTAATTATTAAAATGAATATTTAACTAATTACGTTTGTATCAAAAGGAATTGTAAAATAAAAAGTGCTACCACTTCCCTCTTTGGAAGATACACCTACAATACCTCCATGAGCTTCTATAATACCTTTGACAATAGACAAACCCAAACCAGTACCTTTGTGTTCACTAATAGAGGAAGCCTCTAACTGTTTGAACTTATTGAATAAATTTTTGATATCATTCTCTGCAATACCAAATGCACTATCTGTAACAGCCACAAAAAGAGAACTAGGTAAATTAATGAATTCTTCTTTATCTTTATCAATAAACCAAGAGAAATTATTTTCTTGACCTTCTTTCACAATACTAACACCTTGATTATGCGACATTACCTGTACCGTTACAACACCACCTTCTTTGGTAAATTTTATAGCATTGGACAAAAGATTTATCAAAGATTGTCCTATTCTATTTTTATCCAAAAATACTTCCTCAGGAACATTTTTGGCGATATTTACTTTCAAATTAATTTTACTTTCTTTGGCAAGAGTACCCAGTATTTCGACATTTGTTTTTAAAAGATCTTTTATTGGTAAAACTTCTTTGTGAATTTCAAATTTACCAGCACTAATTTTGGCCACATCAAGTAAATCATTTACCAAATCAAGCATACGAGAAGAACTATCCAATAATACGGTAGCATATTCAAGATCTTTTTTAGCTTTTTTCTTCTTTTTATTTTCCAAAATCATTACTTCTGAGATACCTTTTATACCTGCCAAAGGTGAACGTAATTCATGTACCATCATCGAAGTAAAATCTTCACGCATTTTTTCTAGTTCTTTTTCTTTGGTTATATCATAAAAAATAACCACTCCCCCAATAATCTGACCTTTGTTTAAACCAGAATTTACTTTTACAGGAGAAACCAAAATATGAAAATAACGATTGGCAAGTAAAACTTCAGTGACTGGTAATATTTTATCCAATTTCACACTTTCTTCTAACTTACCACGAATATCGAATTTACCTTCCAAATTATCAATAAAATCAAAAATACTTATGTCTTCTTTATCAACAATATTTAGAATTTCCTTCATGGCAGGATTAGCAACAAGAATGCGATAATCAGTATCTGTCATTACCACCCCTTCTGACATACTCTCTACCATAGCATTTAGCTTCCTCTGCTCATTGGTAATCACTTCTTGTAAACGTGTAACAGCTTCTGAGGCCTGTCTAGTGATTTTATAAAGAATAGTAGTCTCTTCTTCTTTGTAAAGGCCAGGATCACTATGAGCTACAGTCAAGACACCTACTACTTTTTCACCAATAACTAAAGGGATATTGAAAAAAGATTGCACAGGAGATTCTATTTCATCTATAATCACAGCTCCTGTCAATACTTCTTCTACCTGATTTTCCGAAAATTCTTTACTCAAAAGTGCACTCAGAGATTTCAACATTCTGTTCTTTACTTCATTTATGAATTTTCTAGATACAGATTCTTCAAGATGAACCTTGAAAATTATTTTTTCTGGTTGCAAAAGCATGTAAGACACTATCTGATATTCAATAAACTGATGAAGTGATCCAGTAATAATATCAATAATATTTTGAACATTGAGTGAATAACCAATACGCTCACCCAATTCTTTTAAAATTGCCAACTCATACATTTTTCTTTGCATGCTTTTACGTTCTTCTTCTAGATTTTTTTTCAAACCCAAACTACGTCGATAAAGAAATATACCGAAGCCTAAGATTACTACAGAAATTAATCCAAAAAAACCTAAAAAGAATTCCATAATTTATTATTGAGACATTTTTTTAGCTTCATTGGTAGCGTAAGTCAAAACTTTTATAGCCATAAAAAAATTGATAGCCCAAATGATAAATACAGGTATAACAACATAAAGTGCTGTCTCTAAACTACAATATAAGAAAAATGTAGCAACAATACCCAAACTATACATACCAACAAGCATTGTATAAACAAGTGTCTTACTTATCTTACCAATAAGAGAACCTTTGACCATACCGTATACTCCCTTACCCTTAATAAAAATAAAAACACTACCAGCGACCAAAATTGGCCAACCTACAAAGAGGACTATATTTCTCATAGTTTCTAACATAAAAATTAATTAAATAATTTAAAAATAAAAAAGTGAGATTTATTCACTTTTATTGAGACCAGGATATTTGGCAAAAATAGAACCAAGAGCATTCTTAACAATCATACCAGACAAATTGACATATTCGTCAATAAGAGCTTGTATTGCAGCCTCAGGATCTCCACTAATAGAAGTAACTTTACCATCAGCAGATAATTCCAAAGCTTTTACATTACGTGCTTTGAGTATTGCAATGTCTGGTCCCAAAATCACAGCTTGTTTGGCAATAATTTCTGAAATTAGAGATTTGTATTGTTCCATGTCTCCCATATATTTATAAGTTAAATTAATAATATTTGTATTATACACTATTTTTAGCTTGAAAACAAAAAAACGGTGTATAGATACCGTTGTGTTAATTAATTACAAAGTTTCTCAATATACTCAAAATGTTCCTTAGACACTGGCTGGATAGATAATCTCTGTCCTTTTTTTATCAACATCAATCCTTCCAAATTTTTGTCATTTTTTAATTCATCTAAACCTATTTTTCTTTTACATTTTTTGTCAAAAGCCATGTCAACCAAAAACCAACGAGGATTTTCATCACTACTCTTTGGATCAAAATAATGTGACTTCTTGTCAAACTGAGTTGCGTCTGAATAAGGTTTACTAGCTACTTTAGCAAATCCAGCAATATGTGGAGGATTGTCATTGGAATGATAAAATATAACTTTGTCCCCTATCTGCATTTGGTCACGCATAAAATTGCGTGCTTGATAGTTGCGCACGCCATCCCAAGGAGTTTGTTTGTCTTTTTGTAAATCATCTATCGAATAAGTAGATGCCTCACTTTTTATTAGCCAGTAATTCATAAATTTATTTATGACCCAAAGCCACCTTTATTCCCAAAGCGACAAGTAATCCTCCAAAAACTTTATTGAAAACACCGTTGAACTTATCAAAAGAGTTCTTGATTTTGTGATGAGTAAAAAATGTGGCAACAAGATAAAACCATAGCATAGTCTCTACAACCATTAGAACACTTAAAGCTACAATCATAAACCAAGGTTCATTTGGAGAAACTACAAATGTAAATAAACTCAAAAAATACAATGTTGCTTTTGGATTCAAGACATTTGTCAAAAAGCCACTTCTCAAAGCTTTGATCTTACTTATATCTTTCTTATGAGCCACATTCTTTATATCCATTTTGAAAGATTTAGCAAAAAGAGATTTGATACCAATAAAAATCAAATAAGCAGCACCTAATAACTTAAAAATATTAAACAACAAAATAGATTGAGAAATAATAAAAGCTAAACCAGCAAAACAATATAAAAGATGTACCACTATTCCTAAACCAACACCAATAGCTGTCCACCTTCCTGTTTTTCTAGAATAAGAAAGAGAATTTTTTACAGTGATAAAAAAATCAGGTCCAGGGCTCATAAGTCCCAAAAGATGTACTACAGCCACAGTCCCAATAAGAGCTAGATATTGCATATATAATAAATTAAAACTAACTAAATAATTATAATATAAAATCTTAAATTTTACAATAATCTTGACAAAAACCAAAAAACCAGCTATAATAAACAATTATAAATTATCTTAGAGGAAGAAATTACATAAACATTTTTGTATTTTCTTCCTCTAAGATCAAACCAAAATTTCTTTTACACAGGGGAAATAACTGAAAATGTCAGTGACCACCAAGACCACTCTTGACGAGAAAGGTAACATCACGTCGATTATCGAGACCACCAACTACCCAGGTGGTAGCGAAACGATCACCATGACCTTCGTGAAATGTAACAAGTCTAAAAAGGTCAACACCACCAGCCAGACCAACCACCCTGAGCCAGAAGAGGCTACGAGAGGTTGCATGGCCTGGAACATTTAGGAGAATATAACTCATGTCCAAGAAGTTCGAAGAGAACAACCGACTCGTCGCTATCATCTGCGACGAGAAAATCGGTGATGAAATCAAAACCCAGGCCTGGGAGGATATCAAAGCCCTAGGCTTGGGAAAAGACATCCGTCAGCTGAAGGAGATTCTCAGTGTCGTCGGGTACAAGCACCCTGTCGGCATCGAAGTCCACCAGATGCTTGGCAATCTGGGAGGAATCGAATCTCTCAATCCTGAGGAAGATCACACAGCAAGACTGTTGGGAGAGTTCCTTTCTCTTCTGTGAAAAGATCTAGATAAGGAGAACACACCCCGACGAGGAAAACGACAGGATTGTCGTACCAAAATCGGGGGCAATCAAAAAACCATCTTTAAATAAAGGTGGTTTTTTGTTCTAAAAAATAAAAAATCATTCTTTTGGAATGACAATAATATTTGAATGGATGAGGTGAGGCAACGAGAAATCTCGAAACCTCACCACAATGTAAAAGCCGTCCCTAATTAAGAAGCAACACTGCTCAGAAACTAGTTCCACACTTCTGTCACCAATCTCTATCTCAGAAAGGTATATACCTATTTCTGATGAGTCAGGCACGACAGAAAGGGTCTATACCCGTGAAGCACTCGTTAGATAAGGAGTTGGTGATGCTCCTCGCTTCAGGGATATCGGACGGTCAATCTTTATACCATATTTTGAAGATTTTGTCAAGAGTAACCACTAAATAACAAAAAAACGTCATAATAGACGTTTTTTTATAAATTTAAAAAATAATAATATTTTATTAGGCCGCAAGAGGGTAGCTCCTTATATTATCATTCTCAGCAAACAATTCAGAAATATTTAATTTAGAAGAATGTCTCTTAATGAAATTAACAGCAAACTCATCGGCATAAGCTTCAGGTGCTGACAACCTATACTCTCGCTCTTGAGCAAATAATACGTCATCAACAGACTTGATATCTTCAAATCTAGGGTATTCTTTTACTTCAGAGAATCTATCCAAAACTTCTTGCAAATTTTCTACACCAGCCAATTCTCGTGCTAAATCAGTGGGATTTATATTTCTTATAGGCAACATAGTTAATACCGATTCTCTTTGATAAGCCATCTCATCTACAGCTTTCCAACCTTCCAAATTTGGATCTGAAGAAAAATTAACTTGGTAATCTCTTATATGACCAAGTTCATGTGTAATGATAAAAATTTGTAATAATTCTGGGGACATCTTACTAGGATCTATACCAAGCATTTCAGCATTAATAGCTACAGAGGATTTACGAATATCTAAAAGTGGTGCTAACAAATTAGCCCCCCCCTCAGAAACACAAATCTGTGCTATAGGCTCTCCCTTTTCATTTTCAATAAATTCATAATATCCTCCTGCATCAAAATCATCACGAGGTGAGAATGTCTGAACACTAATTTTTTTAAATTCTGGATATTCCAGGAAAGCAATTTCAAGTACTTTGCGAACATTAGGTGGTAATTCCTTTTTATTTTCAAATTCTATATAAGCTTCTTTTCTTTCCATATTTTATATTTAATTAATCACCTGCTTATTTTATCATAATTTATAAAAAATTGCGATCAAAAAATAAGTATATACTCCTAATTTACTAAGTCTAAATGTATTACTTAAAATATTTTAAAATCTCAGGAAATTCAGGAGAAAGTCTTTCCTTATTAGTAAAATGGCCTTGATCTGGTATACTAATCAACTTTGCATTTAACTCTTTTTTATATAAATTTGCGGACTCCACAAGCCAATCAGCATCATTTGAAATAAAAATAATAATTTCATCCACACGATTCTTTATGGTTGGGTCAGTCACAAAATCATGAAACTTGTCCCACTTTAAACGCTGAACAGGATTAATTCCTTTAGCATTGTTCATTTTGGAATTACCTACCACTTTTGCAGGAGCTACCAAAATTAATTTTTTAACTCGCTGTTTAGTTTCGCCAAGCCAACGAACCCAAAACGCACCACCCGAACTCCAACCAACAAGAATGGTATCTTCATCAATATCATATTTTTCAATTTTCTTTTTCCAGTCTTCATAGTCCGATTTGTAACCATACCGAATAAAGGGAGTAAAAACTTTGTAACCCATTTTTTCTAACTCTTGTTTCGTCCAGCCCATCCAATTGGCAGGATTATCCGGTAAAAACTCTGGAATATCTGCAATATCACCATCTGTCCACCCATGAAGCATTATAACTTTTTGCTTATCTTTCATATATTTTTCTATTGAACTTATGTAAAATACAAACAACAAGGTTCTAAGTCTATAAATTATATAAAAAAGTATAGCTTATTTTAGCTATACTTTCAAATGCAGGCCATCGTGGAGGAAGTTGGAACTATTATCCAATTAACACAAAAAACTCATCTAATATTTATTCACAAACTAAATCAATAGTATCCATAACTTTATGGATTGTACTTAAATGCCAATCGGGAATCCTACCTACTTGCATATTACTTTCTAAATCATCTTTTAATTGAACAAAAAAATTATAGAAAACCTGTCTATCACTTTCAGATATATGTGTTGACTTTAATAATTTTGTAAATTGCTGTACATAACGTAATAAAACTGATGCAGGACTGTGAAAAATACTATCCTCTGATTTTGGTTGTTCAAACTCTATAATTTTTTTTAAATACCCATTACAAATACTTTTTAGATAATCTACACAATACTCTGCGTCAAGCTCTATCTCTATAGAATTTTTTTTTATGAAATCTTCTAACCATACTTTAAATTCACCAAAAATATCTTTGAATTTTCCATCCCCCATTTTTCCCAAGTGAACTTCTGTAATTTCTCTTATTATAAATAAATATTGAAAAAAACGATCCTTAAGATATTTTTTTGCTCGTAAATCTTCTGAAATATTTTGCAAAAAATTATAATCCTTCTTAAGGCCCTCTTGCAAACTCTCTTTGGCAGTAAAAAACCTGTCTTCATATTTATATCCTTCTGAAATATTACCAAACCTATCTATATATTCTGTAGTACCCATTAAAAGAAACCAGTCTAAAAAAACAAGAGGCACCAAATTATCCATAACCACTCCCAAATTTTCTGGCTTTCCATCTGGATGCCCTTCGTGCAATCGACCAGGCTGAAATCCGTATTTTTCAAAAAATGATTCATTAAAATTAGGATAAGCAAACTTATACCCCATATCTTTTATTTGTTTTTCAATATATGGACGAAATTCACCATCAGAGACATTTGCTATTACATATTCAATACCATTTGATTCAACTATTATCTCTTTTTCTGGATTTGTTTCTGTTGAAATATAATTATCACTTACTCCAAGCTGATCAATAATACTTTGCATTTGATCATTATCGATGACATGAGAATCACGCAATAAAGAAAGTTCTTTCCAATCAATTAAAACTCTCGAACCTTGTGGAATTTCAAAATCACCAAGAGTAAAAGTATCCTGACGTATTAAATTTTTTATCTGTTCCTTTTTGAATTTGTCAAAAGGAGCAAGTACGACAAAATTTCTGGTATGCCAAGAACCTCTCATTTTTGAGTCAATTCCATTATGTTCTTCTACAACCACATGATTGAGAGTAAAATGAATAGTATCTCTAACACCTTTAAGTCGTCTTCCATCATGCTCTGTCCAACCAACATGACTTCTTACCACTCCATCAGTTGGGAATGTATTAGTAATATGAATCGCCACCAAATTTGTTGGAGATAAATTTTTATTCCATGTTTCTTTATCAGTTTCCGGATCTTGTCTTTTTGGTAATACCTCTTTTTCAAATGAATTTACAGAGAAAGTTTCACCACCGTTTTTTATCATATGGGCATATAATTATTCACTTTTTATTATTGATAGTATAACAAAAAATAATAATAAAGTACAAGAAAATTTTATTATTATCCTCCAACAAAAAACGTGGCTATAATTAGCCACGAATTTCTGAGCAGGCGCGGTAAGAATCGAACTCACGCAAGAGGTTTTGGAGACCCCTGTACTACCATTATACGACGCGCCCATAAGACAGCAAACTTTTTACTGCCCAAATAATATACACTAAAATGAAATAAAAATCAAGTGTAAAAACTGTTATTTATTTACTTTTAGCCATTTTTCTAAGCATTCTTTTCTGCACACAAATCACAAGTCCCAAATAACTCTCCATGTTCACATTCACCAAACAAGTCATCACCACCCAATAATCTATCAATATTGACAATATCCGTATTATTTGCAAAATCTTCTTTAGCTTTGTGTGAATTTCCAATACTATGGTTATGATTTTCTATACTCATATAATAAATTATTTAAGAATATCTGTTTCTATATTTTTTTCTTCTAATTCCAAACTACTATATTTTTTACTAGTAACTATCATCAAAATCATAATAGATAAAATTGAATATAAGAAAGGTATACTATAGTTAAATATACGTAAAAAGGCTACAATTATACTTGGACCTGTAATAGCAAATAATCCAATAGTATAAATTTGTGAAAATTTGAAATTGTTTGTCTCAGAATTCTTATTTATTATCCAAACCAACAATGTTATAAACAATAGATTAACCAACTTGAATACTGAAAAACCAACAAAAGAAATAATCAAAAATATAGCAAAAAATAATTTATAATTGTTTAAAAAATTATCTGTAAATTTTATAAAAGATTCTTTACTAAAACTTTTATTTATCTCTTTATCATAATCCAAAACATTCTTTATTTTTGTGACACTATCATAAGAATAAATATTACTAGAGGTTAAATACAAAATATCTTTATCCTTCCCTTCCACAAAAGTATCAAAATTGAAATCCTCTGTACTAGTATTGGTATTCACACCAAAAGACATCTCAGCATCTTCGTATAAAAAAGGTTGTTCAAGTTGGGTTACACTCAAACTGCCATTGACCAAAGTTGCTTCAAAGGCTGGTACTTTGCTTAGTACCTCATTTCTTAGATCTCTCAATTTATTTGGGACAATAGTACTCAAAAAAACAGAGGTAACAAACGATAATAACAAAATAAGTAAGATAACATAATTGGCAGCTTTTTTGCTATTGTCAGCTTGAGCATGCAACCAGTCAAATTTGTAAAAACTATTTAAAAAAGCTTTGAGATAATACATAATAAATATTTTAGATAACAAAAAACAGTCTAGATTAGACTGTTTTATTTTAGCTTATTTTGTCTCTTTGTGCAATGTGTGTTTACTATCACAAGTTTTACACAATTTTTTCAGTTCTAATCTGTTTTGAAGTACGTGATTTTTCTTTACAAAATAATTCACAGTTCCGCATTCAGAACATTTTAGTTTCTTACGATTTTTTCTTTCTTTTGACTTTGAGGCCATATATTTAATCTAATGTTTAAGACTGCTATATAATACATTATATTGTATTTTTTGTCAATACTACTTATTCTCAGGTCAAAATAGACCTATATAGAGCCATCATCCAGAATTTCCGCCCAAGGCGGATCCCCCGACTTAGTCGGGGGAGAACTGGAGAATATTTGAATCAACTATTTTTTTAGTTAAAATTTATTTATAACTGTGAGCCATCATCCAGAATTGAACTGGAGACCTCATCCTTACCATGGATGCGCTCTACCAACTGAGCTATGATGGCCTGACTTCGCTAAAGCTACGCCAGGCAAGCCACCTTTTGTAGATAAAACGAATATTTACTTTATAAAATGCTTATTTCTAAAAGCTCGTCCAGAATTAGTTTTCAAATATTGTTCAAAACTTGCAGCTAAATACTTATCTGGAAATGCACTAAAAAAAATTAACTTTAGTGGTCTTCTATGTTTTGTTGATGTCACCTCTCCGTTTATATGTTGATGAATCCTATTATTTATGTTTTTAGTCAAGCCTGTATAATACTTTTCATCACTACATTTCAAAATATAGACAAAATAAATCATACCCCCCAATTATTTTGTAAAAAAATATCCACCAATCTAACCAGCTCGTAAACTTTAAAAAGTTTACTGGGCGTAGCCATAGGCGGAGACCAGTACGCGCCAAGGGATTCGAACCCCTGACCCCCTCGGTGTAAACGAGATGCTCTAACCAACTGAGCTAGGCGCGCATTTTTCTTTTATATATCTTTTTAGATATACTTTACTTTTTAATGACTTGAAGTACCTTTCACGTTGCACAGCTTCACTTCTATCATTATGCTTTTCATAATAGACAAATGTCCATTCTCCGTCATAGCGACTAGTGTAATTACCTTCACCAGTTTTATGTTCATTTATACGCTTTTTCAAACTATACGTAGAACCTATATAAAATTTATCGTGTTTTTTATTATAAATAATATAGGTATAATAATTCATATTCTCCTCGGTGTAAATCCCGACGAGTCGGGACTCTAACCAACTGAGCTAGGCGCGCATAATATGAGCTCAAGCGCAGCGCAGTCCCGATTCATCGGGAAGGCGCGCATTGTAAAAGACGTGAGAATTATAGTACAAATACGTCTTTATGTCAACAATATTATCAACATTATATATTTTGCTTATTTTTGCAAATATACAGTCTGTGAAGGAAATGCAAATTCAATTTTTTCCTTTCTAAATGCTTCCAAGACTTGCATATTTATTTCATGCTTGGCGTCCATATAAGCACCATATTCTGAACTCTCTACATAATAGACTACTTCGAAATCAAGACTAGAACCTGAAAAAGCAGAAAAGTGACATCTTTCAAAAGTGACGGCATCCACAGAACTAATTATCTTTTTGGCAATATCTGTAATCTTTTCCATTTTTTCTTTGGCTGTGTCATAAGTCACCCCCCAAGTATTCACGACTCTTCTTCTCTGAAGTTTTTTGAAATTTTGGATCCTAGAAGTAGTAAGCTCTTTGTTGGAAATAACAAGTTCTTCACCCAACAAAGTCTTGATTCTAGTCGTCTTCAGACCAATCTTTTGAACGATACCATCGTCATTTCCCACCTGTACATAATCCCCTACCATAAATGGTTTATCCACAAGAATAGAAAATGATGAAAAAAGATCAGACAAAATATTTTGTAGAGCAAGAGCTACGGCAATGCCACCAATACCCAAACTAGCAATAAGTGAGGTAATATTTATACCCAAATTGGACAATACCATGAGCAAAGCCAAAGACCAAATAGTAATACGCAAAAACAAAGTAATTATCTTCATGACAGAACGAGTCTCTCTGTCTTGCTCGCCATCAATAGACTTCATTTTCTTTTTGACAAAATAATTGATAATCCCTTCCAAAAATCTTACAACCTCGAAAACTAACACCAATACAAATAGTAAGTAAACTATTTTTTGCAAAAAATCTAACAAATTTATATAGCTAAAAGCAATGTACAAAGATACGACTAAATAAAAACTAGATTTTATATTAGCTATAGAAATAATAATCACATCATCAAAATCATTTGTTGTTTTCTTGGCCAATTTTGTGAGCTTTGCGATGATATAGACTTTGATAAATTTTAGTATAAAAAAAGAAGCTAGAAATACTAAAATAAAAATGGCATAATCTAATAAACTATTCCCAAAAAAATAGTAGTCTTTCAATATATTTATAATTTTCATAAAGCAAAATAATTATTTTTGTGAATAAACTAATATCGTCATTCTGAACTTGATTCAAAATCTTTTTCAAAACGAACGTGTGTATCTTAACAAAAAAACACTTATTTGTAAAAAACCAAGCATTCTCTGCTTGGTTTAGTAAATTTAACAAATATTATCCGTATCATCCAAATTATCTGCATATCCGTATTGTTTTTATTTTCTACCAAATTTCTTTCTATCAGTTTCACTCAAAACTTGTTTACGAATACGAATGCTTTTTGGAGTGATTTCTAAATATTCATCTTCAGCAATCATTTCAAGACCACGTTCAAGATTGACTTCAATAGGTGGAGTAAGATTCAAAGCATCGTCAGTACCACTAGCACGCATATTGGTAAGCTGTTTACCCTTGATAGGATTGACCATCATATCTTCACCTTTTGAGGTATTTCCAATCACCATACCTTCATAAACTTCAACGTTTGGTTCTATATACAAGTCACCACGCATTTGTAAGTTGGCTAGAGAATAACCAAGAGCTTTACCACCAACCATAGAAATCATAGAGCCCGTTGCACGCTTCTCGATAGGACCTACATAAGGTTTGAAACCTGTAGTTTGACTAGACATGATACCTTCACCCTTTGTATCCATCACAAATTGACTTCTATACCCTAGAAGACCACGAGATGGAATTTCAAAAATTATTCTAGTTTGATCACCATGATTAATCATATTGGTCATTGTGCCTTTTCTTTTACCCATTTTTTCAATCACAGTACCAGAAAAACCAGAAGGTAGATCAACTGTAACTTCTTCAAAAGGTTCACATTTCACACCGTCTACATCTTTGATAATAACGTGAGGTTGACTTACTTGTAATTCAAAACCTTCACGACTCATTTGTTCAAGCAATATTGCAATATGAAGTTCACCACGTCCATAAACTTTGAATCTATCAGCATCAGCGAAATCTACTTGCAATCCTACGTTTACTTCCAATTCTTTTTCTAATCTTTCACGAATTTGACGACTAGTAACGAATTTACCTTCTTTACCAGCAAATGGAGAATTGTTGACGAAGAAATCCATTTGGATAGTTGGTTCGTCCACTTTGATAGCAGGCAATGCTTCTTGCTCAACAGAGTGACAAATAGTCTCACCAATATCAATATCAGCAATACCAGCAAGCATCACAATGTCTCCAGCAGAAGCTTCTTTTACTTCCATAGTATCAAAACCTTTGAATTGCAATAATTTGGTGATATTAGCAGTACGAGTTGTACCATCAATTGCTTTTATTACTACTTTTTCACCTACGGTTATAGTACCTTCGTAAATACGACCAATAGCCATACGTCCGACAAAATCATCATAAGCAAGGTTGAATGGTTGCATACGAAGTGGTGCAGTAGCATCTTGCTTAGCTACAGGTACGTGTTCCAAAATCATATCAAGCAATGGGAAAATATCTTGTGAGTCATCTTCCATTTTTCTTTTGGCAATACCTTGTTTACCAATAGCATAACAAAATGGGAAATTCATTTGTTCATCAGTTGCACCCAAATCCATAAATAATTCCAAAACTTCTTCATGAACTTCATCTGGACGAGCAGCAGGTTTATCTATTTTATTGAGAACTACAAGAGGTTTCAAACCAAGCTCTAGAGATTTTTTCAACACAAATTTGGTCTGAGGCATAGGACCTTCTTGGGCGTCAACGATAAGAAGCACACAGTCAATAGAACGCAAAACACGCTCTACCTCTGAACCGAAGTCAGCATGGCCTGGAGTATCTACGATATTTATTTTTGTATCTTTATAAAAAAGTGAAGTATTTTTTGAGTAAATAGTAATACCACGTTCTTGCTCTAGAACATTACTATCCATACTTTTACCAGTACTAGCTTCATCTACCATGCCAGTTTGACGCAACAAAGCATCAGTCAAGGTAGTCTTGCCATGGTCAACGTGAGCAATAATTGCGATATTACGAATTTCCATATAGTATATTTAAATAAAAAGGCCTCGTTTGAGGACGGCTTTAAGATAACACAAAAAAATTGTTTTGTCAATAAAATACAGTCAAAAAGTCGAAAGTCTATAAAGTCATAAAGTCTTTTAATTTAAGAAAACTTTAGACTTTAAGGACTTTATGGACTTCCGACTAATGTTGGCACTTTTCACAATACACCGTTCCCCTACCTCCAACTTTTGTCTTTTTCAAAATATTTTTACACTTCATACACTCTTCTCCACCTTGTCCATAGACTTTCAAGAATTTTACAAAGTTTCCTTGTTTACCATCTCCATCAACGTAGTTATTAAAAGTCGTACCTCTCTCATCTACGGCTTTTTTTATTATTTTTTTGGTAGAAGCAAATAGTTTTTTTAGTTCTGCCAAAGTAAGGGTATTCACCCGCCTATCTGGTCTTACCCCCGCATCAAAACACACTTCGTCTACATAAATATTTCCAAGTCCAGAAATAATTTGTTGATTCAAAAGTAATGCTTTCAAGATTGTACTTTTTTTGCCAGCAAAAATCTTGGCAAAATTCTCCCAAGTGAAATTAGGTGTGAGTGGCTCGATGCCATACTTACTTTTTATGTTCTCTAATTTTTCAATTGGCTCAAGACTTAGATAACCAAAGCGACGAATATCATTGAAAAATACTTTTGAGCCATCGGAAAAATGAAACTGTACGTGAGTATGTTTGTTTGGTACATCCACTGTCGAAACATCATTGTGTCCGCCTGGAATTATTTTGTCATCTTTTTTGTAAATAAGCTGACCAGTCATTTTCAAATGCACGAGCATGACATGCTTTTCGTCTGGCAAGATGAAAATAATGAGTTTACCGATTCTATCAATCTCAGCAAAATGATTACCAACCAAAAAATCTACAAAAAACTTTTGACTTTTGTTTAGTCTAGCTTTTTTGCTCAATTTCAAATCTTCTATTTTTTTACCAACTATTTTTTGACGCAAATCTTGGCGTATTGTTTCTACTTCTGGTAATTCGGGCATAGGTCAAATTAATCCTGAGCCGGCGAAGCACGGCGTGAGGATCTTTCTTAAATTAAAACTTATTTAATTAACAAAATAACTAAAACGTGGGAAATATCTTCAATGCTATAATTTTAACCAATTTTTCCACTCTTTGCAAATCTATACTAGCCTGGTATACTTATAATAACAATATAATTCTTAAATATTCTATATATGTCTCTAGAAAACAAAAAAGCCCCCGCTTTCAACTTACCAGACCAAGGTGGCAAAAAACACAAACTTGCCGACTATACTGGTAAACTAGTACTTCTCTACTTCTACCCAAAGGATATGACTCCTGGATGTACCATAGAAGCCAAGTGTTTCCGTGATAGAAACAATGAGTTAAAAAAATATGATGTCCAAGTCTTAGGTGTCAGTGTCGACTCTGTCGAATCACACAAGAAGTTTGAAAATAAACATGGCCTAAACTTCCCCCTACTTTCTGATGACAAAAAAGTTGTAGTAGAAAAATACGGTGTCTGGAAAGAAAAATCTATGTTTGGTAAAAAATATATGGGGATACAACGCGATTCATTCCTAATAGGAAAAGATGGTAAAATTATTAAACATTATGAAAAAGTAAATCCTGCTAAACATGTTGATGAAGTAATAAAAGATTTGAAATCTCTGAAATAGAGTTCAAAAATAAAAAAACGGTCTAATCTAACAGACCGTTTTTTTAATTTAAAAATTACACAAATTATCAAAACGTAGTTCACATCCGTAAATCTGGATTATCCGGATATCCGGATTTTACGCCAGATGTTTCACAATCAACTTCATCTCTCTCTTATACATATACCAAGATACTACGAAAGCTGCAAAATCAGCAACAGGAAAAGCATACCAGACACCCTCTAAATGAAAAAAGAAAGGTAAGATAATTACAAGAGGAATAAGAAAAATTACTTGACGCAAAGATGACATAATAAATGATGCCCAAGCTCTACCCATGGCTTGATACATACCAGCACTGACAACTTGTAATCCCATTGTTACCATAAAAATAATAATTATTCTCATAGCATGTGTACCAAGAGATAATAATTCAACATCAGTACTAAAAATACGCATAAATGTCCCAGCAAATACAAACAATATTACAAAAGAGATTAGCGCCATCATTGTTGTAATTTTTAATGATAAACTAATAGCTTGTTTTACTCTGTCTGATTTTCTAGCACCATAATTGAACCCAACAATAGGTTGCATACCTTGAATAATTCCAAACATTGGCATGAATATAAAAGCCAAGAGTCTATTGATAACACCAAAAGTAGCAATCGCCACATCTCCACCATAAACAGCCAATGTATGGTTTATAACGACAGACATGACGCTACCAGAGGCCATACGGACAAAGGAAGCAACACCCAAAGCCAAAGTTTCTTTGACTATATACCACTTCAATTTCAAATTATAAAAATGGATACGAAGCAAACTATGAGTCTTGCTAGAAAAGTAATACATCACATAAATAAATGAAAAGAATTGTGAAATAATAGTCGCCCAAGCAGCACCAGCCAAACCAAGCTTAAAACCAAAGATAAATATTGGATCCAAAATTGTATTTAGAATCGCACCAATAAGCATGGTAAACATCGCCATCTTTGCATTGCCCTCTGCACGAATAACATTGTTGGCAGCAACAGTTACAGAAAAAAATAAAGTACCAGCAATCACAATACGTCCATACTCAAGAGCAGGACCCAAAATACTTTCGGTAGCACCAAAAGCAATCAAAATTGGTTTAATAAAAATAAGACCAAAAATTGTCAACAAAATTCCCAAACCAAAAAGTAAAGTAATTACATTTCCCAATACTTTTTCTGCTTCTTCTTTTCTGTCTTCACCAAGACGACGAGAAATAATTGAAGAACCACCAATACCCACCATCATCGACAATGACATTACAATCATAGAAATCGGAAATACTATAGCAATACCAGCAATACCTACCACACCAACACCATGACCTACGAAGATAGTATCTACCAAATTGTACAAAGCCATTACAAACATACCAATCATAGCTGGAGCCGATAGTTTAAATAACAATTTTCCAATACTTTCTTCACCTAGAAGTTTTCTTTGTTTTTCCATAGATTTTATAAACTTAAGAAACTAAATTATACATTGAAAATGAAAATTAAACAATAATACATCCTAAATACTCATAAAAAAATAGCTAATTATTAGCTATTTTAAAATTAAAAAATTGTTTAATTAAAAATTGTTTTAAAATTCAAAATTAAAAATTTTTAAATTGTTTCTGTGGGCCGGGAAAGATTCGAACTTTCGAAGGCAGAGCCAGCGGATTTACAGTCCGCCCCAGTTGACCGCTTTGGTACCGACCCATATAATGACAATTTACTTTTAACTATTGACAATTGACTAACTATATAATTTTCTTATGAAACCACCCAATTGTTTAACAATGCTTGTTGCTTCAAGCAAGAAATTATCATAAATTATTTTAGATAATAAATTTAAATCTTGCATTATATCTAAACAAGCGACTACTTCATTCATAGAAGAAATAGATGTTTCTAAAAAACGAGCAAATTCTTTATCAGATTTTTTAGCAGAACCTTCAGCAATATTTAATATTACTGATAATGATGCTCTACTTATTTGATCTTTTAAAGAATATTGATTTTCAAAACCATTAATCAATGACAATATTCTTTTATGAAATACTTTTGTTTGTTTATAAACAGGAAAGTCTAAAAAACGAAAAGTGTTCATAAATACAATTAACAGTTAAATGTTAAGTGTCAAAAGTCAATTGTGGTATTGGAGCCATCTCGGGGATTCGAACCCCGGACCGACGGTTTACAAAACCGTTGCTCTACCAGCTGAGCTAAGATGGCATATAATAATTGCTCCACCTCCCGATTAAATCGGGAAAGATGGCATATAATTGCTTACCTCCCGACCAAGTCGGGAAAGATTGCACGTACAGTTGAAAAATATAATCAACAATGACAATATAATAAATTATTAAAGGACAATTGTCAACCTCTAATTGTTAACACCTAAATTTACTTTATTTCATCAATTCTTTGCCTAAAGATTTCAAGCTTCTGATTATCAGGATTTATCATGCGTAATTGCTTATAACCTTCTTCAGCCAATTCTTTACGCTTGAGTATTATACTAGTTTCTATAAAATTGTCAACATATCTAGGGTTCTGTGGCTCAATATCCAAAGCCTGTTCAATAGCCTCCAAAGCTGTTTCATAATGTTTCAAATAAAACAACAATTCGTGAATCTTCAAAAATCTTTCAGGATTATTTGGATTTGTAAGGACAGCTTGTTGATAATATTCTACAGCCTTTTCTTTATTTCCCTCTTCCTCACATATTTCTCCCAATTTTACATTAGCATCTTCGTCTTCTGGATCAAGTTGTAAAAGAAAATCATAAGTTTCTTTGGCCTCAGACACTTGGTTTTGAGCATAATAAACTGCTGCCAAACCACGATAAGCTTCTTTATTTTTTGGGTCATGCTTAAGTGAAGCTAAGAATTTCTTTTCAGCTGTCGGATAATCTTCAATAGCCAAATCATTTTGAGCATCTTTTACCAAATCTTTGGAAGTCATTACTTTTTCTTTTCTTTGTTCTTTCGTAATACTAGGACCATTTTCAATCTCTGTAGTTGAACCTACTTTTCTTTCTACTTTACCAACAAGAATACGAAAGGCTAATTGAGTTTTTTTTAATAATTTTATAAAAGGTTCAAGTCTTTTTTTGAAATTAGAATAATACATTTTTTCTCTCTGTTCTGATTTACGCATTATAATTCTATTTTTACTACGTGCAGTTTTTATTTCTGGTAAAGTTTCTACATCCAAAAGTAATAACTGTGGATATTTACGCACAATCACAAAAATTATTATCACTAAAGATAATACAATAAGGATAAATGGTAAAATATTGGACATAAATCTATTTCAAAACACTTTTTATAATATTAGTAAACTCTGGAAGCTTAGTTGACGCACTACCAATGAGTATACCATCTATTGTCTCAAGCGTTAAATATGATAACACATTATCGTTGTTTACACTACCCCCATAAAGTACAGGTACAGAAATTTTGCTATATTTAGCTATTTCTGATTTGATAAAGACAATTCTATCAACTGCATCAGCCGGCAAACAAGCATTACCTGTCCCAATAGCCCAAACAGGTTCATAAGCTACCAAAATCTGACCATCCTCAAAATCCAAACCTTCAAAAGCACGTAATATTTGTTTTGATAAACGATATCTAGCTTTATCATTATCTTTGTCTTGTTCGGTTTCTCCAATACAAATGACAGGTTTGAGTCCTGCATCTAAATAACTTTCTATCTTGGCACGAACATCTTTGTTTGTTTCACCAAAAATATGACGACGTTCAGAATGTCCAGCCAAAGCATAAGTACAACCAACTTCTTTGAACATCTCAGCTGAAATCATACCTGTATAAGCACCTTTGGAAGGATGCCCTGCATCTTGTGATCCTGTTTGAAAATGTCCTTGCAAAATGTCTGTAACATCTTTCATTGCTAAAGCAGTTGGAAACACTGCAAGCTCTACATTTTCATTCTCAAAATTTTCTTGTACTAAAGAATTAGCCAATTCAACTGATTGCTTATAATCAAGATACATTTTCCAATTGCCAAATAAATATTTCATATTTTCCTCTTTGTTATTCTTTTTTTATTAGGGGGAGCCTACCTGTCGGCAAACAGGTTAGAAAGGGTCCATCTTTGAACAAGACGTTTTATCTTGCTAAAGACCTCCCCTAGCCCCTCCTATTAGGAGGGGGATTTATTTAATTTAAAATTTAATATCCTTTTTATCTACATTTCCAATAATAGCAACACGCATTTGATTCCATTTGAATACTTGCTTTGCTACCTTTATTATATCCTCATTGGTAATTTTTTCAATCTTTTCTAATCTTTCTTCAGGATCTTCCATATTTTTGGAAAATAAAGCTTCACTAGCATAATAATTTGCTTGAGCACTAGAATCTTCAAGAGACAAAGTCATAGCTCCACGTATATGTGTCTTAGCATCTGCCAATTCTTTTTTACTGACACCTTTTTCACAAATACGCTCAATTTCTTTTTTGATAACAGCAATTGCTTTATTAATATTTTTGGCTTCAAGACCAGCTCTAACAAAAACATGCCCTGTATCACGAAAATTTTCAGAACCAGAACGAACCATATAAGCCAAACCACGCCTTTCACGAATTTGAATAAAAAGTCTAGAACTCATAGATCCACCCAAAATAGTATTCATAACTCCTTCAGCATAGTTTCTATCATCATTGTAATCAAATCCAGGGAAACCAAGCATAAGTTGTACTTGGTCGGTATCCTTTTTCTGTACCACAATTCTTTTATCTTTTTCAATTGGTCCAAAACATGCAGATTTAAAATCTCTTTTTTTGGCACCACTATTTTTGCCAGCACCAAAATATTTTTTGACCTGCTCTTTCACTTTTTCATCAATCGCTCCAGCCACGACAATTGTCATATTGTTTGGGCTGTAATATGTATCACGATATTTGATAACATCCGGACGTTTGTAACTACGTACATGAGCTTCGGTACCTGCAATATCACGACCTAGTGAACATCCCGCATACATTACATCTTCAAAAATATTATCAATATTCATAAGTGGATTATCCTGGTACATTCTAATTTCTTCGATGATTGGTCCTTTTTCTCTTTCCATTTCTTTTGGGTCAAACTTGGAATTGAAAAGCATATCTGACAAAATATCCATAGATACTTCAGAATATTTTGCATCAGCCTTGATATAGTAACCTGTATATTCTTTGCCGGTAAAAGCATTGTACTGTGCACCAAGCCTATCTATCTCACGAGTAAGATTCAAAGTGTTTGGTCTTTTCTTAGTACCCTTGAACATAAGATGTTCTACATAATGAGAAACACCTGCCATTTTTTCAGCTTCATAACGAGAGCCTACTGGATACATGACAAGAGTTGTCAAAGATTTGGTATCTAACAAAGGTATGAAATATACTTTTGCTTTATTTTTCAATTCTAAATATTCGTACATAATTTTATATAGTTTATAAAGTTTGTAAAGTTAAAAGTTTGTAAAGTTTTATAGAAAAAAATTTTCACTAATTACTTTATGAACTTTAAACACTTTTTACTTCTTGTGTTTTTTGTTTTGCTTTTTTCACCAATTTGAATACATACACACCCACAGCAATAATCACCAAAATCAAAACCAATGGATTATGTAAAAACATAGAAACGATAATAGTCACAATAGATAATACAAGAGCTACTACAAACGTTATTAGACCAACAACACTACGACTAATAGTACCGAAAATTGGCAAGACGTCGAGCAATACGCTAAGAGGTGCTAATACCATACCAAGACCAATCCACATCATAAGGAAACCAACTAAACGTAAAATCCAAAGTAAAGTTTTGTATTCACCATGCAAAGTACCTAGAGCATCTTCGAAAGTACCACTAAAAGCACGATAAAGTACCACACCAGTCTTAGCATCAGTCATCGGAGTAATTTTGCTACCAGTCAATCTACCAAAGAGAGTAACTGAAATAGGTGAAGTCACAGCACTATAACTAACACGCATATCACCTATTGTTGGAGCACTAACATTTTTTTCAGTAACATAAATATAATTACCATTCAACACTACATTTTTTACTTTTTCAGGAACTACAGTTTCTTCCACAACTTTAGCAGGAGTACCAAATTCGGCATTCAAATCTGCGTCACTAGCACTCAAAGATTTCATCAAATCATTTTGTGGAACTGTTTTTGCTGTAGTAGTTGGAGCTATTACAACTGGCAAAATAGTATTTTCTTTTGTCAAAGCAATTCCGGTAGATCCAGGCATAGTCAATTTTGCAGGTTCTACTTCATAGACACCAACTTTGGCATTACTTGCATACCAAGTATTGTTGTCCAAAGTTTTCATAATATTCTCATGACCCGTTGTAGATTGAAATTTGGAAGAATCAGGAGCATCTGACACCCAATCTTTTTTATATGTATAAGTTGTATCTGTAGTTTGTGAACCACCGACATTTGTTTTTGTCTTAGAGCTACTTTCTTCTACCCAAGCATAGACTTCTACTTTGCGAGTCAAAGCTAAATAATTATTTTCTTGCAAGTATATACCATCAGAAATTTTATTATCTGTAACCAAATCTCCATTAAGATGTACCAATTTATTTTCCAGATTAGCATCAGTATTTAGACTTGTCGCACTAATTTCTACAGCAGTAGAAGCTACATCTGATTTGTCTACTCTACCTTCATTTGTATAAAGTACTACAAAAGAAATTATGAAAATAAGAAATCCAAAAAAGATTCCTTTGATAGAATTACCTATACGACTAAAATAACCAGTTTTGGTAGTAGTAGTCACACTATTTACCACATTGTTTGGTTCTATTGGAGGCATATATATTTATATTATTAAATTACAATATTAATTATTTAATTTTTTTCTATAAGTTTATTAATAATTTTTTCAGCCACATTGATATTTGTAGCTTGTTCAAAACCTTTGAATTGCGCGGAAGTATTCACTTCGATAGCCAAATATTCATTTCCTTTTTTTATAAAATCAATACCCGCATAAAAGATATCTCCTTTTTTTAATATTTTCTTTGTATATTTTTTTATTTTTTCAGGTAGAGGTATTTGTTTTGCTGTACCACCAAGAGAAATATTTGATTTGAAACCAGACTTGGCTGTACGTTTTATAACACCTAATATTTTACCATCTAGACAAAGCACACGATAATCAGTTCCTTTAGCCTCTTTGACAAATTCTTGCAACATGAAACTAATACGATTATTTGGTAAAATATTTTTAGAAGCTATTTCAAAAGTATTTTTGATAAATTGCAATACTTCTTTTTCACTTTTTACAATTTCTACATATTTTCCAACAGTACTTATATTCTTTTTTATAATACAAGGGAAACCACCGATGGCTTTTATAATATCATCCATGTGATAAGAATTTATAAAAACAGTTTTTGGAGTTGGAACTTGTATCCCAGAAAAAAAGCTATTCGTTATAAACTTATCTGCAAAAGCTACAGCTTCAAAATTTGGCCAAACTTGTATATTTCTATCTTTTAAAAATTTTGAAACTACGTAGCCTGTACTCACATTTGCCAGAATCCAAGTAATATCATTTTTCTTAATTTTTAAGACATTACCTTCCTGATCTATTATCTGATTATCTTGAATAACTATTTTATATAGATTAACAATTTGAAAATCAATATTCTTTTTTGCAGATTCTTCCCTGAATCTGCGAATTCTATGATCTTTTTCACTATCTGTAAACAAATAAAATTTAATTTTTGACATAATTTTATACAAATTTAGCTTTAAAATAATCCTGTACATATTCCACTGTCTTTTTGTGATCATCCCCACAAATCACAACTACGACATCCCCTTTTTTAGCCAACTCAGCAGATCTTTTTATAGCTTTTTTTTCTTCCAAAATTCTTTCCACTTTGTCTGATTTTTTCTTACTCAAAATACCTTCGTAAAATATTTTAGAAACTTCTCCAGTTTTTCTATTAAAATCAGATTTTCTACCTTTATATTCTTTTCTATTTACACCATCTATTTTATCATAAACAACAAAACGATCATACTTGTTGGCGATATATTTACCTGTTTCTGCAATTATTTCATCTTGTCTGTCAGGTGCTAGACGGACTACACCTATTACTTCTCCATTACCAATACTCTTAGCCAATTTAGCCACTTCAACCAAAGAAAATTTTTCATGAGCATAATCAACTAAAATTTTTACTCCTTCTTTGTTTTCTAACAGAGTCAATCTACCACCAAATTTATCCATTTTATAATTTTTTAAATCTTCTTTATTTTGTTTAGTTATTTTTCCTCCATTAAATACAAGTAATCCAGCGATAATAAACATGAGATTATAAACTGAAGGCTTGAAATTACCACCAAAAGTCCATTTCACGTCATTTACTTTTATTATTTTTTGAGTCTTTTTTGCTGATTTTACTACTACACAAGCATTTTCAATAGTAATAAGACTACCATTATTTTTCAAATTTTTTTCAATATCAAAATACTTAAAATCAAAGCCAACAGGCAAAAAATAAATTGGTTTTCTAAATTCTGGTATAGAGCTTAATTGTGAACAAACATATTTATCATCAGCATTGAAAATAGCAGTTCCTCCTACGTCTAGTCTACTAAAAATAAATCTCTTAGCTTTGGCCAAATCAGCTTGTGTCTGTAATCTTTTACTTGCTTTCAAATGATCTTCCAAAATATTGGTAAAAATACCAATCTGATGCAATCCATAACCAAGTCCCGCACTACCACTACTACCAATAGCCGTTTCAAAGACAGCCGTAAAATCTGGAAAATATTTTTTTACATCCAAAAGGTACTTACCAGGACAAACAGTTGGTACCAACATAAAAAGTTTTTTACTGTCCTCCAAAGTACTTTTTCTCTTTTCATTTATATAATGACCATCTGTATCAACACGTAAAACATTTTCTCCACTTTTATAAATTATTTCACTCAAAGCACGAGTGACAGTTGTCTTACCTTTGGTACCTGTTATTGAAATTATTTTCATAAATACTATTTAGTGTAAACTATTTCCTGATTTTTTTTTATTTTCAATTTCTTTTTTTAATAAATCTATTTGAGTATCTAAAGCAGAAATACTATGTACCGCTTCATCATGATTTATAGAATGACTTTCTAAACTTTCTAATTTATCTAAAAGCTGTTCTAAAGTCATTTTACGAAAAATTTCAGACAAACTAGTTTCATCTAGCTCATGTTTTTTAGGATCAAATTTTTCAGACTCACCAGTATTATTACTAAACTCCAAATGCGTAGCCATCATATGCTTTTGATTAGAAAATAAAATTACTAATTAATTATATCTTTTTTCTTACTAATTTTTTTTAATTCTAAAAGAGTTTTAACTATTTCTTTTCTTTCATTTTCATCAGGAAATTTTATCTTTAAGATTTCATTGTTTATAGAATCTTCCTCAACATGTTGTGACCACCACAAAAAATCTTCTTTACTATACACTGGATATTTTTTAACCAAACTTAACAATTTTAATTCAAAATCTATTATAGAATATTCAAGACCTCCTTCTTGAAGATTTCTTACCATAAGAATAAATTATTAAAATTTACTAGAAAAATATTGTTCTAGATTCTCGATAGAGATTCTTTCTTGTTCCCTGCCCGCAATGCTTGAGCATAGCGATGCAGGCGGGCATAGTATCTCTATTAACTCAATCTTCTCTTTAGATAAGCTCTACCAAATCCTGTTTTTAATTGCTTTTCACGTGCTATCGCATCTTTTTCATTTAAGCAAGCTTCATAGTAAACAAGATCCATAGGTCTTCTGTCCTTTGTAGATTTTACCAAACCACTATTATGTTCTTCAAATCTATTCTTCAAATTTTTTGTATAACCAATATACAAATTACCATCTTTTTCACTCTTTAATACATATGTATAAAAGAATTTCATACTACAAATTTTTCAACAAAATATTTCTCTAAATCATCAATACCAATTCTCTCCTGTTCCATCGTATCTCTATCACGTACAGTCACTTTCTTATCTTCTAGTGAATCAAAATCAACTGTAATACAATAAGGAGTACCAATTTCGTCTTGTCTTCTATAACGTTTACCAATACTTCCTGTCTCATCATACTGAGTCATATAAGTTTTGGATAACGTATTTTGGATTTCATTACAAATATTTTGCAAAGGTTCTTTCTTTGAGAGTGGCAGTATTGCCATCTTGATAGGCGCCAAACTCTTGTGAATACGCAATACCACTTCTTTTTCATGTTTAGCATCTTCTTCCCCACTTCTAGCATCTAGCTCTTCATAGGCGTCTACAAGAAGAGTGAAGACATTTCTGTCGAGTCCTGATGAAGCTTCAATAATATATGGCACATATTCTTCATTTGTTTCTGGATCACGATATTTCAAATTTTTGCCACTAAATTTTTCATGTTGAGTAAGATCAAAATCTCCACGGTTATGAAGACCTTCTATTTCTTTCCAACCCCAAGGGAAATTGTATTCGACATCATAAGCAGCTTTGGCGTAGTGAGCCAATTTTTCATGTTCGTGATAGCGAAGATTTTCAGCTTTCAATCCTAGAGATTCCCACCAAGCCAAACGAGAACTTTTCCAATCTTCATACAATTTTTCAGCTGTTTCAGGCTTTACAAAATATTGCATTTCCATTTGTGAAAATTCTTTGGTACGGAAGATAAATTGTTTGGTTGTGATTTCATTGCGAAAAGCTTTACCAACTTGAGCAATACCAAAAGGAATCTTGGCGCGAGTAGCAGTCTGAACATTTTTGAAATTGACATAAATACCTTGAGCTGTTTCTGGACGAAGATAAACTTTACTACTGTCATCAGTCTTACTTAGCTGAGTTTCAAGCATCAGATTGAAATCACGAGCAGGTGTGAGTTCACCTTTACAATTTGGACAAACAACATTATTTTCTTGCAAAAGTTTATTTAATACTTCTATTCCCATTTTATCATCAGCTTCTACTCCGACAGTCTCAAGTAAGTGATCAGCACGGTGACGCATCTTACATTCTTTACAATCTACAAGTGGATCAGAAAAACTAGCCACATGTCCACTAGCTTCCCAAACGCGAGGATGCATGAGGATGGCAGCATCAAGTCCATAAATATTATTGTGTCTTTGGACCATTTCCTTCCACCACAATTCTTGCAAATTATTTTTTAGCAAAATTCCCAAAGGACCAAAATCATAGACAGCAGCAAGTCCATCATAGACTTCTGATGATTGAAAAATAAAACCTTTTTGCTTAGCAAAATTGACTACTGATTCGAGTGATTTCATATAAATAAATTATTATGTTTATTATAACATTTTTTACTTGTTGCGAGAAGCTGACCTGTTAATTTAGTGTTTTTTATAACACACCATATAAACAAGAAAAATAAAACTTTGACAAAATTTTATAGCTTTTTTCGCAATAAAAAAATAAAAAGACCTCTTGATAGAAGTCTTGGGGTCCTAAACTGACAAGCTCTCAAAAGAAGAGAGGCTTGCCGGCCGTAGCTTGCCTGAGCTTTAGCGAAGGTAAGCGAAGGACGGTTCCACCCAAGTTCTCCGCTGATTTACCATTTTAGAACGAAATCAGCAGAACACTTTTTTAATTTGTATCACCTCGAAACTCGCCAAAAGTTTGTCATTAGTGATGGCTTAAATATAGCAAATAGTGCGACTTTCGTCAATATAGCAATTGAGGACCTCCGGAGATTTTTTGTTTGAGCAGAAATCTCGAAAACTGCTGTTGATGTTGGAGAAATTACTTAAAAAGGATCGGGCTCTTCGTGAGAGACTCGACCACAAGAACTTACAACTTGCACACTGTTGTCCTCTAATGACCAGAGGATCTCCTTAACAATGCAGTTGCTCTCACGGCAGGGGCACTGCTTGAAGTGCTCCCCGATGATAGCCTTGCGGTGACACTCAAAAATCCCGACGTTCAACTTCAACATCTTAATCCTCCACAAATCGGACGACCCTGCGTCCGAAACCCAGTTAATTTTATATGTTAAAATTTCAAAGTCAAGTTGATAACTTTTTTGAATAATGAAAAAAAGCTTCTAAATTTTTTAGAGCGTTTATATTTGACTGAGTTTAGTATTATTTTTCTAGAATCAAAGTAATCGGCCCATCATTTACCAACTCCACTTCCATATGTTCGGCAAATTTACCAGTTTCAACACGCTCGACTTTTTCTTTTATTTTATTTACAAAATATTCATACATCTCTTTGGCTTTAATAGGTTCTTCTGAATCTGTAAAGCTTGGCCTAGTCCCCTTCTTACAATCCCCATAAAGAGTGAACTGAGAAACGACAAGGACTTCACCCGACACTTCCAAAATATTTTTCTCCATAAAGCTGTCTGAACCAGCATCAGAAAAAAGACGCAATTTACAAACTTTTTCAACAAGAAAATCAGATTGTTCTCTAGTATCACCTTTGCCAATCGCAAGTAACAGTAAAAAACCATTGGATATTTCACCAACGGTTTCATTGTTTATTTTAACATTTGCATTTTTAACTTTTTGAAGAACGATTCGCATAAAATAATTTACAAATTTTCATTTTCCAATTTTCAAAAAAATATTTGAAAATTGTAAATTAGTAAATTGAAAATTTAGATTGTTGTAATCTCTTTTTCCTTTTCTTCTCCAATTTCCTTTACTTGATCATTATATTCTTTTACAAGTTTTTCTAATTCATCTTGTTCATTGAATTTTTCATCCTCTGAAATTTCTTTTGCTTTTTCAAGTTTATCAATCTCAGTACGAACATCTTCACGAATTTTGCGAAGTGTAATACGAGCATGTTCCAATTTTTTATGAAGAACTTTGATAAGTTCTTGACGGCGTTCAGCATTTAATTCAGGAAGTGGTAGACGAATAAGCTTACCATCATTAACAGGGTTAATTCCCAAATCAGAATTGCGAATAGCTGATTCTACAGCTTGAGAAAGACCTTTGTCCCAAGGATCTACATTTATAGTTTTAGCATCAGCAACAGAAATAGAAGCTACAGCCTTTAGAGGTTGTTTACCTCCATAAGCTTCTACAACAATATCTTCAACAAGAGCTGGTGTCGCACGTCCAGTACGTAGACTAGAGATATCTTGCTTCAAAAAGTCGATGGCTTTATCAAAAACTACTTGATTATTTTTTACAACATTCATATTTAAAACTTTTAAACTTAATTTTTTGGTGGAATAGTAAAACCTAGATAAATCCAACCATCATTATCAGGATGAGAATAAAGAACTGTTGGAATTTGCTTAGAAGGTAATTTTCTAGTTTCCCAATTTTGACCACCATCTACAGTTCTATAAAAAGTAGACTTTTTTACATCATTGGTAGAAGTATAGTACATTTCACTGTCATTAGTACGACTAACAGAGAAAGAATAAATATCTACACTACCAGGAGGAGTAACCAATTTTACAGGTTCCCACTCTTCACCTGAATTACGTGATGTCAAAATACCATATTTAGAAATCCAGAAAATTTCTTCAGCTTGGCCAGGATACACCAAAAAGCGACGATAATCAAGTGCACCAGTATATTCCTTTAATTTTAAGCTCAAATCTGTCCAAGTCTCACCAAAATCTCTTGATCTAAATAAACCATTTTTCAAAGTAGTGACAAACATCAAACCTTCTTTATTACTATCAAAAACAACACTTCTAGCATAACCTTTGAAAGTGTTTAAAATAGCCCAGTGAACACCACCATCCACACTCTTTAACAAAGCACCATCACTCTCTGTCATATAAAGATTTTCTGGATGAAAAGGATCGAAAGCAACTTCAGTAATAGAAACATCAGAACGTCCTTCGATAAATACTTCTTCCCAAGAACGAACACAATCAGTAGTTCTAAACATTTGACGTCCATTGGTCGCAAAAATACTACACTTGTCATTAGGATGAATAGTAACAGAACGAATCATAGAAACATTCAAAGGAGCTCCAGATTGTTTCCAACTTTTTCCACTATCAAAGCTATAAAAAAGCCCACCTTCTCTAGATCCCCAATACAAACCTTGAGCATCTTGTGGGTCTTCAAATAAACTATAGACACTCATATTTTCCAAAGTCTTAGTACCTTGGTTTGTTGGCATAGCTGAGACAGACACCCAAGTATCTCCTCTATCCGTTGACAAAAATACACCGGCAGGACCAGAAGTACTTATGTCTTGTTCATTACCAATATTCAAACAACCAGCTCCAGTCAGCAATACTACAGCCAACAAGCTAGAAAAAAATGCTAATTTTTTACCCATAAGATAAATAATAAATTAAATAATTAAGGTATTTGTAATAAAATATTTTCGACCAATAGTCTAGGATGAATATTTTTTCCAAGATTATTTCTGGCCTGTTTTAAACTATTGTACAATTTTTCAAAAACTTCTTTACTAATCTTCCCATCCTGTAAAGAAAGATGTAGCTTAATTTGCCAAATATTTAAAATTTGCAAAAGATTATTTCTAGCTTGGATATGGTCACTTTTATCTCCAAACAATTCTTCTACCGATTTCAACTTTTCATAAAAAAGTTTACCAAACAAATCATCAAAACGCTGTGTCTCTTGAAGATGTTTATCATAATAATCTTCCTCTGACATTAATTTTACAGTGATTCCAGGTAAACCGCAAGAGTATTTTATGATATATTCTTGTTTTTCTGTTGGTAAATCACCATTTAAAACAAAATCTCTAATAATTTCTTCTGAAACAGTCGTAAAATTTATCAATTGACAACGAGACAAAATTGTTGGTAATAATTTTTTTTCATCTACTGTAATCAAAATAATAATAGTTTTTTTACCTGGTTCCTCCAATGTTTTCAAAAGAGCATTACTAGCAGAGGTGTTCAATAAATCAGCATTATTGATAATAGCTACTTGATAACCTCCCAAAAAAGAATGTTTGGACAAAAAACTTATCATTTCACGAACTTGATCAATACTAATATCTTTTGCCAACTTACCTGTTTTTTCTTTGATACTCTGTTCTAGTAGATAAAAATCAGTAGAAGTAAAAATTTTGTTCACATTTACACCCAATATTTGAGCCGCCAAAAATTTAGCTACACTAAATTTACCTACATTTTCAGGTCCCGAAAAACAATAAGCATGACTAAAATTATCATTTTCTTTAACTTTTTCAAAAAAATCCAAAACTCTTTTATGTCCTATAATACTTTCCATATAGGCATATAATAGCATGAAAACATCTATAAAGCAAGATAAAAAGTCTATTAGCCTTTTTATTATTTAATCAATAATTCAAAAGTCTCTTTTGCACATTTTTCCCAAGAAAACTCTTTTGCACGTTTTTTACCAAGAATAATTTTTTCTTGACGCAATTTTTCATCCGTCAAAAATATTTCTACTTTGTCAGCAATGTCTTGATAATTGGCAGGGGCAACATACAGACAAGCATCACCACCAACTTCAGGCAAACTACTAAAATTAGAAGTTACCACCGGCACCCCCGCTGACATAGCTTGTAATATAGGTAAACCAAAACCTTCATAAAGTGAAGGAAAGACAAAAATTTGGGCAGCTGACAAAATAATTGGTAAATCATCTTCTTCCACCCATCCTGGTAAAATAATATCTTTTTTGTAAAAGCTTGTTTGAATAGCTTCTTTTACTTCTTCAAAACCAAAACCTGCTTTACCAACCAAAACCAATTGTAAATCTTTGTTTTTTTCTTGTTTTTTCAAAATTTCAAAAGCTTTGACAATACCTAATGTATTTTTTTTGTATTCAAGTCTAGAGATACTGAGTAAAAATTTGGAACCAATATTGTATTTATTTAAAATATTCTTTTTTACAACATCCGAAAAATTATTTTGATAAACTTCATTAAAACCATGATAAACAACTTTTATTTTTTCTAGTAATTCTTTTTTCAAATTCAAACAACCTATTTCTTTTTTAGTAAAATTACTTGGTACAATTACTTTGGCAACACTTTTCAAAGCAAATTTTACAGACCACAAATAATACCAATTTTCGATTTTGCTATATGATTTTGGAAAACGCAGTGAAGCGATATCATGAATAGTGACAATAGTATTCTTGGGATGAATGAGCGGACAAACATGAGCAGGTACAAAAAATGTATCTGGCTTATGAAAAAACATTTCGAAACTAAGTCTAAGCTGTGTCCAAAATATTTTTGGAGGCCAACTTAATATTTTTTCTTTCCAATTTTCTGGCAAATCAATTGCTAAATCATTTAGTAAAGGTCTGCTTGTATACAAAATAACTTCATATTCTTTTGGAATTATTTTTTTTAATTTTTCCAAAAGATAGACTACATACCACTCTACACCTGTCTTTTGATCATTGTTTACGTAAGAAACATCTATACCTATTTTCATAAATAAATTTACTTAGTAAAATTCACTAATACACAAAAAGTCTTATATTCTTATTGCTTTTCTTTTAGTCTTAGTAATTTTGAAAACTGCCAACAAAATAATAATCAAACCAATCCATTGACCTAACCCTAATATTTTACCATGAATAAAAAATTCCAACAAAATAGAACTAAAAGGAAATACCAACTCATAAATAGTAGACTTGGAAGCCAACACCATTTTTAATCCATAATAATAAATAAAAATAGAAGTACCACCCGTCGTCAACGCAATCAATATAAAAACAAACAAACTCTTAATATTCAAAAGAGAAAAACCAGCTAAACCCAAATAAGATGTTTCTAAACCAATTTTTTTAAAAAATGTCAAAAATAAAATAATTATTAACATCAAAGTAGTAGTCAAAATAAAACGCAAAGCTGTACCTAAGCTGTGACTTATCTTGTCTACGGCTCTCTTGGAAAATACTGTCGAAGCACCAAAAGAAAAAGCAGCAATAACAGATAATAGAGCCGGTCTAAACATACCAGAAAAATCAATACTACCAAAACTAAAACCAAAAGTAAGTAAATAACTTCCCAATAATGCCAACAAAGCCCAAACATAAAAACTTTTTTGCAATTTTTCTTTTAAAAATACAAAAGCTAAAAGTAACGCGAAAACTGGTTGCAATTTTTGTAAAAGTAAAACAACTGAAATATTCAGCCCTTGACTATACACTATTGAAATAGCTGCCACGATAGCCATAGTACCCAAGGCTCCACCAAAAAAAGCTACCAACAAAAAAGAAACCCAATCTTTTTTATCAAGATTTTTTAATTCAGAGAATCTCTTGAAATAAAAATATAACAAAAAAACAGAAGATGTAGCATGCAACATAAAAACAAAAATTGGGATATCTGTCATACCCAACTTCAAAACCCAAGGTGTGAGGACTACTCCATCCACAGCCCACAAAAAAGCCGCAAACATGATACTAATAGCTCCTAAATAAACATTCTTCATATGAATAATTTTTGTAATTTAAATTTATTACCAAGATCCTCCACCACCTCCACCAAAACCTCCTCCAGAAAATCCTCCACTAGAAAAACCTGATGATGATCCTGAGTTTTGAGCAAAACTAGTATTAGCAACAGAACCAAAACTACTTAATTCATTTACAAAACTTACAGCAGAAAAAGTAGCCAAGTCTGCCCCAGAATACCAAGATGGTTGTTCCATGTAGATTCCTTCAAATTGTTTTGCCCATTCTTTTTCCAAACCAAACACCATGGCATATGGCAAAAATTTTTCAAAAGTTTGTGGATTTTTTTCTGGAGCATTATGAAATTTTATTCTTTCCTTTTCAGCTACCTTGATATATTCTTTGAGACCCAAAATATAATTTCTTGCTTTTACACCTTTGAGTGTCCTCTTGGACATGATAGCTCCAAAAAGAATAATTATAATTCCAGAAATAGCCAAATTAATAAAAGAAAAAAAGATAAATACAGGGAAACTTACCATTCCCAGAGCTACAAAAAATATACCAACAATATTATATACTTTCTTTACTTTAGCAGGATCTTTTTCAAAATAACCATTGTCAGCTGCAAACTTAGTCATTTCTTCGCTAGCATTTTTGAAACTCAAAAAAAGGGTAAACTTCAATTTAGATAGTTTCACTGAGTCCCCACTCTTGAAAAAAGCTTTCAATAAAATTTTCTGATATTCTTTCAAAGAATCATCAGCATCTTTTAATTTATCCAATTGATAGTCCACCTCTTTTGAAAATATTTTTTTTGTTTCTATTCTATTTATTTTTAGATAACCAGCAATTGCCAAATAAATAATTTCTGAACTGAGGTCTTCTTTATCAACATGTTCATCAAGAATGGTACCAACAATACCTGGTGGCAAATTGTCTGGTGAATCATACTGAGCAATTATTGGATCATGAAGTTTTTTATCACGACCTCTAAAAAACCAAATCAAAATCATTATTATTAAAACTAACAAAGGTATTCCACCAAATAAAAAAAATACTGCTAACACTACCAACCAAGCAGGAAATTCAGTTATAGGTTCTGGGACGGGAATACTTATAATTCCTTTTTCAAACCCAAGTACTACTGTCATTCCAAAAGATCTAGGTAGATTTTTGGTAGCAAAATTAGCACCTACTATTTCATCAGTACTACTTGCAGAGTGAGTAAGCTCAAAAAAATCACATTTGTTAGTACTACCATAATTTCCAGCATAACAAGTAACTTGACTATTTATTACCGGCGAAATATCCGGTAATTCAACTTTGGCTTCAATATTATCTATTGGAACCACCCAATCATTACCAGTCACATTCCAAAACAATTCATCGTGATCTTCAAAACTATTTAGAGCACCTGCCACATCGTAATCAATTACATAAGTTTTTTGACCAGTTAGTAAAATATTTGCGTCTCCTATTTTTATATCTTTTTGTTTACTTTTATTACTTACTACAAAAGTAATAGCATTATTATTTATATCACTAACTTGAATATTATCAATACTTATTTGATATTTTTTTCCATCGATTTTATATTCATAAGGGATATTTCTAAAAATACCATGTCTTTCTACATCACCAAAATCATAATCTATTTTTTCTTGAACATGAAGAGAAGAATCTTCATTTATTTTTATATTCGTAACAAAATTATTTATTTTTTCTTCAGCTTTTACAGGCGAAGCAAACAAAAAAATAGAAAACGATATCATTACTGCCAAAAATATTTTTTTAAACATAAAAGAGATTATTGGTTGATTAGATTATTTGTTTATTATTACACAACATATATTTATTAACTAATAATCCAGTAAACCAATAAACCAAATCTATCTAGTAGTAAGAATAGATCTCTTATAATTATCCAAATTTTCTAGGGCAATACCCGTACCCTTGGCCACACAAAGAAGAGGCTCTTCTGCGACATAGGCAGCCACACCAATAGCTTGTGAGATTAATTCATCCAAATTACGAAGTTGACTTGAACCTCCAGACATAATCATACCTTTGTCCATGACGTCTGCTGATAATTCTGGTGGAGTTTTTTGAAGAACTTCTTTGATAGCTTCGACAAGTCCTTCCAAATCATGCTGAAGAGCTTCAGTAGTATCATCAGAAGTTACCAAAATAGTACGCGGAAGACCGGTTACCATATCTCGTCCTTTTACTTCCATAGACAAAGGTTCATCCATGTACATTGCAGAACCAATGTCAATTTTTACTTTTTCAGCACTTCTATCCCCTATTGCCAATCCATATTTACGACGAATAAATTCAGCAATAGACTGATCAAATCGGTTTCCCCCAATACGTACTGAACCAACAGATACAATTCCACCAAGTGAAATCACCGCAATCTCAGCTGTACCACCACCAATATCAATAATCATATGTCCAGAAGCTGAACCAATAGGAATATCCGCGCCAATCGCCGCCACCACGGGCTCTTTGATAATATAAGCAGCTTTGGCACCAGCAGCCATAGCAGCGTCAACAACAGCACGTCTTTCTGTAGAAGTGATCCCAGCAGGTACGGCGACCATGACTTCCGGACGGAAAATACGCATACCGCCAATAGCTTTGTTGATGAAATAACGAAGCATAGCTTCTGTCGTACGATAACTAGCAATCACACCATCTTTGAGAGGTCTCTCAGCAATAATAGAATCAGGAGTACGTCCAATCATTTCTTTGGCTTCAGCACCCACAGCCAAAACTCTACGATCATCTTTGGAGATAGCCACAACGGAAGGTTCATTCACAACAATACCTAATTTAGGTACATAGACGAGTACATTTGTTGTTCCAAGATCGATGCCGACTTTTTTCATAGTATATTTAAATTATCAAAATTTAACATCAAACTCTAAATCTTTTGTTAATTCTGTTTCAAAATTATATGTATTGTCTCCAAATTTATTTTCTTCTTCTGCAGGTTCAGCTGAACTAATATCCGATTTAAAATTCAAGTTTAAATGTAAATCTACATTATTCATCCCAATCTGTTTTTGGACAAGCAATGAATAATCCAAATCGTCCAAAACACCAACCGGCAATTCATATTCAAATTCTAGCTCCTTTTCTTCCCCAGGTTCAATACTAATAAAAGTGCCAAACCATTGTTTTCCTCCCTCAGTTCCACCGTCTATTTTTTTCATATCGATTGTCTCTCCTCCAAATTTAGCAGCAAGCAAGAGTGAATCTGAAGGGACATAAACACGAGCATAGCTCAAATATCTTGTCGTACGCCAATCAAATTTTCCTGTGTGTTTATAAAGCATTTTTATGGTAGCAACATTTCTATCTATCGAATAATACAAATCACGCTTAATAACATAATCTGTCTTCAGAGCAGCCAAATTAGCATCCACCCAAAGTAAATAATCCCCATCTGATTCATTCATCCTACCTCCCCAATTATTTTTGGTCAAGATATCTTCTTTTTTTTCTGACAAAGAGAAGATTACTATATTTTTTTCTTTTAGTAAAGCAAGAGCCAAATTCTTATATTTAGACAAATTTTTAAAAATGTCGCCTTTGACATGATTCATCAAGGCCAACATAAAAGTTTCCAAGATATCTTTTCTTTCATGAAATTCTAATCCTTTGTCATCATAGGCGTATTCTACTTCATATTCTAATTTTTCTATCACATTTTGAGAAGTAAATTCAATACCATCTACCACAAAAGGACCCGTTATCAGCATCAGATCTTCCAAAACATCTGTAGTAACACCAACAACACCATCTATATCATCAGCCCCTACATTATTACCATTTTTATAAAATTCCAAAGTTTTTTCCGAACTAAAAGCAAAATCTGGTGACCAATTACTATCACGGAAATACCATTTATCCACTCCCAACTTATCTTTAAGTATTCCAGGAGGATTATCCGAAGAAGAACTTTTACTAATATTTTCAGTACCACCCATTTGCAAAATACTAGTCTGACCTTTGTCAAAATGCATAGTAGCATAAGAACCAATAAAACCTCCACCAGGACGCAACTCCGTATTATTTAAAAATAAAAATAAATAAGTTTTTGGTTCTTCAAAACCAAGCAAATCAGGAATAATATTTAACAAATCAGAATTTTCATCACCCACTTGTTTTATAATTTGTTTCTGAACAAAATCAGATTCTAGTAACTTTTCTGGTGTAAGATTTTTGACAAAACTGTAGGCATAAAATCCACCAGCAAAAATAAACAAAAAAACGATAAACAAAACCCAAGGCCATTTTTTTCTTTTAGGTGTAAAATTTGTATTCATAAAAATAATAAAATTATTTTCTCTTTTTCTGAGAAACATTGAAACCTAAATATTTTCCAAATATCAAACGAGTTACTGCATCAATAGCCGGAATAGCTGATAAAAATATCATAGATATTGGCAGAAGCACCCATTGCAAAAGCATAATAATATACATATGCTTAGGTTGACTTGCTTTTGGTTTTGGTAAAAGTGGTAAACTAAAAATTGCCGACAAAATAAGCCCTACCATGGCTAAACCCATCAATTTTTCAAGCATATAAGGTGCGTTTAAAAACAAAGCACTCTGTCTCACGCCTTCATCGGCCAACCATAATGGCAAACGACCCAAAATAGTAATTATAATAGCCGCCAAAGCCCAAGACCACTTACCTTCCCACTCTACAAAAACCCATTTTATCTTTTTCCAAAGTGGAATCTCTGGATGTTTTTTGAATTCCCAAAGTAAATATGGAACATGCTCTACACCCCAGGCCCAACGACGTTGTTGTTTGTAGAGATTAGACATACTCTTCCACCACTTATCATCACGTACAGTATCCATTGATACAGGTACATACATTGGAGTTACACGATAGTCTCCTCCATTAGCAAGCAAACACTGATAAAAAATTCTAGAATCTTCACTCACAATTCTTTTTTCATGAAAGCCAGCTTTGACAAGTGCTGTAAAACTAAGTGAATGAGAAGAAAAAGTAACAAGAGCATCCTGACGAGCAAGCGACGTCATCATCCAAAAAGTAGTACCAAAAGCCATAATTCTCAAAATCGAAGGAGATTCCCACATGTTGTTGTTATAAAGCGCTACCGGCTGAAAAGAAGTTTTGGTAGGATCGTCTACTGTGGAATAAAGATAAGTCAGATAGGCAAAATATTGTTCATCACAAATAGTATCTATATCAAAGACAGTTACAATGACATTGTCATAATTCCAATTTTGTTTATCTACATATTCCTTTGCAATTTGTTCTGAATAATGCAAATTAGAACCTTTGCCTGGTGTTTCACCCTCTAAATCACCAGGGTGTAAAGTATATATAATATGAGAAAAAGAATCTTCGAAATTCTGTTTTACTTTTTCAAAAATATCTTCACAATGTTCTTTCTTACGAGCTTCCCCTGCTATCACTATAGTAAAATTATTTTTATCATAAACAGAATTTTTCAAAGATTTCAAAGCATCTTCCACTACTACCCATTCTTCATTGTATAATGTCAAAAAAACCAAGTGATGTTTTGTTTTGTAATCTGGTATTTCATGAAAAAGTGCTTCTTTCCAATTTACTTTTTTTATTTTGTGATAGCGAAGCCAAGCAACATTGAGATAAAAAACAAAATTAGCCACTTTCAAAACCCAATAAACATCGAAAACAATGATAAAATAAATCATCCAAAGAGGTTTGATAAATGATAATATAATACCCAAAATAAGAGTAAGCCAGATAGACAAACCTGGCAAAATTTCATAAAAACGATATTTTTGATAATCTGTGAGCATATTTATTTTTTTGGCTTACCTATATTTGGCTCACCACTATAGGTAGCTGAAATATATTGACCTTTTGGTTGTTTTAATAAACTTGGTATCAAATCTTGTACTTTTACAATATCATCAGTTCCTATAGCCAAAAGTGGAATCTGCAAAACAAAAGCAAAAGTATTGGCAACTACACAAGCAATTCTTGTACTAGTAAAAGTACCTACTCCTACTACCACCATAATCCCTTTTATATTTTCTTTTACTACATTATTTTCAATAAAAAAATTATCAATACACAAAAGTAATTCTCTATTTTGTCCTTCAAAATTTTTTTCTACTTTTTTTTCTTCATCAAAAAGAACCAAATGAATATCTGATTTTTCTGACATGTCGATTAATAAATAGTCCATAAAATATATAAAGTAGTTTCTAAAAAAAATTTAAACCCCCAGCTCGTTTATAATTTTTAGATTATCAGCTTCAAAAAGAGCATACAAAAATTTATCCATAACATAACGTCTATCAGCAAACTCTTCTTCAGTCATTACAGTATAACGAATATTGAAACCAAATTCTTTTTCATAATCTTCAATAAGAGAAGACAGTACTCTTGGTTTTACTTTTCCAACAACTAACAAATCCGTTGGAGCTCTTTTGTCTCCTGTAAATTCTCCAGATAAAATCAACAATTTTACAGTTGTCATTTTGTCTTTGAAAGATTGGATAAATTCTTTCTGACCAATTACTTTATCTTTTACAAGTAAAGCTTGAAGTTCTGAGTATACTATTGATTCAGAATTCAAAATATAATATTTACGAAGTTTTTCTCCTACTTCCATTTCATTCTCTTTATTTTTTTCATCTGCTTCCTTTTCTTTTATAATATCCATATTAAGTAATATCTCAAGTTCACGACGGACAGCATTTATCTGAACACCGATATTTCTAGATAATTCTCTAACAAAAAAAGAGTTATCTGGTTCGGAAAAGAATAACCTTAATAATTTTAATCTGGTCTTTGAACCAAAAAGTTGTTCAAGCATAATTTTACAAATAATTAGTGTACTCAAAATTTTTACCCCCTAATTTCAAATATTATTGCCTATAAAAATTTTATTAACAAAAACTGGCATTAAATCTGTAATTATAGTATAATAATTAACGAGAATAAAGTCAAAGGTAGACCTTTGCAAACTCTAATATAGGATTAGAATATTAGCTATGAAAAATGGTTTAGAAATCCAAGAATTCTTTGTTGAAGGAGACAACCAAAGGGCATCTCATGTCCTACTACATATCGCAGAACCTATCACCCAAACAGAAAAAGATAAGGGCTATTTTTTTGCAATTATAGAAGTAAATGGCAGCTATTCTGAACAAATAAGCCAACTTCAGCAAATAGTAGACGACATCGAAATTCGCTATTATTCTGAAGAAAATAGTAATATAAACAATTATTTTGAAAGTGTTTTACAAGAAATCAACCAACAAAGTCATAATGTCCTACAATATACAGACAACAAGTTGCATGTTTTGGTAGGTATTATCCAAAAAAGACACTTAGTACTTGCATATCACGGTGAACCAAATGCTTATCTTTTCTTTGCTGGCAAAGAAGGTCTCCGTAGCACACAAGTCATAGAACCTGAAGAATCAGAAAACCACGATCAATTATTTTCGTCAGTTATTGAAGGCGACATGAAAGATGATGACTACTTATATGTTTCAACACCGAGTGTATCTGAACACTTTTCAGCTGATAGAGTCCGCAAAATCATCCAAAATAGAGCCACCAAACAAGGGGCTCTACACATTCAAAAAGTATTAGACAATCTAAAAGACGAGTATTCTTTTGGGGGTGTAATATTTCATACACCCAAACTACAATTGGAAGTCAAACGTTTCAAAAATATCAAAGCCGATGATGTAGGATCTCAAGCTTCCATAGATGAACTAGTAAATACTACCCGCAATACAGCAGATACATTGTCCCCTTCTTTACTCAAAAATATCAAAGATAAATTCACTACAACTTTTCAAAAAAATGAAACAAAAGAAATAAAGAAAAAAGAAACTCTGCTAAAAAAGACCAACCATGGATCTCCAAACCAATCTTATGGCAAGATAGAGACAAACTATAGAACAAACTCTCGTGATAAAAAACAAAAATTATCAGAAAAAATACTTATAACAATTGGAAAAGGACTTGTTCTTATTTTTACAGGTATATTTTTTGTAATAAAAAAAATACTTAATTTTGTTTTAAAAACCTTCCAAACAATCTTTTTTGTTATAACCAACAAGTCAGGACAAAGAACCGTACTTATGGATGATCTAAAAAGTAATATAAATGAAAGACGTGAAAGACTTCGCAATGTCAGCTTGATAAGCAAAGTACTTTTTATAGCACTCATAATTTTGGCTATAATATTTTTAGGAAGCATAATCTATATTAAAATAAAAGAAAACAAAGAAGCAAAAATAGCTCAATATGACACTATATTAGTGACTATCACTGAAAAAAAAGATGATGCCGAAGCAAAACTCCTATATGGTGAAGAAGGTAAAGCTCTAGAAATATTGGAAAATGCTAGCAACTTAGTAGAAACATTACCTCAAAAAACAGAAGAAGAAATAGCCAAATACAATGAAATGAAATCTTCAATAGATGAAATACTAAATAAACTTCAAAAACTAAATAATGTCGAAACAGAGCTTATTGCCGATTTGAATTCTCAAAATATAGATGGCGATTTAAACAAATTAGCCATTTTAGGTGAAGATATCTTCGCTTACTCACGCAAAGACGACAACATGTATCAAGTCAATATAATTTCCAAAGAAACCAAAACAAAAAATCATGATAACCAACAAAATCTAATATCCTCTGATACACCAAAAGAAGATGATAAAATGATTTTCTTATCCAAAGATTCTAATGTTTATGAATATACCAAACTAACAGAATCTTTATCGGCCAAAGATATTAGTTTCCCTCAAGATTCTGTAGATATTACCCAAATTTTTGTATACAATCGTAGACTATATACACTTAGTCCAAAAAGCGACCAAATTTTTAAACACAATCCAACACAAACAGGTTATGACAGAGGTACTGCTTGGATAACACAAAAGTCTGACTCCTTGAAAAATGCAATTTCTCTCGCAGTGGATGGTAATATATTTGTACTAACAGATGATGCTCACATATTAAATTTTTATGGTGGTGAACAAAAAAACTTTGAGATACAAGGTGTCCATCCAGAACTAGAAAGCCCAACCAAAATCTGGACCTATGCCAACTCTGACTACTTATATCTTCTAGAACCAAAAAATAAGAGAGTCATCTTACTTGATAAAGATGGTAATTTTATAGAACAATATACTTCAAATATTTGGAAAGAACCTCAAGACATGTTAATCGATGAAGACAACAAACTTGTCTATATTTTAGATGATAACAAGATTTATAAGTTTTCAACGAAATAAGAAAAAGCCAGAAAGGCCAAAAGCTTATTCTGCTTAATTTGCTTAATCTGCTATATTTTATAAACAAAAAAGACGCTTCTTAAAAGATAAGCGTCTTTTTATTTTTTTCTTTCAATGAAATAATTATTTCAAAGTAACTGTAGCACCAGCTTCTTCCAATTGTTTCTTCAATTCTTCAGCTTCAGCTTTCTTTACGTTTTCTTTGATAGCTTTTGGAGCTCCGTCTACCAATGCTTTAGCATCAGCTAGACCAAGACCTGTAGCAGCTTTTACAGCTTTGATAACATTGATTTTACTGTCACCTGCAGCTGTAAGTTCAACAGTGAACTCATCTTTTTCAGCAACAGCTTCACCAGCAGCAGCTCCAGGAGCAGCCATCATCATAGCTGGTGCAGCAGCACTAACGCCGAATTTTTCTTCAAGAACTTTTACAAGTTCAGCAAGATCTAATACAGACATTTTTTCTACCATCTCTACAAGAGATTTGAATTTTTCAGGAACTTCTACTTCCTTTTTTGTTTCTTCTGACATAAATTTAATTTTATTAATATTATTATAATAAGTTACATACGAATTTCGAAACCTTTCGAATCTACGAATTCGTACATTCGTAAGTATTCGTAATTCGAATGTCTTTACGCTTTGGCTTCTTTGATAGCGTTCATTACGCCCACAAGTCCACGTAAGTTACCAGCTAGGACATTTACAAATCCAGAAACTGGAGCATTCAAAGTGCCTACCAATTGACCAAGCAATTGTTGTTTGTTTGGGAGCATAGATAATTCTTGAACTTTTTCAGATGAAATAAAATTACCTTCCAAAATTCCACCAAACAATGAAACAATCTCATGACCTTTAGCAAAACTCGCTACAACTTGAGCTGGAGCTACTTCATCTTCTTTTCCCAAGAAAACAGCAACACTTCCTTCAAATTGTTTGGTATCAACGTCAAGACCAGTATCTTTCAAAGCACGTTTCAACAATGTCTTTTTGGTAGCATAAACAGTGATGTTTTGCTCACGACATTTGTTACGTAATTCTTCTGATTCAGATACTTTTAGACCTTGATAGTTTGCAAAGACAGCTGATACAGAATTTTTCAAATCATTTGATAAATCCTCTATAGCTTGTTCTTTTTCTATTCTTGTTTTTGCCATACTTGTCTAATTCTTTTTTACTGTCTTTTCAAAAAAGAAAATTGACAATAAAAAAAGTGGTTTAAAAACCACAGAACATTTTAGGAAATCGACCTTTTTACGACTAATATTAAAAAGTGTAAATTTTTTCCCTCGGCAGGATATTTAAGTCATTTCTGACGCCTGCTGTCTATGGTGCTGATATAATACAATAATCTAGCTTTTTTGTCAAGAATTAGCTGTGAATTGCTTGTTTTAGCTATAATTTGACAAAAATAACCCATCTATGCTATTATTTATTCATCAAAAATATTCTTAAAAGCGTTGGACAAGTCCAAAACTCCTAAAAATATTTTTCTTCACAATTTCAAAAAAATACCCTGAACCAAGGGATAATTATAAAAAAATAAATTATTCCAAGGTTCAAACAAGGGTATTTTTTAATTTTTATACATATATGGACCAAGCAAATAAACAAGCATACTTTGAACACGCTCAAAATAATTTGAATAGTGTTATTGAAGTAATAAAAGAAACATTGGAAAAAACAAAAAACAATGTAAACAAACTCAAAAAAAGTTTACACACCTTCAACGAAGATGACAAAATAGTCCAAGGAAAACTTCTAGAAATGAACAAAGAAAAATTGGAAGAACTAGATATCATGCAAGATTCCCCATATTTCAATAAGTGTAAAATAAATAATGAAACTATTTATATTGGTAAATTTTCACTGAGTGAACAAAGTATTTATTCTTGGATTAGTCCGATTGCCAAAATACGTTTCGAGCATCCAGGACAAGTTACTTATTCATTACCCGACAAAACTGAAAAAACAGGGACAATGCAAAGCAAAGATCAGTATATGATTACGGGCGGAAAAATTATTTATCTTTCGACTGAAACTTTGGGAAACCCACGAGAACTTGTTTACCAAGATTATTTTTCCAATCAAAAAAAATCTTTTGTCCTACCAGAGATTGTATCTCAAATGGAAAAAGCTCAAGATACTGTAATCCGTGCCAATTATAAAAATGCTTTGTTAATTTCAGGGCCAGCTGGATCTGGTAAGACTACACTAGCTCTTCATCGTGTCGCTTACCTACTCCAATCACCTGACGTGTCTGACAAATTCAATCCTAACAAAATATTAATATTAGTCCAAGATGCTGGCACCAAAGAATATTTTTCTCAACTTTTACCCGAACTTGGTATAAAAAATGTAGCTATAAATACTTTCCCTGACTGGGCGAAATCTGTCTTGGATATAAAAGATTTTCATTATCAAAATTCATTTGGAAATACAGAATTAGAAAGAGATCACTTTAGTTTTTACAAGTTACAAATACTAAAAAACTTATCTAATATCAAATACAAAAAAGACGTCTTCTCTACCCTAGAGCAAGTCTATGAAAACTTAGAAGAAAGTTACAAAGAAATATTTGCAAAACAAAAACAAGAAAAAATATTAGACAAAATAGACTTAACTATACTTTTGAAAATATTTAGACAAAGTAACGACTCTCTTTCAATCATGCAAGAATATTATCAACTGAAAAAGAAAGGTAGTAGTCTAAAAAAAATAGGACGCTTCCCTATCAGCTATGATTTGATTATTTTCGATGAATTTCAAAACTACTTACCAGAACAAATAAAAATAATAAAAAGCTGTCTCAATACAGAAAACAATGCTGTGATGTATGTCGGCGACATGAATCAAAAAACTCAACTAGGCACCATCAATGATTGGTTAGAAATTGGCGAAAATCTAAAAGAAGAAAGAAAAGTGGTGCTAAACAAAGTCTATCGTAATAGTAAAGAAATTTTAGAATATATCAAGAAACTTGGATACTCAATTACAATACCAGACAATATAAAATCAGGAAGCCAAATAATAGAAAAAACTTTTGAAAATATTGATGAAGAAATAGACTTTATCAAAGAAAATTTAAACCAACAAGTTGTCACAGGTATTCTTATTAGAAATTATGCACACCTAAAAAATTACCAAGAAAAACTTAAGAACACCAAAAATGTTCATATCTTACCTATGGATGAAATCCAAGGTCTAGAATTCGATACTGTATTTTTGGTAGGTATTAAAAAAGAAGATATTTTTAGTTCTCAAAGAATAGAAATAAAAGAATTGAGACAAGAAAAAGAAAAAATTGACAAAGACTTACTCTACGTTGCTTTGACTAGAGCTACCAACAATCTTTTTGTTTTGGGCACTGAAAAATTGTCAGATATTATTTAAAATTCTCTTTATAACAATCGGCTTTTCATTTTCAGTAGGAGGTTCAAATCTTGGTAACCAACTATCAAACCATTTTTCAGTAATGTGAAAAGTACCTTGTGGGAGTTTTTTGTTTCTAATTTTTATTTGTTTACGAAGTTGTTCAAGAGGTACATCGATAAAATAAAGCTCAAATTCTGCTCCTATCTGGTCAGCTCTTTTGCGAAACAATATTCTTTCTTTCCAAGACCAAAACCCAAAATCAAGAACTACACTAACACCAGACTCCAAAACTTGTTTGGATATACTCCAAATGAATTCTTTGACCACTCTCTTCTTGGCACGATAATCTTCTCCAAAATCTCCGTCAAAACCAAAAAGATCTATCATCCAGTCATCTGTAGAAAATCTAATAGCTTTGTATTGCTTTTCTAGTTTTTTTGCAAGAGTCGTCTTACCTGCTCCCACAAAACCAGAAATGATAATAAGTTTAGTTTTTTGTTTGGTCATACTTCAATTTTTTTTATAATTCATTTATTTATTTTATTATATCAATATTGTACTTACAAAACAAATAGTACTTTTAAAATACCTACTAAAAAATGAACACCCCGACAACGATAAGACGTGCGGGGTGTAAAAGTAAATTGTATGAGACTACTGTTCTGTTAAAGACGCTCAATCATCTCCCCACAAAACAAGCAGTGCATACCGTTTTGGCTGTGGCAGAAACCAGAGTATGATTTCTCACAAACCCAACGTTCAGCTCCTTCTGGACGCAAGAAATCAATCAACTCCCCGAGTGCACGATAGCAATCCCGAGGTTCGTCTCCAGATGGCTTCGGCATCTTCTCGCGAGTTTCCTCTGCAAGAAGCACAGCTTGCCGTCTCCGTCCACATTCAACCAAGACCATAGCTGACTCATAGAACCATTTGAAACGGTCTTCACTCATATCGCCACCTCCTGTGTTTTTGACGATAAAATAACTTACCATAAAAAAACATAATTGTCAATATAAAAAAAACTCCAATTTCTTGGAATTTTGCAGGTAGGTTGTTTATTAAAAATAGTAGTCCCAAGGGGAATTGAACCCCTGTTCCCAGGATGAAAACCTGGTGTCCTAACCACTAGACGATGGGACCATGATAGATATAAATCAAAGACGAAAAAATTATACACAAAAACGTGACAACTGTCAATATATTAGTGTGAATATAAAAAGCTTACAAGGCTTACGAGGCCGACAAGGCTCACAAGGCTTTTTTTACTTGTTTTAATCACAGACTTAATTGGAGCAAGTGTTTTTATGTTTTTTCCGCCCAAAGCGGATCCGCCTTGGGCGGAATGTTTTAATATTCCTAAAAAGGCCCTTGAAAAAATCGCTAAACTATGATTTAATACAGTCCATATGAAAATACTTGGAATAGAATCATCCTGCGACGATACATCTATCTGTCTCATGGATATCACAGATGAAAAAATAGAGATACTAGCTGAAAAAACAGCCAGTCAAATTGATATACACAAAAAATACGGCGGAGTTATACCAGAAATTGCTGGACGCAAACATGCCGAGACTATCACTCCAGTAGTCGAGGAAATCATGAAAGATTTCGATAAACCTGATGCTATTGCGGTCACAGCGGGACCTGGACTTATCACAGGACTGATTGTAGGCGTCGAAACTGCCAAAACTCTGTCTTATCTATGGAATACTCCCCTTGTAGCTGTAAACCACATAGAAGGCCATATAAACAGCGTGAAGCTACATCTAGAAGCTGATAGCACCTATCAAAAGCTCGACTTCCCTATTTTATCTCTAGTCGTCTCTGGCGGACACACTGAACTTATTTTATCTAAAGAAAAAGACCACTATGAAAAAATCGGTGGCACACGTGACGATGCCACTGGCGAAGCTTTTGATAAGATTGCCAAAATCGTAGGATTAGAATACCCAGGTGGACCAAAAATTTCTAAGCATGCTGTAGATGGTAATCCAAAAGCTATCAAATTTCCTCGTCCAATGATGGATAGTGATGATTATGATATGAGCTTTTCTGGTCTCAAGACTGCGGCTCTTTATTGGCTACAAGACAACGCTCCAAAAACAGAATCTAATACCTATTACCTAGAACCCAAAACCTTATCAGATTTTTGTGCCAGCTTCGAACAAGCTATCGTCGATGTCTTGGTTGAAAAGACTGTCCGAGCAATAACACAATACCAACCAAAAAATGTTTTACTTGTCGGTGGAGTTTCTGCCAATGCCAAACTTCGTGAAACTTTGAAAAATACTATTGAACACATTTCGGGTACAGACTTCCATCTCTCTGCTCTCAAATATTCTATGGACAACGCCGCCATGATTGCAGCAGCAGGCTACAACTATGCAAAGGAAGGAAAGTTTACCAAGTGGCAAGATGTACAAGCTGATCCGAATTGGAAGGTTTATAATAAAAAATAATATTTATATATGTCTGAAAAATTAGAAATCTACGATTTAGATTCAAATCTTTTGAAAGTAGAAGATAGACAAATTTTTTATGATGAAATAAAAAATGAATTCAAAGAAACTGGAGAAATTACTAAAAAAGTAAAATCTATTAGACTTATTCTAATGAATTCTTCTGGCAGAATATACTTACAAAAAAGAAGTAAAATAAAAACAGAAAATGCAGGAAAGTACGACAAAACAGTTGGTGAACATGTCTCAGCTGGAGATAGTTTTAACATGACAGTAATCAGAGAATGTGCCGAGGAATTAGGCTTCCCTGCCACAGTATTGGACGAGGAAGAATTTAATAGAGCTATAAAAGTAACTAATTTAGAAATTATTGGTATATTTAAAAAAATAGAATTTTTACCAAATTTTGTATCTAAAAGGATTATAAATAATGGAAGTAAAATACAACAACCTTACATGAGTTCTATGTACTTTGGTTATTATGACGGTCCAATCAAATTCGTAGATGGTGAAAGCTCTGGTATAGAAGTATTTGCTTTAGACGAACTAGAAGAAGAAATAAAAGAAAACCCAGATAAATTCACAGAAGATATAAAATTAATGATAGAAAAATACAAAGAATTTCTAGTTCCAATAAAATAATATATAAAACGCTTCCACAGCGTTTTTTTGTTTTTTACAAATTAGTAGCAATATGATAGAATTTTTATAAATGTAAGAATAAAATATGACTGACAAAATAACCATCTTTGGCTACGGCTCACTTATGAATTTAGATTTTTTATGTAAGACAGTCCCCAATGTTACAGATATAACTCCAGTAATACTCCAAAACCATATTCGCATTTTCGAGACAGCCTCCACCACTCGCTTTGACAAAGACAATACTCCAGCGGCTGTGCTAAATATTACCGAACATAATGAAGCAAAAATAAATGGCGTTTGCTTCCATGTAGAACAAGACTACTTCGATGAACTGTTGGAAAGAGAAAAAGCTTATGAGCTAAGAGAAGTAATTGTGGAAACTTGTGATACTGGAGAAAAAATGAAAGCCTTCGTTTTCGTAGATAAGATGAAACAAAAACAAAATTTTCTCTTTGATGAAAAAACTCAAATAGATTATCTAAATATTTGTTTAGAAGGTGCCAGACAGTTTGGAGAAGAATTTTATAGAATGTTTCTAGAAAGTACTCACATAAATAATAAAAAATTGATAGAGATTAATGAAATAAAACATTTGTTATAATATGTCATTAACAAAAAAAGAAGAAAGAATACTAAAATCCATCATCGTAGCTTCTGAAAACAATCCCAACAAACCAGAATTCCCAGCTGACAATCCCAAATTTCCCGCCACACCAACTTATAAAATAAAAGTTTCAGGATTTCGCAATGTCTGGCTAAAAGACGAAAGCTACAATCCAACAGGTACACATAAGGATAGAATGGCTTGGGAAATAATTGTGACTTACAAAGATTTTTTGTTATCAAAAAAAAGAGGAAACTTGAAAGGCAATCTACCAACAATGTCTATAATATCTTCTGGTTCAGCTGCCGTTGCTATCCAAACTCAATTAAAAAAATACAACCTACCAAATATAAAAGTTTTACTCGATACAAACACAGAAGAATACATCGTAAAATCTATAAAAAAACTAGGTTGTGAAATCTATAAAAAAGATTTAAGCAAAAAAGCTTTTTCTTGGCAAGAAATATTGAAATTTACAGAAAATGAAAAAGGTTTTGACATTACTTCTAGTGAGGCACTCGACCCCACCACTAGATTTTATGATTGGCTAAGTTACGAGATAATAAACTCATCTCCAGATTATTGCTTCATACCTTTTGGTACGGGCAATCTGTTTGAAAATATTCTAAATATCACCAAAAAAGAAGTATCAACAAAACATCATGACTTGAGATTCAAAGGAAACTTAAAAAAACTTAGAAACTGTAATTTCATTGGCGCTACTTCAAATAATCACAAATCAAAAGCTATAAAACTATATTCACCACACTTACCTTTCGTACATTTTGATGAACAATGGATTAGACTTTATCGTACGGCTGGTTTCTGTGGACCAGAATCCAATGTTTATACAATAAAAGAAAAATATTTAGATGAAGCTCTAAAAATAGCTGAGTCACAAAATATATCTTGCGAACCTTCTGGTATCTCTGGTCTAGCACTACTACTACAACTAAAAGATAAAATAGATAAAAATAAAAAAATACTCATTGTAAATACAGGTAAAACTAAATATAATTAAAATAATATGAACAAAATAAAAATAGAAATAGACAATAAAAAAATAAGTGTTTACTCCAAAAAAATTTTGAGTAAAGATTATATACTAAAGCACGAATTTTATCGAGAAGAAATATCTAACATCGGTTTTTTTTCTAAACCTATGCACACAATTTCTGGCACTCATACCGATACAATACTAATTTGTAGTATAAAAAAAGAACAAACTCCAGAAAACCAATTTGTAATTACACCTCAGTATGCAGAAGAAATATTCAGAGAATTAAAAAATTACAAATATAATATTTCAAATGAAAAAGAAATGGGAAAAATAATAGAAGAAGCTAAACATATAAAAAAAGATGAAAAAATCTATTTCAAAATGACTATATTTATGATTTTTGCTATTATCTTACTTGGTATTCTTATTCCACTCTTTATCTTATTAAAAAAATAAAATTATGAAAACAGTAATCATCGCCTCCAAAAATCCTGTCAAAATAGAAGCTGTCAAAATCGCTTTTGAAAAAATGTTTTTGCAAGAAAAATTTGAATTTATTGGTGAGTCCATCCCTTCTGGCGTCAGCGACCAACCAATGTCAGATGAAGAAACTTTGCAAGGTGCAACTAACCGAGCAAACAATGCCCAAACACAATTTCCTGATGCAGACTTCTGGGTTGGGCTAGAAGGTGGTCTAGAAAAAATAGAAGACGAAATGCATTCCTTTGCCTGGGCTGTAGTAAAATCTAGAGAAAAAATTGGCAAAGGCAAAGCTTGTACTTTCATCTTACCCAAAAAAGTAACAGAACTTATTGAACAAGGCTACGAGCTATCCGACGCCGATGATATTGTGTTTGATAGACAAAATTCCAAACACCAAAATGGTTCAGTGGGTATACTTACTCACGATGTTTTGACTAGAACAAGCTTTTATATAGATATGGTTACCTTTGCTCTTATCCCTTTCAAAAATCCAGATTTATACTAATAAAAAAATATGAAAACAGTAATCATCGCCTCCAAAAATCCTGTCAAAATAGAAGCTGTCAAAATCGCTTTTGAAAAAATGTTTTTGCAAGAAAAATTTGAATTCATCGGCGAATCAATTCCTTCTGATGTCAACGCCCAGCCGATGAGCAATGAAGAAACTTTGCAAGGTGCTATGAATAGAGCAATCAACGCACAATCTAAATTTCCTGAAGCTAATTTTTGGGTCGGACTCGAAGGTGGTCTAGAAAAAACAGACAATGATTTGGGATCAGTCGCTTGGGTAGTAATAAAAACAAAAGACAAAACTGGCAAAGCCAGAGCTTTGACTTTTATCTTACCAAAAGAAATTTCAAGACTAATAAATGAAGGAAAAGAAATGTCTGAGGCTAGTAATATTGTTTTTGGTGTTAATAATTCACAACATAGTGGAACAGTTGGTATTCTAACAAATGATATAATAACAAGAACTATAGACTATACAGAAACAACAGTCTTAGCTCTTATACCTTTCAAAAATCCAGATTTATATTAATATGAATCAAGAAACCAAAGAAAAACTCATAAGAATTGCCATAGCAGAAGCTGACAAAGCAGTCAGAGAAGGTAATTCCCCTTTTGGTGCAGTACTCTCTGATATGGAAGGAAATGTAATTGCTACAGCTTATAACACCACCAACAACGATATTGATCCAACAGCTCATGCTGAAATTAATTTGATTAGAAAAATCACAAAAAAACTAAAAGCAAAAGATCTAAGCAAATATTTTCTTGTGAGTAATGCTCAATCTTATCCAATGTGTTTTGCAGCAGCCATAAAAGCAAAGATATCTAACTTTATTTATGGCTATGCCGAAGATCATACTTTAACACCAAAAATTACGGTATTTGAAATGAATGAAAGATGCGAACAAAAAGCAAATATAGAAACAGGAATTCTAAAAGAAGAGTGCCAAAAACAAATTGAAGAAGCCAGAAAAATTGTGAAATAAATTTGTTATTTATAAATTAAAAAAACACTGCTTTTACAACAGTGTTTTTTTGTTTTCATGTTTTAATGCTTTAATGAAGACTACATCCCCATTTTCTTTCTAATAAAAGCTGGAATTTCTAAATCTTCTTCATCACTCTTTGGCTTGGTACTTGTCTGATTGATAGTACTTGGTTTTGGTTGTTGTTTAGGTTGAGACATAGAAGTATCTATATCCATATCCAACGAAGAACCCACACTTCTTCTACTAAAACCACTAGAACGTAAATTTTGTTGTTTTTCTCCCATGTCCAAAATATCTTCTTCAAAAAATTCTTCATCATCACTTTCTTTTACCACTTCTCTATTTTCTACCTTTTTATTGAAAATACTTGGTTTGAACATTGGACGCTTGGCAGTGAAAACTTCCATACCAGGATTATGAACATCAGCTTTTACACCTTTTGGAGCTACATCTCTATCCTCAAAACCAGTAGCCACCACAGTCACTCTCACTTCTTCTCCCATACTTTCATCAATCACAGCTCCAAAGATAACACGTACATCATCATCAGCTGAACTAGTAATAATCTTAGCGGCTTCAGCCACTTCTTGCATACCAAGATTGGTACCACCTGTAATTGAAAATAATATTCCTTTGGCTCCATCAATTGATACTTCTAATAGTGGACTAGAGATAGCAGACTTAGCTGCTTCTACAGCTCTATTGTCACCACTACCAATACCTATACCCATGAGAGCTGAACCTGTGTCTGTCATGATAGTCTTCACATCAGCGAAATCGACATTGATAAGACCAGGAACTGTAATAAGTTCAGAGATACCTTGGACACCTTGTCGGAGTACATCATCTACAATTTTGAAAGCATCAAGAAGACTTGTTTTTTTATCTATAATTTGTAAAATTCTATCATTTGGAATTGTGATAACAGTATCTACATAACGAGCCAATTCCTCATAACCACTTTCTGCAATAGTTTTTCTTTGTGGACCTTCGAAAGTAAAAGGTTTTGTCACTACAGCCACAGTCAAGATTCCCATATCACGAGCAATCTCAGCAACCACAGGAGCAGCACCAGTACCAGTACCACCACCAAGACCACAGGTGATAAAGATCATGTCAGTATCTTTGAGTAATTCTCTAATTTCATTTTGTGATTCTTCAGCACTACGTTTGCCCAGCTCAGGATTCATACCAGCACCAAGACCACGAGTAACTGTCTTACCGATATGTAATTTCTTTTGAGCTGAATTGTGATGAAGAGCTTGAACATCTGTATTAAGAGCAACAAAATCTACTCCACGAATTTTGCTATCTATCATTCTTTGGATAGCAGAATTGCCAGAACCCCCAACTCCGACTACTTTTATTTTTGCAAATGTTTCAATATCTGGTTTTACTTGTGGCATAATATTATCTGAGTACTTTTTGTACTCAAATATATCTGATTTGAGTACAATCTTTATTAACTGTATGTATATTTTACAAGCTTTTGAAAATAGTGTCAAGAAATATTTTATATTGAAAAATATCAACATCACATAAATTCCATTTTATTGTTTATATTAAGCAATATTAAACGTTTCCCATAGCTAAATTGTCAAATTGTTAAATAGTCGTTTTGACAAGATAACAATTTGACAATTTAGCCATAAATCCCAGTATCACCTATAAACAAATAAAAAAAGACACTCTCTAAGAGCATCTAAATAATCAATCAAAAATATCTAACCTACGGCATCAAATTCTTCAAAACATTACGAAGCTTGTCCCCTACTTTTGAACCTAGGTTGAATGATGTTCTACGAGATCTCACACTTTGCAGTAAAGTACTTCCCCACTTTACCAGACCAATAGCTGAAGAAAAAGATACATCATTGGTCTTGCTACTAATACTATCTAATCCCAAAGGATATCCCAAGGTAGCAGGTAAAGACAAAACATCTTTGGCAATATCTACCAGACCTTCAATCTTAGCACCACCTCCGATAAATATAGCGCCAGCTGGCAACATACCACTTCTTTCAATACTTGCGAGTTCATCATCTACTTTTTCTAATATTTCACTAACACGTGCTTCAATGATTTCATTGATATAAAGTCTAGTCACATCTTCAGATCTTTCTGATCCGAAATCTTTCAAATCTATTATTTCTTTTTTGTTTACGCCTTTGGTAACACAACTACCATATTCTACTTTGACACGTTCTGCAATATCAATAGAAGTCTTAAGTCCCAAAGCTAAATCATTGGTAACATGTGATGAACCAATTGGAATAACAGTCGTATGCAAGACATCACCATCTTCATAAACCACTATACTTGTAGTTGGTCCTCCAATATTTATAACTACAGAACCAAGTTCTTTTTGTCTAGGACTTGTCACTACTTCACCAGATGCCAAAATAGACAAAACAAAATCATCTACATCAATACCAGCTCTATAAACAACTTTGGTAAGATTTTTTATATGTGAGCTAACACTGTGTATAATTTTTGTATCCACTTCAAGTCTGATACCTGTCATACCGACAGGGTCTTTGATACCAGTCTGACCATCCACTGCAAAACTACGTGGTAAAACATGTAAAATATCATAATTGAGTGGTGTAGCAACAGCTTTGGCAGCGTCGACTGCTCTTTCAATATCATCTTCAGAAACTTCACCATCAGTACGAGAAACAGCGATGACTCCTTTACTCTCTTGTGAAATTATTTGAGTACCGGAGACACCAACCCAGACATGCTCAACTGGCAAACCAATTATTTTTTCTACTTGCTCAAGAGCATTAGAAACAGATGAGACAGTATCTTCGATACTAACTATTTGTCCTTTTTGGACACCTTCTGCAGGAACTTCGATAGCAGCGATAATTTGAAGAGTTGGATTTTCTTCATCTCTCATGCTAGAAAATTGCCCAACAGCAACTCTAATACTGCTAGATCCAATATCTAAACCAGTTATTATATCTGTCATATGTTTGTTTTTGGCCATAATTTTTTGATATGTGATATATTATAGCATTATTTGCTTATTAGCTCAAATATATATGGATAAAAAATCATTACTCCCACAACAATAGACCCAAAAGAAGCCAAAAATACGACTCCGGCCATAATGTCTTTCAAAACTTTTACGTGTATATCCAAGCGTGGTTTCAAAACATCCAAAAATCTTTCAATAGTAGTATTAAACATTTCTAAAGAAAGTATAAATGTAATCAAAAGTAAAACTACTATTTGTTCAGAGTGATTAAGTCCTAAAATAAACATCAAAACAATAATAAACAATGCAAAGAAAACTTCTATTCTAAAATTCTGTTCACGTTTAAACGTATAATGAAGTCCTTTCAAAGCATAAAAAAAACTTTTTTTTAATTTTACTGGATTTATCATATTAGATTTTTTACAAATTTTTCTTGCATTGCAAACATAATTTTAGCATCTTTTTCTTCCATATGATCAAATCCTAAAATATGCAATACTCCATGAACCAACATTCTAGTCATTTCTTCACGTGCTGAAATGTTGTTTTCTTTTGCCTGTCTTTTTATCTGAGGCAAACAAATAAAAATATCACCAAAATCTTTTTCACCTATTTGAAAAATTTCTTCACCTTCTTCAAGAGCAAAAGATATTACATCAGTTACTTTATCTTTACCACGATAATTTTTGTTTATTTCTCTTATTTTTTTGTCCCCTACTACATTTACACTTATAGAACCATCTTTCTTATTTTTCTTAAGCACATAAAAAACTATCTCCTTAATTTTTTTATCAGATAACAAATTTTTTTTTACAGTTTTAAAAATACTACATTCCATATATTATATATTTTCAGTAGTACTAGTAGAATCAGGAAAAATTATTTCTACAGAAGAAGTAACAGTACTTGTTGTAGTATTACTTTCTATATCCATATTAACATCAGGAAAAACAGTTTGTTCAGGTAAAGAAGTATTGGTCTTTTGTATTCTAAAAGATTGATACATCATTTGCATTATATGTCTAAATACCACAGGACCTCTATCATCGGTATGATATATCATCACATAAACATAACTTTCATCCTCAAAATAAGCAACTAAACTATCCTTACGTACAAAAGCTTCTTCAGAAAAACGATTGGTAAAAGATGATAAATCATTATAATTTTGTCCTTCGGCATATCTACTAAACCAACTTACAAATTGTTGACCTGGTGTTTTGGCAAAAAATCTTACTTCTACATATTCTCCGGTGCTAGCACTAAAAAGAACTTGGGATTCTTGAATGTCCACAGATCCTCTTTGCCAACTTAAAGGATAATAAAGGCGATAACCTGTTATAGGATTTTGATATTCTTTTACCAAACCAGAATCAATCAACCTAACAGGGGCTTGCCCTTTAGGATTATACAAATTATACACTTCTTGTCCATCATAATAATTGTCACCATCACTATCCCAAGTACCACTATCTGTATCAAAAATTTCTTCTTCAATATCTGTGAGACTATCAGCATCAATGTCAGATGCATCTGTGGTTAAAATTGGTAAAAATTCTAAAAAAACATTATCCAATGCTGTAGTAGACGTAGTAGTTTCTGTTTTAATTGTAGAAGTAACAAGCTGATCAGTACTAGAAACTACAGTATTTGTGTTGTTACCTATATTTGTTTCATTATTTTTTGTTGTATTCTGAAAATTTTGATTATTTTGTTCTACCAATGTATTTTGAGTAACAAAATAATCCTTTAGATAATACCAAGATATACCAGCTACCGCCAAAACAAAAATAATTATTGAATAAATCCACCAAAGTTTGGCATTACCTTTTTTTTGTGTTGTTTTTACTGGTTTTTTTACTACTACTTTCTTTTTTTCAGGTTCTTTTTTATCTTGTATATCTTTTTTTTCAGTTTCATAATTATGATAAATATCAGGATCTTGTCCACCATAAAAAATATCTGGCATCGAAATGATACTCAAATCATCATATTTTTTTTCTTCGTTCTTTTTTTTATTCTTTTTCTTGCCAAACATACACAAAAAAATATATGTTACTATTAATTAGATGTGGTACTTGCACTGATAGTTGTTGTTGGAACCTCAAATAACTTACCAGGACCAATAGGACTATATCCATTTTTTATTTCTGTACCATCTTCATAATCATCACCATCTGTATCAGGATTAAGAGGATCTGTCTTCCAAATCAAGACTTCATCTGAATCATTTAAACCATCTCCATCAGTATCCCAATTTAGAGGATCTGTACCAAGTTCTGTTTCTCTGATATCATCTAACCCATCACCATCAGTATCAAGATTACCACCTTCGATAATTTCGTTCGTCAAATCTGTACTTGAAGACGTGTTATCATTACTAGTATTATCTTCAACAATTACAGGAGTTTTATCTTCTACTTGATTACTATTTTGATTATCATTAGTATTTGTCTGAGTATTCTCTATATTGGCAAAAGTATCTTTTTGACCACTATCTTTAATGAAAGAAAAATAAATCCAAGTACTTCCTGAACCCAAAACCAAAACTACTACAAAAATAACAATCCAAATAATCATTTTTTTGCTACCTACAGGTTCACTCATTTGTGAAGAATGATTTGTATTTTCACTAGCTCCAACTCCTGTAGGAGGTAATATAGTTTGATAAGAGCTACCCTCACTTGTAGGACTAGGTGCTACAGGTTGAGGAACTGACATATCATTAACAGGTGCTACAGAATCATCTGTACTAGAAAACATATCATCCACTTTTTTTTCTGAAACAAAATTATCATTATCTACTTTTGGTTTCAAAACTCCAGCATCCAAAGCAGAATTTCCAAAAGGTGTTTCTTCTTTAAGAGTGAAATTTTCTTCCGTTGGATCTACCGCATTAACGATACCAGGACTAACAGAAGTATCTTCATCTACAGAATCGAAAATATCATCATTATCTGCTAAAGGCAAATTAGATGGTATGGAATTAGAATTACTTGTAGGATTGTCATCAAACATAGAAAAAATTAAAAATATAATTTATTTAAGAGGGTCATAACCACTATTTATTTCAACAGCATCATTGTAACCATCCCCATCAGTATCTGCCAAAAGAGGATTAGTCTTGTAATCTTCTATTTCTACTTTATCAGATATACCATCGAAATCAGTATCCGACTCAAATTTGTTTGTGCCAAGAGTATCTTCTTCATCGTCAGTCAAGCCATCTCCGTCTTTGTCACTTGCATACCACTCTGGAATAACTTCTGGTTTAGCAGGCAAGACAATAGTCTCTTCAGTTATATTTTCAGAATTTCCATTATTATTTTCACTATTCACAGATACATTCCCAGAATTTTGTGGATTGTTTATTGTTTTATTTTCCTTGTATCTATTATAAAAGAAAAAGACGAAATATACAATGATAACAACAAGGATAAACAAAGACAAAATGTAAATTATTTTTTTATTCATAATTAAAGTTAGTTACAAGGTTGCGTATTTGGAATATTGTCACGCATTTGACATTCTTGTGTCACAATTGCACCTCCATAGTCAGAAGCAAATCCAGGTTGTAAAGGAATATACAAACCAGGGCCAACTGAAATACTATTGATTATTCCTTGACCAATAGGTTGAATAATAGCATTATGCCCAGAAAATACATAGAAATTAAAGACATGCCAATAAGGGGCTCCTTCATTGATAGAAGTTTGTGCATTACTAATGCTAAAAGTATAATCAGGTTTGTAAACAGAATTTTCAGGATCATCTTTGTCGACTTTTGGTAAATAAACATCTACCCACACTTCGTCACTTAATCTACTATTGATTTGTACGTTTGGAGATGTGACATAAAAACCAACAGCATCATTTTCAGAAAAATTAGACTTAGAAAAATCGAAAGTATAAGCTTGTATTTGTGTTTTGTCCGTTTTTATTATCGGATGAACCCAAGAAAAATTATTCCCAGTCAAAACATCTCCATACATATTACAATTCGCAGAAGGTACCCAATAATTATTTATATCTTTTTCTATTTTACCACACTTATTTTCATTACTTATATTATTGAATTTTACATTTTCCAAAATAGAAAACTTATCATACATAAAATTACCAACAAAATCATAACTATTATTTACTTCAACATTACTTCTGATTACTACCCGAATTTGTCCAGAAGGAACAGCATGAGACATAACTACATCATTTTTTACTTCATTATCTTCACCATTTACAGGATAATCAAACAAATCACCCAAACCAGCTGTAGACCAATTACTTACATTATACTCCGGACTATTAGAATTTTGATAAACACTACTTGGTATAGAGTTGAAAAATAATTTGTAATCACCATTACACATAGGATTAGTCTCGATACCTTTTGCCAAATTTGGTTGAGTAGCACCTGCATCTTTCAATAAATAATAATAATCAAATGGATTTATATAACTAGATGCAAAATTAAAATTAATAAGTCTATTACCTAATATACTATACCTTTTATCCGTTGGATTTGGCACGACTTTTTTATACAATATAACTGACTGACCACTTGCAATATTATATCCATTACCGGTACCTTTTATCAAAGGATTCAATATAGCTAATTGTGGTTGTGGTAAACCAACATCAACACCACAGGTAATACATTGATTTTTTAAATCTTGACAATTGTTGGCACATTGAAAACTTCCCTTTTGTGTTTCACTACAACTTATTGTACTAGACTGTGTATCATCATGAGTATAGACAATTGTTTGTTTACCATTTGCATCAAGTTTGTAGTCACAAGCTTCTAACCAGTTGCCCGAGATATCTTTGTCAACAGTTCCATTTCCACATCTTTGAGAAGCTTCAACAGTTTTTATTACACAAGTATTACTACAATATGTACAAGAATTATTATATTCAGGAGTACATGCCACACCATTTTGACTAGCACCCAAATCACACTGCTCTGCACCAGAAATTTCTCCATCACCACAGTAAGCAGACGCAGTTTCTACAGAAGTATTTGGATCGCTAATTGGCGCACCATTTTCAGTACAATCATTTTTACAAAGATCATTATTATTGGTATTACCATCATCACAACTTTCAAAACTCCACTGAGTAATTCCATCACCACAATATCCCCCATTTGCAGTACAATCAAATGAACAACTATTAGCTTTATTGAAAGAATATGTTGGATCAGGTATAGATAAACAAGAACTTACACTTACAGTATATTGTAAATCAGAACAATCTGAATCAAAACTACAGTTTACAGCACTTTGACCTTCATCAACCTTACATTTACCAAATTTACCAACTTCATTTACACAAAAACTAGCCGCTTTTATACTACAATCGTTATCATCATTACAAGTCAAATTTTTATTGTTTGCACAAAAACCTAACTGATATATAGATTCAGCCTTATCACAAAATTCATTTTCTTCTTTTGTACCATTTCCACAATAAGCCAATCTATTGGTACAGCTATCATTACAATAACCATAACTACCATTGGAAATACCATCATCACAAACTTCAAGTCCCTCAATTATTCCGTTACCACACTTTGTAGCACTAGCTTCACAAGAAGATGCCAAATTCCACCTACAGGTATTAGCATTACAAGTTGCAGTA
>Ga0210006_1000083_pt1 | contig 76925 bp, 71 predicted proteins | sample CryGey02umfilter_2_FD_185452 | JGI IMG/M metagenome (GOLD analysis project Ga0210006, IMG submission 185452) | Groundwater microbial communities from aquifer in Utah, USA - Crystal Geyser 4/10/14 0.2 um filter (SPAdes) (version 3) | ecosystem: Environmental > Aquatic > Deep subsurface >... | reverse complement strand
CTATCTCACCTCCTGGCTCATCTTTTACAACTTCGATAGACCACACCAAACACTAGATTATCTTTCTCCTGTAGAGTATTATGATCAACGTATTAAAAGTTTGTCACCTATGTACCCGTCCTTAACAGAAGATTGACAATTTTTTCTTCATCTTCTACGATTAATATTTGCATGTACCTATTATAATGGAATAAAGATGGGAATAAAATGAGAGAGCATAAGAAATATTGATTTTTAGAAATGATGTAAAAAAGAAAAATCGCGCGCAAAAAATAGCGGAGGCGCGGCGGGTGGGGGCGCCGCGCTGGAGTAGCGAGCCCCGCATGGCGGGGCGAGCTAACACGATTCTTTGAAACACGTTCGAATTTGATCGAAAACGCTCACAAGAAGTGTCCACAAAATATAATGAGAAGTTTGTGAATAAAAATTGAACTTTATTTAGATATGGAGGCAACTCAAGCCGGTATCATAATCAATAATTCTAATAACATTGTTCTTTCTATAAATACTGCCATAATGTTTTCGATCGGTCTTCCTTTAGTTGGAAGCATTGCTGGGATAATTATCAGCATCATAGGAAAAATTGGAGACGGATATATCAATGAATTTTTTTCAAACAGAAACGAAAAAAGAACGAAAAAATTAGAAGCCGCAAGAGATATCAATGCTTTCTGTGTTGAGGGAATGAAAATAGGCTTTAGACATAAGCCAAAAGATGAAGGACACATATTGTTAAGAGCAACTGAAATTGAAGCTATTGACCAGGAAGTTGGTAAAAAACTAAGAGTATTTTTGAGTTCATGGATGCAATACAGAACTTTCTTGAAGGAAAACACTAATGAGGTTGAAAGGGAAAAATTAGCAATAGAATTCAAAAACGATGCACAGAATTATGGCGATGATTTATTAAAAACTGCACGAATTTGGGCACAATAAATCTTAAACTAAATTCTGGTTCGAAACAAAATGCATTAGGGTCACCATTTTTATATCTGCAACTCTTAGTCTTCTGATTAACTTATTATTTTCCTGGTACAAAACATATTTTTCCAAAAGGGTGGCGGTTTTACCCGCCACCCTTTTGAAGCCGGCTTTGAGAGGGGGGCATTACTCAACAACTACATGATGCGACAGATCCATCGTTCAGGATCTGTCGGACACACCTGATACAGATATTCGGCAAAAAAATACATGCCGATTATCCAGAGAATGGCTAGCACGACTATCACGAGCATTTTAAACTCGTCGGACCATCTTGCTTTTTTCATGTCAAACCTCCATGGTTGGTTATCGATCTGCATAAACTCCGGTTGTTAACGTTCCCCCTCTCATGAGGCATTATTTTTTGATGCTGCTTTTACACCAAAAAAAACGCCTCTTTAATCACCAAAAATTTTGGTAACTAAAGAGGCGTTAGTACGCTTTTCCACTCTTTTTTACGCATATATTGCGATATGCGCCTTGGTAACCTGCTCTGTAGTCCCCGAAGGGTGACATAGGTTTGCAGTGTGATGACGATCTGCATTCGTCTTGAATTGTTCCTCAAGCTCCGTTCGACCAAAAGTCGATCAAGAAGTGCCAGTTCTTGTGTGACGGATTTCTATACTTTGCTCATTATACAGGAAAGTAATCAAAAAGTAATGAGTATTATTTACCAGTTTGATGCTCCAGAAGTGTATACTGAGCAAAATGTGAAGGCACTCGAGCTTGTGCTATTGGGGTCTGCAAATATATCTCCTAGGTGGCAATTTACTCCAATTTCAGCGGTCCAATCTGCCGAAACTTTATAATCTACTCCATTTGATTGGTATATGTATCCATCATATGCACCCCCAACACAACCTGAAGGATCTGTTGGTAATATGTCAATATACTCGGGTGCGAGATCGGGGATCCAACCACCTGAGCCTGAAGTAGTTCTTGCAGTAGGATCTGCGCCTGTTGTACACACGGTGAACCATCTTCCCGCCGTGGTGGGATACTTTCCGTTTTCCGCAAAATATTGTAGTAATGCTACTTTCAGTTCTCGTAGGTCTGAGTATCGTTTTGAGTCTCGTGCAGATTTTTGAATATTTGAATATGAGCCAATCCCTAACGTAGCAAGAACTCCAATGATACCAATAACAACAATAAGCTCAATAAGTGTAAATCCAGATTTGTTATTTATAAAAGCAAGTCTCCAATCGCTTTTTCTACACATAGGAATAGTATAAAGAAAATTATTTCCAAATATCAATGTAACATTTACGATGCAGGCTTCAACGGTGTAATTGAGATTATAATAGGACATATGAAAATACTCATATTTACCGAAGGTACGGCACTCAAACCAAGTTCTGAAAAAACTCATGAAGCGCATGAATTCAGAGCATATGTCCCAAATGGAAAGGTAGTTCAAAAACTTCAGCATTGGAAAGATCAAGGAGAGGACATTAATTATCTTACTTCACGGACCACTCGTGATGAAATTGATGATATTCGATTTGTTCTGAAAAAATATAATTTTCCTCAAATTGAAAATCTTCTTTTTCGAAACAAAGGTCAAGAATACAAAGATGTTGCAGAGGCACTTATTCCTGATGTTTTTATCGAAGATGATTGCGCAAGTATCGGCGGAGAGGTAGAGATGACGTATCCGCACATTACGCCTGAAATTCAAGCACAGATCCACTCAATTATCGTTCCCGAGTTTGCAAACATAGATTATCTGCCGGAAAATACTCAGGAACTTGCAAAGTTCTAGTCTTCAAAATCTTTTCAAAAGGAGAAGTGCAATTACACTCATTATTAAATGAGATACGACATTTCGTATCAAGGAGACTGAGCTAATTAATTTTAGAAAATAATTGATACACTGTTAATAAGCTATGAAAATAAAGAATGTAAAACTCCTTTTCGTGTCAATATTTATTTCTCAGCTTGCAGGACTCATCGGATCGTTTGGGACCGTTTCCTCAATTTCAAGTTGGTATCAATATTTGGTAAAGCCCAGCTTCAATCCGCCAAAATCGATCTTTGGACCGGTGTGGACAATACTGTATACCCTCATGGGAATCGCACTCTACTTTGTATGGGTGAAGGGGTACAAAAAACATGCGGTTAAAAAAGCAGTAAATCTATTTATCATTCATCTTGCGGTAAATGCCCTGTGGTCACTCGTTTTTTTTGGCGCACGCAATCTGGGTGGTGCACTCATTATCATCCTCATTCTTTGGGTGATGATCGCATACCTCATAAAGCTTTTCTGGGATATTGATCGCCGGTCTTCATATCTTCTTATTCCGTATCTTCTCTGGGTGAGTTTTGCAACGATTCTGAACGCGGCAATTTGGCAATTAAATTAAACAATTATGTTTGAAAATCTCTTTATTACGACGCTCATCATCAGTTTTGTCGTGCAGATCCTATTCTTTATCTATGCAGCGATCAAAAAGACTGACACCGTCACCGATCTGTCGTATGGACTGACCTTTATCGTTCTTGCAGTCGTGGGGCTCTTTTTTTCCAAAACATTTTTTCTCTTTCAGATCATTGCATTTGTCATGGTACTTGCTTGGGGCATACGAATTGCGACATACTTATTCATTCGAATAAACGCCATGAAACGAGACAAGCGTTTTGATGGGATTCGAGAAAAGTTTCTTTCATTTGCTGTGTTTTGGTTTTTTCAGGCTATAGTCGTCTGGATTGTCAGTCTTCCCGCTACATATGTTCATATGCAAAAAGGTGACATGCCACTGAGTATGATCATGATCGGGGGAGTTCTCATCTGGACGACCGGCATGATCATAGAGACATTTGCAGACATGCAGAAGTTTCAATTTAAAAATAATCCGGCAAACAAGGGAAAGTGGATTGCAACGGGCTTATGGAAGTATGCGCGCCACCCGAATTATTTTGGTGAAATGCTCTGCTGGTGGGGGATATTCATATTTTCAATCCCGTTTCAATCGGGGCTTTCGTGGCTCACGATCATCGGACCACTGTCTATTACCTATACTCTTCTATTTGCAACGGGAATCCCAACGTTGGAAAAGAAATACAATGAAATATATAAAGATAATACGGAGTATCAAAAATATAAAAAGGAAACAAATCTTCTTATTCCTTTTCCTCGGAGTAGTTAATTTTGATCTTGGTACTACGGAGAAGCTACACAACACATTATATTGAATAACAAAAATCAAGCGCCAAGCTTTGATTCTTATGGAGGGCTGAGAGATCACACTGTGTGGTGACTTCTCTGATTTCTCCATCATTTTTAAATACTTCCTGTATCACATGATGCATTTGCAGTGACCAATTGTATGCTTCAATCGTTGTGTCTCTCATAGATAAGTCGATAGCTCCTACAGAATGGAGAAAATCAATGCGATCAATGGTACGAGATGGAAACGATTTGACAAGATGGTCAATAATATCAGGGTCTTTATTAACCAAATCCACTACATGAAGCCCGACTGCTCGTTGAATCCCACGGATAAACGATCCTTTCAAACCAAGTACATGATCTCTATCATCGTAATGTATTGTCCCATCGTCAGGATTGAAGTGGATTCTTTTTCCTGACATTCCAGTTCTTATAATTTTCCGATGATCTTTGAGTTGTTTCCTCATCGCATGGTTGATCTCACTTGCGACGGGAGTCGGTCCACGCAACTCTTGAAGTACTCGTTCCCGCATCGAAAGAAACGTATCATCGGATCCAAATATGGGGATTGAGTTAAAAATAAAACCAGGATAGATCTTATCCGGAAGCTGATATTGATAGGCAAACGGGGTTGCTTGTCCCATCCACCAATATCCGGGAAGGTCATCATAATCAAATTCAAGATGATGTGGCCGTTGGTATGGTTTCAGTCGTTCTTGTAGTTTTTGTTGAATGTCTGGATAGTGATTCTGTGAAATAAATACGATCTCAGTTCGAGACTGAGCATGTCGTTCTTGTTTCCCATCACTTCCGACAACAACAGCACTTAGATCGTCGGGAAGATTAGATAAGGTTGTATGAAGTAGTCTGCTCAGATCCCTTCTTCGAGTATCGTTAATTGATTCTAAAAGGACGCCATACTCATGTGGAGAGAGATCAATATAGCTGGGATGTGGCTCAATAGTCATTTGAGTATTTAATGGAGGTAGTTTACCATAAGCTTCTCAATTATTCCTTCTCCTCAACCCAGTTCATCCCAATCACACTGAGTGCTATTATCGCTCCCCCTGCAAGTTCACGTGCAATCGGCACTTCTTTGTAGAAGAGAAGGCCTAGGACTATCGCAAATACGCTTTCAAGAGTCAGAATATTGCTGGCAAATATGGCTTCGACTTTTTGAAACCCATAGTTTGAAAGGAGAAGATTTATGATATTGAAAATACCAGCCCCAATGATTGCTACAATCAATCCATTACTCCATCCGGTAAGTGGTAACCCTTCGCCAAAGAGTAAAGAAGTAATAAGCAGAAGGATGCTTGCCAATCCGAGCATCAAAGTAGTGATTTCCTTGTTATTGAGCAGTTTTGTATGCCACTTTCGAGCTACGTAGCTAAAGGCAAAGGTGACTGTTGAAATGAGTGCGATAAACTCTCCTTTTCCCCATGAAAAAATATGGGAATAATCAGTGACTGCAATAAGGAGAACGCCGAGAAATGCCGTGATGATGAGCGCGAGTTTTTTTGCAGTAATCTTTTCTTTCAAGAGAAATACTCCCATGATCGCAACCATTGGCAAGGCACCGATAAATGAGACATTGCTATATTTTGTGAGAATGATTGCCTGGGTAAAGAGGGTGACGCCAAAAACATAAAACGTGAGAACCCGTGCAAAAATCAATCCCCATTCTTTTGTACTAATTTTTCGAAGCTTTCCGAGATCAATGTCATTTCTAAAAACGATAAAACTAAGCATAAATGCTGCAAATATTCGCAGGTACACCTGTTGAAAGAGTTCAAATCCCGTGCTTAAGTATCGCGCAAACAATCCCATGGAAGCAAATACGAAGGAAAGGAGGAGAAGTGAGAGTACCCCTTTTCGGTATCCGGATATTTTTGGAAGTATGTTCATATTGTGAAAATAGTATATCAGGGAAGCAATGAAAAGAATATCCGATACAGCGCATCAGTGCTATACTAGTGCTATGAATTTCCTCGACAAGCTTGAAAAAAAATTCGGCTGGATGGCAATTTCCAATCTGACCTTTTATCTCATTATTGCGCAAGGTATTGGATTTTTGCTCATAACTATCAGCCCCGAGACATATAAACTTCTTTCTTTTACTGGAGCACAGATTATTGATGGAGAATGGTGGAGATCAATCACGTACCTCATGGAACCGCTTACTACCAACATAATCTTTTTGGTATTTGCAATGTATCTGTATTATCTCTATGGGACGGCACTTGAGCGGCTGTGGGGGTCGTTTCACTATACGGTGTATGTATTCATTTCTCTTGTTGCGAGTTTGCTCTGTGCGATTTTATTTCCCATGATTCAGATTACCAATGTCTACTTATTCACCTCACTTTTTCTTGCATTTGCATTTCTTTTTCCCGATTTCACCTTGATGATTTTCTTTGTTCTTCCGGTGAAAGTCAAATGGATTGCCGCAGTTACTTGGATCATCACCGGAGCATCATTTGTCATGGGGTCGACCGGTGAAAAAATTTTGATACTTTTTTCTCTTGCCAATTTCCTTTTCTTTTTCGGAGATGAGTTGCTGATTATTTTCAGAAATATATTTCAAAAACAATCATCGGGAGTTCGATCAGTTGTGATTAAGAAAAAACCAAATCATGTGTGTGTAGTCTGCAAGAAAAATGAGATAGACAATCCAGATATGGGAATTCGGTATTGTAATGAATGTATTCCGGAGTCATGCTACTGCGAAGAACATGTCCAAAATCACCCACACAAATCTACGGGGAAATGAGATGATTTGTGATAAATTTTCGACTCAAATAGCAGTTACTATTTTCTCCAAAAATTATGATATATCTTGATGGCAAATGGACTGAGGATTCCCAAGCAAAAATATCTGTGTTGGATCTTTCAGTACTACGTGGATTTGGGATTTTTGATTTCCTCAGAACCTATGGCAAAAACCCATTCATGCTTGACGCACATATTGATCGGTTCTTCAATTCGGCTCGTCTCATGGGAATGTCTCTAGTCTATTCAAAAGAAGAAATCATAAAAATTGTCGAAGAAGGAATTCAGAAAAGTGGATTTGAGCACACCAATATCAAACTCATCCAAACGGGTGGCGTGAGCCCTGATGGATTTACTCCTGCTGAAAAGCAAACGTTTTTTATATATTTTTATGAGGCTCATGACTATCCAGAAGAAATGTATGCAAATGGAGTATCGCTTAATACTTCACATCTGATGCGACAGAATCCTCTGGCCAAGACCATCAATTATGCAGCAAGTATTGTAGAAGTCCAAAAGGCAAAGAAGTCAGGTGCCGTAGATATTCTTCATACTGATTGTAACGGGAATATTTACGAGGGAACACGCAGTAATTTCTTTGCAATTAAAAATAACGTATTAATCACCGCAGAAGAAGGGATTCTCAAGGGAATCACTCGAAAAGTGATCCTCGGAATTGCGCAAGAGCTCGGACTACCAGTCGATTATCGGTATATTTCAACATCTGAACTTTCAAGTATTGACGAAGCCTTTGTCAGCAATTCGAGTCAAGAAATTGTCCCGGTTGTGAAGATTGATGAAACAAATATTGGAGAGGGAACGGTGGGGCAGGTGACTCAGAAATTGATCCAAATGTTTCAGAAGAAAACAGAAAACGTTGTATAAAAAAATGGCCTGACTCCTGTCAGGCCATTTGCGAGCTCTCATGTTACTGGATCCCGGATCAAGTCAGGGATGACAGAAATAAATTTATGCTCCTTGAGACTCAAACATCTTGTCATGCATCTCCCAGAACTTTCCTTGATCAGATGCGCACACTGAAGCTTCAGCAGCTTTTTGCGCATATTGATGAATATTTGTGAGGGGAAGATTTTTGTAAACTATTTTTACGTCATTTGGATACGCCTCTTGGATCTGTTTAACCGTTGTGTATGCTCGTGCACAGTATGGACACTCAAAATCTGAAAATTCTACAATAGTGACCTTTGCATTTTTTGAGCCAATCGAGGGGGAATTTCCGACAGCTACCTCGACTGCAACAGGCTTAAATGCCTGATTTTGCTCATCCTGACAATATTGTTGAAGTTCTTCTGAATAGTCCAAACATGCCCCTGTTGATGTACCAGCAAGTTCTTTGTCGATAATTTCTTTGAAAACTTCAAAGGGAAATGCGCCACCTAAAAATCGACCATTGATAAAGAAGCCGGGAGTTCCTTGAACACCAAGCTCTGTGCCATAGGTAGAATCTGCAGTGACGGCGTCGGCCTTTTCACCATTATCAAGACATGCTTCAAATTTCTTTTTATCAAGCTTGAGATCTTTAGCATACTCTTTGAGTTTTTTATCAGATAGAGGAGATTCTTGAGCTTGTCCAGTCCCACCAGCGACACCCTTTGTCTCAATATTCTTTACTCGATAAAACGTGTATCCCTGAAACAGAAACAACGCAACAATTAATATTGCAAGAAGATTGAATTGTTGACTCAATCTATTTAAGACAGGAGATTCAACGTTCTCTTTACGAGCAATTTCCATTTTTGGCATTTCAGAGCGAGCTTCAACCTTTTTTAAAGGTTTTGATGAAACTGCCTTCTTTGCTGGTTTTTTTGGAGGCATGATTATTTGTAATAAATTAATAATTATAAATTACTTAATGATGTGAAAACTATCATACAGGATTTTGATAAAAAAGCAAAACCCTCTGTATTCATTATCGAATCATTGATCCATTTGGGATATCACTTGGTGCCTCAATAAGTTTTGGTTTATCATCACCGTCTGCTGCCATAAGCATCCCTTGAGACTCTGATCCAGCCATTTTCTTGGGAGCAAGATTTACGAGAAACAGAAATTTATTATTGATAAAATCCTCAGGAGCATACCATTTTTGCATGCCTGCAAGGATTGTTCGCGTGCCAATTTCTTCTCCGAAGTTTACCGATAATTGGATTAATTTAGTCGAGGTCTCAACGTTTTGTGCAGAGGTGACCTCTCCAATGCGGATATCGAGTTTCATAAAGTCGTCGAATGTGATGATATCTTTCATAGAAAATTTTATATTCGTTCGTAACAAAATTACTTCACTCACTAACAGTTAATCTAATCATGCTTCAATTCCCCGGCGCTTTGCGTCGAATGATTGTCATTCCCGTGAAAACGGGAATCCAGACTGGATCCCCGATCAAGTCGGGGATGACACGAGATGCTCCGATGCTCAGCATCGGAGAGTATCATTTCTTCTCTCACTCATGAATAATAATTATTCTGCGTACACCCGATACATATTTGATCCAATCTTTTTAAATCGTTGAATGTTGATTTTCCCAATTTCTTTGGTGTTTGCGACATGGGGTCCACCACAAAATTCTTTTGAATACGCATTTTGAATATCCTCATCTTTTCCAATATAATATATTTTAACCTGATCAGGATATTTTTCTTTGAAAAATGACCGAGCACCGATCTTTTCTGCTTCTGATTTATCCATGACCTTCATTCTCATGGGAAGCGATTCATTAATTTTTTCATTTATGATAGTTTCCACTTTTTTTATATCTTCGTCTGTCGGACGTACAACACATTGAAAATCAAATCGTAATCTGTCTGCCGTGATGTTTGATCCTTCTTGTCGTACCGACTCTCCGAGTACGTCAAACAGAGCCTGATGAAGAAGGTGTGTTGCTGTATGGTATTTAACTGTTTGTTCTGATTGATCTGCGAGTCCTCCTTTGAATTTGGATTGTGCGGATGAGCGCGATTTGTCTTGATGACGTTTGACTTCTGTATCGTACTCCTCTTTGCTCAAGTGAATGCCCTTTTCTTTTAGAATTTCTTGGGTTATTTCAAATGGAAATCCATAGGATTGATACAAATCAAATGCTTGTTTTGCGTTTATATCGGAAATCTTTTCAAGTTCACGAAGTCCACGATCAAGTGTCAGTCGAAATTTTGATATCTCGTCATGAATGACGGGGATAATTTTTTCGGTATCGCTTTTTGCATCAAAATATATGCCATCATAGGTTGAAAGAACTGCAGCAACAATTGGCGATACTGATTCGGTAGAAAATGACTCATTTAATGCACGAATTTTAACGAGCGCTCTTCGAAGAAGTCTTCTTAAGACGTATCCCTGTTCTTTATTCGATGGCGTAATACCGTCTTTGATGATAAATGTTGCCGTTTTCAGATGATCTGCAATGATACGCATCGAAGATTGTGTTGAGGGGTTACGGTAATCAGTTTGTGTCGCAACTTCAACAGCTTTTATTATGAGGCTAAACGCATCGGTTTTGAAAATATCCGGATCATTTTGAGCCGCTGCGAGGAATCGTTCAAGTCCACCACCGAAATCAACATTCATTTTGGGAAGATTTTCAAATGTGCCATCGGTCATTTTTTTGTACTGCATGAAGACCGAATTTCCAATTTCAAGAAATCTTCCACAATCACAGTTTGGATGACATTCTTTTCCAAATGCAGGATCGTGTTCGATATCAAACTGATAGAAAACTTCACTGTCAGGGCCTCCTGGTTCACCGGGGGGCATATTATTGGGCTCACCGGCGCGAGACCACCAATTGTCTTTTGCAGGATACAGAAATATTCTTTCGTTAATTTTTACACTTATTTCCACTTCTTTAAAAATCTTTTCCCAAATTTCAATGCTTTTTTCATCTTTTGGAATTTGATTATTCCCTTCAAATGCGGTGACAAAAAGTTTGTTTGGATCAAGTCCAAGTCCTTCATTTTTGTCGGTAAGAAAAGTGAAGAAGTTATTCAACTGTTCTTTTTTGAAATAATCTCCTAAAGACCAGTTACCCATCATCTCAAAAAGAGTATCATGGCGATTGTCACCAACTTCCTCGATATCCTGAACACGGATGCAGTGTTGGATGTTGAAAAGTCTCGTGCCTTGCGGATGGGATTGTCCTAAAAGATAGGGAACAAACTGCTGCATTCCCGAACCGGTAAACAAAGTTGTTGGATCATTTTGAGGGACAAGTGAAATAGGAGGTACCTCTACATGGCCATGTTTTTCTAAAAATGCTGAAAAGATTTTTCTGAGCTTTCGATGAGTGAGTGACATAAGGTATAATTATAGCAATAAAAATCGCAGTACAAAATTCAAAGTTGTGAGATGGTTCCTATGAAGATAAAAACAAACAATATCAAGTCAATAAGGCCGTTTCTCGACAAGCTCGCCCTTCCGCGCGAAAAATCCCACAAAGGACAAAATGGCAAAGTCCTCGTGATCGGCGGATCGACATTATTCCATTCCTCTCCCATTTGGGCTGCAGAGATAGCCTCTCATTTTGCAGACTTGGTCCATTTTTCATCTACTGCGGAAAATAATGAAATCATTACTTCCCTAAAAATATCATTTCGTGATGGAATGATTATTCATCAAAAAGATATTCCTGATTATGTTGCAGAAGATGATGCAGTGCTTGTTGGACCAGGCATGGTGAGGTCTGAAATCCAAAATTCAAATTTCAAAATTCAAAATTTTCAAGACATTTTCGCGATTCAGGATGAGGGTCAGTATGCTCGAGAACTTACTCATTATTTATTTTTCAATTTTCCAGAAAAACGATTTGTGATAGATGCAGGAGCGCTGCAAATGATTGACACGGCGTGGCTACAATTATTAAAACAGCCTGCAATAATCACCCCACATCAATTTGAATTTGAACGTCTCTTTGGCATTTCAGTTGCCAATCTTTCTTCTGATGAGAAAAAAGTTCAGATAAAAAAAGCAGCTCTTGAAAATAATTGTGTTATTCTCCTTAAATCGATTGATGATTTTATTTCGGATGGTGATACCGTAATTCAAGTGATTGGCGGAAATCAAGGACTTACCAAGGGGGGAACAGGAGATGTCCTTGCAGGACTTGTCGTATCGTTGTACGCAAAAAACGATCCAATAGAGTCTGCCGTTATCGCATCGTTTGTTCTCAAAAAAGCTGCAGAAAAGCTTTCTCAATCAAAAGGACATTGGTACAACACATCAAATTTACTTGAGATCATTCCTGATGTTTTGACGGAATTGGTATATAATAAGAATGCATAAGGATTATTTTACAAAACTAGTTAAGCTACTGAGCAATTATTTATGAATAGAGAGACCATCATTGCAATAGGATTTGGAATAGGACTTGGGGCACTTGTTGGCGTCGTAGTTCTTTTTCAGACAAATAAAGCCGAAGAAACCAAAGTCATTCCTATTGCTCGGGAAAGTGATCAGAAAAAAATTGTAACTGATGAATCCGCAACAAATTCTGTAAAGGCAAACTTAACGCTTGAATCACCTCAAAATGGTGCAATTGTTTCAAAAAATAGTATTGAAATTGTTGGGTCGGCACAAAAGAGCAGTCTCATTGTGGCGCAGTCTCCGATTGATGAAACCATTGTAAAAACTGAAGATAAAGCATTTAAAATTGAAATGCCTCTTGCCGTCGGGGAAAATATCATTCAAATCAGTGCATATTCAGATTCAAGCTCCCCTCAAGAGCAAACATTACGAGTTTATTACATTCCACAAGAATGAGACAACATTTTATTATCATTGCAGTGATGGGGTTGATCTTCACCATTGTTCAGCTTCCAGCTTATTCGCAATCACCGTCTGAGGCAATATCTGAAACGCTTGATGAAGAAGTTCAGGTGCTCAAAGACAAAGTTGCTGAAAAAGTTGAAGAGCTGAAAGAGCAAAATAAAAAAGCAGTATCTGGCATCGTACAAGAAGTAAAAGAGGGAATAATCACCATCTTAAATGCAGAAAACACAAAAATTGAAGTAGAGATTGATGAAACACTCACCGCATTTTACGATATTGTTGGTACCAAAGTTAAAGCAAGTTCATCCGAAGACATCGCTAAAGGAAATTATATTTTTGTAACCGGACCGGAAATTGGAGAGACCGTGACCGCAAATGAAGTTTATAAAGACACTCAGTACATCGTAATGTCCGGAAAAATAACCGAAGTAAATGAAGATGATTTTACGGTAAAGATCGTAACCATAGATAAATCAAATTATGATCTCGATATTGAGAAGAGCACGAAGTTAAACTTATTAGATATCAAAACTTTTGAGACTGACTCAATTGGATTTTCAAAGTTGAAAGAAGGAGATTCTGTTCATACCGTTGTCAAAGGTGATCCGGAAAATCCTGATGCAGCGCGCTTTACTGCAATCAAACTTTTGATTATCCCAAATGAGTATTTTCTCCAGTAAAATGTCTCATTGAGACATGTATGCTTGACACATACGTAATGAACTTTATTTGCACCATTAATCATTTAGAATAAGAACCATGTTATCTTTTTTCAGTAATTTATTTGACTACAATCAGAAAGAGCTTAATCGAATTCAAAAAATCGTGGATCAAGTAAATGAGCTTGAACCCAAAGTGCTAAAGCTTGCTGATACTGATTTTCCAAAAGAGACGAATCGACTGAAAAAGGAAATTGCATCGGGAACAACACTTGATGAGGTATTACCATGGGCCTTTGCTTTAGCTCGTGAAGCAGCTCATCGAACGCTCAACCAACGTCATTTTGATGTACAACTTATCGCAGCCGTTGCAATGCATGAGGGGAAAGTAGTTGAACAAAAAACAGGAGAAGGTAAAACGCTTACTGCTACCGCTGCACTGTATTTGAATGCGCTTACTGGGAACGGTGCACATTTAGTCACCGTAAATGACTATCTCGCACGGCGCGATGCGGGGTGGATGGGGCAGATATTTCAGTTTTTAGGGCTTACCACTTCAGCAATGATCTCCGGACAATCTCTTTTATACGATCCTGAGTATATTGATCCCAATGCTCATGATCCACGATTGATTCATTTGAAGCAGGCATCTCGTAAACAAGCGTACGATGCCGATGTGGCATACGGCATTAACTCTGAATTTGGGTTCGATTATCTGAGAGATAATATGGCGCAATCTCCACAGCAATTGGTCCAAAGGGGATTTCATTTTGCAATTGTCGATGAGGCGGATTCGGTACTAATTGATGAAGCACGAACTCCCCATATTATTTCTGCACCAGTGGAACAAGATACGTCAAAGTATTATGATTATGCAAAAATTGTTACACAACTCAGTGAAAAATCAGATTACATTATTGATGAAAAGCTTCGAACGGCACATTTGACTGAGGAAGGAATTCTGAAGATTGAGCAAATATTGGGGATTGATAATATTTATGAAAAAGATTTTGACTCAATTTTTCACGTAGAGGCAGCGCTCAAAGCAACAACGCTTTTTCAAATGGACAAAGATTATATCGTACGAGGTGATGAAGTAATCATTGTCGATGAGTTTACAGGACGACTGCTTGAAGGACGACGATTTTCAGAGGGACTTCATCAAGCAATTGAAGCAAAAGAAAAAGTAGCAATTAAACGTGAGTCAAAGACGCTTGCGACCGTATCACTGCAGAATTATTTTCGTATGTATGACAAGCTTGCAGGGATGACTGGAACGGCCGCAACAGAAGCTCAGGAATTTAGCAAAATATATAATACTGAAGTGCTTGTCATTCCCACACATCGAGACAATGCACGTAAAGATCATCCAGATATGATCTACAAAACGTTGGAGGGGAAAAATAATGCTGTTGCACAAGATATTGCGGAGCAATACAAAAAAGGTCGTCCCGTCTTGGTCGGTACCACTTCTATTGATAAAAATGAACATCTGTCGAGGTTGTTGCATCAAAAAGGAATTCCACACGAACTATTAAATGCAAAAAATCATTTACAGGAAGCTCAAATTATTGAACAGGCGGGAAAAAAACATGGGGTCACCGTAGCAACAAATATGGCAGGACGGGGAGTCGATATAGTTCTCGGTGGGGATTTGTCACTTGAGAATCTTTCCGAAAAGGAGCAAGAAAAAGCAAAAAAACACTGGCAACAAGAACATGATGAGGTGGTGGCGCTTGGAGGATTGTATGTCATTGGTACTGAACGACATGAATCACGGCGCATTGATAACCAACTGCGGGGAAGATCGGGAAGGCAAGGTGATCCCGGAGAAACACGGTTTTATGTATCTCTCGAAGATGATGTTATGAGGATTTTTGGCGGAGAGCAGATTGCAAATATGATGACTATGCTCAAATTTCCCGAAGACCAGCCGCTCTCACATTCGATGGTCTCAAAAGCAATCGAACAGGCACAGGTCAAGGTTGAAGGATTTAATTTTGACATTCGAAAAAACTTAGTCGAATATGATGACGTACTCAATAGACAACGCGATATTGTCTATAAACTGCGGAAAAAGATTTTAGTACAGCCGGAGAAAGATAAAGAAGCTTTTCATGAAACTGTCTTTAAAATTGTTGAAGAACAGATTATTGGGATGTCCGCAAGCTTTTTTGCTTTAAATGAAAAAGATGAGACGTTTATTGAACAGTTTGAAAAAGATGTTGAGTTACTTATTGAAGTTGACAAAGAGGAGATTCGAAAAAAAATCCACGAGAGTCAGCAGGAATTTGAGGAATATCTACTTGATTCAGCAGAAAAGCAGTATGATATAAAAGAAAAAAGAGTTGGTTCAGAGATCTGGAATCAAGTTGTTCGAAGTATGTTCTTGTCCACCATGGATCAATACTGGACGCAACATCTCACTGCAATTGATGATCTTCGACAAGGAATTAATCTGCGCGGATATGCTCAAATGGACCCCTTGGTCGAATACAAAAATGAAGCATTTGGCATGTTTGAAAAGTTGCTTTCTGATATTAATTACGAATCAGTGCGACGAGTGATGAGAGTTCAAATCGAGGAAAAAGCACCGCTTACGGAAGTTGTGGATGGACAAACAACGGAAAAACCGCATTTTCATTTCCAAGCAGCCTCAGGAGTGGATCCCTATGCAGGAAAGCAGCAACTTCCGCAACCGCAACAACAATCCCAAAAGCATACAGGTCAAACACCAACAATCAAAGACAATAAGATTTCAACCGGTCCGATCAAAAAGCCCGGAAGAAATGATGCTTGTTGGTGTGGGTCAGGAAAGAAATATAAGAAGTGTCATTATCCAAATTAAGTTTCGAGACAATAATTAATGATGAATAATCATACTTCGGTTTCTTTCTATTCAAATACGAAAGACAAAACTCATTGTTTTCAGGCCGTGATGAAAATGATCTGCAAATATTACTTCCCCAATGTAGATTATTCATGGGAACAAATGAATAAGATAACGCAGAAAAAAGAAGGTTTGTGGACATGGCCAATGGCTGGATATGTATGGTTGGCAAGTAAAAACGTTCTCATAGAAAGTATGAGCATCTTTGATTTTCGAGCATTTCATGAGAAAGGGTACGATTATCTCTTGAAAACTTTTGGTAAAGAAGTTGCTGATGAACAAGCTTCCCATGCAGATATAGCTCAAGGACAAATGTTGGCTGAACAGTTTATGCATCATGAAAGAATTACCATTGAAACCAAAATTCCATCCCATGAAGATATCAAGCAAAAACTCAGTGATGACTATTTGGTCATAAGTAATGTAAATCAAAAAGCACTCAATAATGAACCCGGATATTCTGGACACTTTGTTTTGATATATCATTATAATGATACGGGGTATTTTCTGCAGGATCCTGGTTTGCCCGAATTCAAAAATCGCCATGTAAATTTTGATACTTTTGAGAAAGCTTGGGCGTATCCAGATAAAAATGCAAAGAATTTGGTAGCTATTAAAAATCTTCACAAGCCAAAATTATGAAAAATATCGCTTTTTTCCTTTCAGCAAGCGAGCTTGATGAAAAATATACGAGGACATCTCTTGAGCTGGTAAAGCTTTCAGTTGAGGCAGGGTATGGCTTTGTGTATGGTGGAACGGACACGGGTCTGATGAAACAAGCTGCAGATGAAGTTGAGAAATTGAACGGTATGATTATCGGAATTTCTAGTCTAGAATTTGGGGACAAGTTGCGACCGAATATATTTGAATCTCACGTGTGTGCAAGTATTGGAGAAAGAAAAAAAATGCTCAATGAAAAATCGAATGCATTTGTCATATTACCTGGAGGAGCAGGGACTCTTGATGAAGGTGCAGATGCTATTGAACAAAAAAAAATTGGAGCGCACCATAAACCGATCATATTCTTAAATATTGATGGATTTTGGGATGGGTTAATAACTCAGTATTCTCGGATGTATACAGAAGGATTTTTACGCGAAAAACCTGATTCGCTTTTTTTTGTTCATGAAGATCCAGTCGAAATTCTTGAGTACATAAAAGATACCCTTTAATAGACCTTCACCAATCCTTTTTCAAGAACTTTCTTGAAGCTACTTTTGATAAAAAGATAGCCAGCAAATAAGTAAACCAAATTAAGCACGGCACTAATCGCAAGATTAGAATATTCAATCTGACCATTAAAAAGTAGGTTTCTCGACTCTTCAAATACATAACTTGTCGGAACAATTTTTGACACTAATTGTGCCCATTTTGGTAAAACCTCGAGTGGATAATAGATTGCTGAAAAAGGTGAAACAATCCAAACGAGTGTCCATGCAAGCGCTTGTACTCTGGTCCCAAACCTGAGAATAATTCCAGAGATAAAAAGTCCAAGCCACCATCCAGTCATCATGAGAAGCCCAATAAAAATCAAGAGATGAGGATACAGATTGAGAATGCCGACTTTATATAATATATAACCAATAATGCTTCCAAAACTGAAACTTGCAATTGATTTGACAATGCTTAGAATAACAAGTGAAGACATCCACTCTTGAAATGTAAGCGGAGATACAAATATATTGATGAGATTTTTATTCCAGAGTTCTTCAAGAAGGCTCATGCTGATATCAATTTGACCTCGATATGCCACATTCCACAAGATAACTCCCGATATGAGCATGAATGTAAGCTGTTGTGCGTCAGGAGCAAGGCTTTGGAAGTACAAGCTTGTCACGCCCCAGATAAGAAGATCTAATGTGATCCAATAAAAAGCATCGACCATTTTGTCAATACTTCTTCGAAAGAGATATAAATGTCTGAGAAGCATTGCCCAGATTGTATTTTTTTTCATAGTTCTTTCCCTCCATTGCTTTGAAGAGCTATTTTCAAAAAGTAATCTTCGAGATCAGGTTTGTCGATATTGATCTCAATATATCTAATATTTTTTTGCCCCAAAAATGTTAAAAGTTCGGGAATTTGTCCTTCTTCAAGCTCGATAGTATATTTTATTCCAGAACCGTTTGCCTTCATTCTGTTTTCTTTCATGTAAGCAAATAAAACTGCTTCATCACAATTTGGAATGGTCAATTGAATTTGACACTCTTTGATACTTCTTGATAGATTTTCAGGAGTATCATTTGCAATAATTTTGCCATTACTTATAAATAATATCCGATCACACACTTCTTCAACTTCGGTCATATTGTGACTGGTAAATATGATTGACACTTTATAGTGCTCTCGTTGAGAAAGAATAAATTGGCGGACAAATTGAGCAACTTCTGGATCAAGGCTTGCCGTTGGTTCATCAAGCAGAAGAATCCGTGGATAATTGATAAAAGCCTTGGCAATATTCATACGAGTCAACTGCCCAGCAGAAAGCTCTGATGTTTGATGGTTGACTAATTCCTTTAGTCGAAAATGTTCAATTACCGACTCAATTCGTTTTTTTCGATCAGCAATCTTGTAGAGATAGGATGTGTAATGGAGATTTTCATAAACAGACAAGCTCCATGGCAGATTTGTATATGTTGAAGAAAAATTTACTTTTTCCAATATTTCTTCCCGATGTTTTTCAAATGATTTTCCAAAATAAGAAATATCTCCACTTGTTGGTGTCAGGACGCCCAAAAGCATCTGTATTGTGGTTGTCTTTCCCGCACCATTTGGGCCCAATAGGCCAAGAATCTCCCCTTCCTCAAGTTCAAAGGAGATATCGTCAACTGCTTTAAAGTTTTCAAAATGTTTAGACAGATTTTTTATGGCAAGAACTGACATTGGATTATTATAGCAGTTTAATAATCCATATTAATACACTAATTGTTATAATAGAGATATGCAACGTAAAATTTCAGTAATTATTCCAACTCTTAATGAAGAGCGAGATCTTCCTCGCCTTCTCAAGGATTTTCAAATGCAAACAAATAAGAATTTTGAAATTATTGTTGTTGATGCGCTGTCAAAAGATAAAACTATTGAAAAAGCAATGAAATTTCAAAATAAAATACCAATTACGGTAGTTGAGTCAGAAAAGGCAAATGTATCTCATCAAAGAAATCTTGGTGTGCGTCATGCAAATGAGGATTATTTATTTTTCATAGATGCTGATTCTCAAATTGCAAGTAACTGTATTGATCGATTGATTCAGTGTATTAATGATTACGGATATTTCATATTTCAACTCACCCTTATTCCAAACAGTACCGTCTATTCAGATGAAATATTATTTAATGTAATTAACTATGGAGTTGAGTTGTCTCAAAAGATTAATCAGCCTATGTCCAATGGGGGGTCGATGGTAATGCATAAAGTCTTATTTGAACAATTGAAGGGTTTCGATGAAAAGATGTATTTATCTGAAGATCACGACATTGTTAAACGGGCACAAAAAATAGGAGTTTCTGCGAAGTATTTAAAAGATGTTAAACTGAAGGTAAGCTTGAGGCGACTAAAAAAAGATGGATTTATCCCCGTCTTGTATCAGTACTCGCTTGCATTTATGTATGCGCTTGCCAAGGGTCGGATAGATAAAAAATTGTTTGATTATGATATGGGCGGCGCTGCATATGAAACAAAGCCATCAAAAGAACAGTTTCAGCAGATAAAAAAACTTTACAAACTTCTGAAAAATATATTAGAAGAGTAGTTACTTTACGGTTACGCTTTTGGCCAAGTTTCGTGGTTTATCCGGATCAAGCCCTTTTGCAAGAGCAAGAAAATATCCCAAGAGTTGAGCTATCACTACATTTGGAATAATTGTTGCATTACCACAGTTTTTTACTTCAATAAATGTATCATATACTTTGTCATTTTTGCTTGATACGCCGATCACATGTGCTCCTCTCGCGCTGACTTCATGTGCGGCAGATAATGTATCTTCATACGTTTCATCTTCAGGATTAAACAATATGACCGGTGTTCCTTTTTCAATAAGTGCAATTACACCATGTTTGAGCTCTCCAGCTGCAAATCCCTCAGCATGAATATATGAAACCTCTTTTATTTTCAGTGCAGATTCGAGTGCGGCTGCGTACGAAACACCGCGCCCAAGAATAAAAATACTTTTATAATCTTTCATTTTTGCAGCCAATGACTGGATAGAGGATTTATTTTGAATAATCTGAGATATTTCATCAACTGCCTTCAGCAAATTGATCTTTCCTTTTTCAAATGTTCCCGCGAGTTGATGAGCGATCAAGTAGAGGAATGAAATTTTGGCAGTATATGCTTTGGTTGAAGCAACTGCCTTTTCAGGTCCCGCGTGAAGTAAAAGATTATGGTCAGACATCCGATACAACGAGCTTCCTTGTGAATTGGTCAAAGAAAGTAGCTGCGCTTTTTTTTCTTTTGCTTTTTTGACACTTGAGATAATATCGATCGTTTCTCCAGATTGTGAAAGGGCAAAAACAAGGGAATTTTCTTTCAAAAAATCGAGCAAGTATGAAAACTCAGATCCAATTGCAAAATTGACATGTCGATGTGCAATTTTTGAAAAGAGATACGTACCAGCAAGACATGCGTATGAAGCGGTTCCACAGCCAATGAGATAGGTTCCATAGGACGAGCTGATTTCATCTGCAGCTTTTTTAATCTCAGTTTTTTGTGTTTCTCCGATGTTTCTGAGTATTTTTGGTTGTTCTGAAATTTCTTTGAGCATAAAATGGTCAAAGGATCCTTTTTCTGTTGATTCTGCAGCGTACGTAAGCGTGGTATAAGTAATATTTTGGTGAACTCCTTTTGTATCAAAAAGAGATACTCCTTTTTTTGAAAGCTCAACCATTTCATTATCTTCAAGGAAATATACTTTTTTAGTATGGGGGATGATGGCTGATGCGTCTGAGGCAATATAAAATTCGTTATCACCTTCACCAATTACAATCGGTGATCCATTTTTAATGATGTAAAATGATTCATCTTCGGGAAAAAATGTAATTACCGCATTTAAGCCAGTAATGTGGGATCGAAGTTTTTGCATTACTTTGACTTTATTTGGCTCTGTCTTATAAATTTCCTCGATAAGATGTGCAATGACTTCGGAGTCAGTTTCTGATTTAAAAGTATGTCCTTTTTTATTAAGATCTGATTTGATCGTTTCAAAATTTTCAACAATTCCATTGTGCACAATTGCAATTTTTTTTGTACAGTCAGTGTGAGGATGCGCATTTTCGTTTCTGACACCACCATGAGTAGCCCAACGAGTGTGTCCGATGCCGACATGTGCAGGAAATGAGGGAAGCGATGCGCTTCCAATTTTTCCGATATGTTTTTCAATATAGAGTGATCCATCATTCTTTTTTATTGCGACACCCCATGAATCATATCCACGATATTCAAGAGTTTTTAAGCCGTCAAGAATCAGTGATCCTGCCTGTTGATTCGATCCGAGATATCCAAAAATTCCACACATACTATTAATTAAATAAAATAACTACTTTTTTTCAATCTTCTTTCGATCTTCAATCTTCTTCAGTTTTTGACGTGTTGCACGATCCATATCAACATGAGCAATTGATGCAAGTTGTAGAACAGTGATAAGTACATCCGCAAATTCCTCATACATGTTTGACTTCTCAAAGCTTTCAAGTTTTGATGAACGTTGAAGTTTTAAAATGGAAAGAATGTCATTACATAGTTCTCCAACTTCTTCATTCAATTTGACGGTGTGAGCAAGGATTGCTTTTTCTCTTGTTGTGGTGAGTTTGAAATCGATATTACTTCTGAGAATATTTTTTTCGGCACGTTTTTGTACGACTTTGATATCCATAAAAATGCTTCTAATTTCTAATCTTATTATAATATTTCATACATCGATTCCAGAGAGGCTCAAAAAAAATACCCATTCCAACAAGCATCCAACCAAATATGGGAAGCGCAAATGGAACAATTCTTGTGAGGAATTTTGTAATATAAAATTCGATTCTGACGCTTTCGCGTTCGGTTATCAGCGATTGAATTGTCTGTTCCCTCAAAGGTTCAAGAATGTGTTTGCTATATTCAAATGCAAAAAGCAAAATAATAAGCCCCCACAATATAAGAATTTTACCACGCGTTGGTTTCCAGAACATATGTCCAGTGATAAATAGTATTCCCGTCGTATAAATGAGCGCTAATACATTGTGCTGAATAATGAAAAGAATGGTATAAAAAAGATTTTGTTGTGTGTCTGGTGACATAATGATTCTATTCTCGAAATTAAAATAAATTGATTTGCTCAGGATTTTCAGCTTTTTTCTTTTTGAGAGACTGAGGTTTTTTTTTGGAAGATGAAACATGAAACAATTTATTTGAAAGAGCAAAAAGTTCAAATCTTTTTAAACCATCTTGTAGTGGCTCCGCAAATCCATCAAATGCAAGCCGTTTTTCAGATGAATCAATCTCGACATCACGAAGAATCGTTGCAATTTTCTTGAACAAAATAATGTTTTCTTTGTGCTCTCTTAATATTGATTGCCACCGTGGATTTTCTACTGATTCGATATTATCCAAAAGCTCCTCAATTGTCTTATGCTTGGAAAGCAAGCTTTGCGTTGTCTTTGGGCCGATCCCTTTTGCCGTGTTGTAATTGTCAGAAGAATCTCCTGCAAGTGCTTTATAGTCTGGAATATGTTCCGGGGTAACGCCATATTTCTTTTCTACCTCACGGGGAGTGAATAAATCAAAGTTTGTGACTCCCTGTTTTGGAGCAATCAAGAATACATTTGCTTCAGTAAGCTGCAAAAGATCTCGATCACCGGTTAAGATAAGAACTCTTTCAAATTTTTTTTTATTTTTTTCGACTAATGTGCCAATCACATCATCAGCCTCAAATCCTGGCTTTTCAATCCTGACAACGCCACCTTCGTCCAAGAGATCTTTGATATTGGGAATTTGCTGTTTCAAAGCGCTATCCATGGGTGGGCGCTTGGCTTGATATCCTTTGTACAGTTTTTTTCGAAAGGTTTGCTTTGGAGTATCAAATGCTATTGCAAGATGCGATGGCTTAAAGTCACCAATTACTTTTTGAAGCATCATGAAGAATCCATATATTGCTCCGGTAGGTTCGCCCTTTTTGGTAGCCATAGTATCGGGTAATGCGTGAAAGGCGCGATGTATCATCGCATGTCCATCTATGAGGAGGAGGGTTTTCATGGGAAAAGTATACAATATTTCAAAGGAGGCATACAGTTAGTGCTGTATTTTCTTGACGCCAACGATTTTCTCAAATTGATCTTGATCCATACTTTCCCGCTTCATTAAATCGAGCGCAACTTTTTCAAGAGCGATTCGATTCTTTTTGACGATCTGAACAGCCAGAGCATATGCAGTTTTTAATATCTCGCCGATCTCATGATCAATTTTTGCGAGCATTTCTTGTGAGATGCTATTTTGTTCCCAGAACTCTGAACCCCAATCAGTAATGTCTTGTGTCGGTCCGAAATTGACCGGTCCAAGTTTGCTCATGCCAAAGTCGGTGACCATGCGTCGTGCGATATTGGTGGCTTGATCAAAGTCATTGGCCGCACCCGTTGTAATATCCTTGAAAAATACATCTTCTGCGGCACGTCCACCCATAATGACTGCGAGTCGTTCAAGAAGTTGAGAATAGGACGTGTGAAGCTGATCTCTTCCTGGTGGGATGAGCGTATATCCAAGGGCCATTCCACGAGACACAATCGATATTCTATGAACGGGGTCAGTGAGTTTTTGAAAATGTGAGACAACCGCATGTCCCGCTTCGTGATAGGCAGTAATTTTTCGATCATGATCAGTTTGTAATCTTTTTTTCTCTGGTCCAAGCTTTACTTTAGTAGCTGAATCTTCAATATCTTCCATGGAGATTGCATTTCTGTCGTTTCGGGCCGCACTGATTGCAGCTTCGTTCATCATATTTTCGATATCAGCTCCAGAAAATCCTACCGTTCGTTTAGCAATCCGATCCCATCGAACATCTTTGTCAAATGGTTTATTTTGCGAGTGAATTTTTATTATTGCTTCACGTCCTTCAACATCAGGATAATCAATTAAGATTCGTCGATCAAAACGACCGGGCCGAAGAAGTGCAGGATCAAGGAGGTCTCCACGGTTTGTTGCTGCGATAACGATAACACGTTCGTTGGGAGTAAAACCATCCATCTCCACCAATATTTGATTGAGCGTTTGCTCCCGTTCGTCATGAGAAGACATAACGCCGCGAGATCGCGCCCTGCCGATTGCATCAATTTCATCTATAAAAATAATGGCTGGTGAATTTTTCTTTGCCGTATTGAAAAGGTCTCGTGCGCGTGCTGCACCGATCCCGACGAGCATTTCCATAAATTCAGATCCAGCTATCGAAAAGAAGGGAACACTTGCCTCACCTGCGGTTGCTTTTGCAAGAAGTGTTTTTCCGGTTCCTGCTGGTCCCACAAGCATTACACCCTTTGGAGGGCGCGCACCAAGTTTGCGATATTTATCAGGTTTTTTGAGAAAGTCCACAATTTCTTCCAGTTCTTTTTTCGCTTCTTCCACGCCGGCAACATCTTTAAAGGTAATTGTTGATTGCTCTTTGTTAAATCGTTTTGCCTTTGATTGGCCAAAAGAAAATACTGAATCTTGCGAACCCTTTGCTTGGCGTATCACAAACCAGAAAAATGCAAAGAGGAGAACTATGGGGATAATACTTCCCAAAACCCGAAGAATCTCAACCATAAGAGTCGAATCTTTCGTTTCGATTGCAACTTGCTCAAGGGGGATTTCATTGTCACTCAGTATTTGTCTGAGACTGTCACGCGATTCCTTGCGCGTTACTAATTTCTTTTCATCAGCATATGTTGCGGTAACTTTATTATCTTCGACTAATACTTTTTTAACTTTGTCCTCTTTTATATCCTGAAGAATCTTTGTCAATGGCACTTCTTCGGAATTTTTCATCGATTCCGTGATGACCGGTCCAAAGAGAGTGTAAAGGAAGAATGTTGCAAATATGACAATGAATACTGTTTTTATATCGAAGTTAATTTTGAACTCTTTTATTTTTTTATTTTTATTGCTTTTTATGATGCTCTTTTTCATACCGGATTATTCTAACATATACCTCACTGTTTTGCATGAAACAGACGAAAGCAGATTATGGAGAATTGAAAGAGTATGTATTATATAATATAGCTTTCTATGACAAGGACAATCATATTATCACCGAAATCTACCAATCACGTGCTCGATGCGGTAACGCATGTTCTTTCCAAAGGTGGGCTGGTGATATTTCCATCGGACACGGTGTATGGACTTCTTGTTGACGGCACTAATAAAGCTGCAGTTAAAAAGTTGATTGAGTTCAAAAATAGAGCCCCTGGGAAAGCAATTTCAGTATTTGTTTCAGATTTGGATTCATGTAAAAATCACGTATCTATAAATCAAAAGCAATCGGCAATTCTTTCAAAGCTATTGCCGGGTCCTTTCACCATGGTGCTTCCTTCAAAACATACGGTTCAAAAACTTCTTGAATCTGAAAATGGAACGCTTGGTGTTCGAGTTCCTGATTATCAACCGATATTACAATTAACCTCATCTTTTGGGAAACCAATTACTGCAACGTCTGCAAATCTGGGGGGGAAAAGTCCTCACTATTCAATCGATTCATTCTTGCATCAAATCCCACAACTAAAAAAGGATTTGGTTGACCTCATTGTTGATGCGGGAAAGCTTCCCCGAAATAAGCCTTCAACGGTTCTTGATCTGACAGAAAGTACGGCCAAAACACTTCGGTCGGGAGATATTGTATTTGAAAAATCAACTGTTCAAATATCGCATTCTGCTCAAGAAACACAAAAAATAGGGAGAACATTGATCCAAAGCCTGTCAGAAAAATATGGGCAAAAGCCTCTTGTTGTCATTCTCAAAGGAGATCTTGGTGCGGGAAAAACAGAAATGACACGTGGCATCGCGAATTACTATGGAATAGAAAAGATTATTTCACCAACATTTGTGGTTTATTATGAATACGTTATTCAAAAAATTCAAAATTCAAAATTCAAAATTCAAAATTCTAATATATTTATTCATGTGGATTTGTACAATATTCAGGAAGAAACCGAGTTTGACCATTTGGGACTTTCAGAATATTTGAATCCAGGAAATGTGATGGTGGTTGAGTGGGGGGAGAAGTTGGGAAAAATGTATGCAGAGTTTCAGAAGAAGGCAGTAGTTGTGTTTGTTGAGATTGAGTATGATGGGGAGAATGGGAGGAAAATACGTATATGAATAATAAAAAAACAAAAATCATTCTAGCAATTGATACCTCTTGTGACGAAACGTCAGTCGCCGTTGTCCAAGGGCGCCAAGTTCTTTCACATGTAGAATATTCCCAGATTGCGATGCATATCAAATGGGGTGGCGTCGTCCCGTCGATTGCACGGCGCGCACATGAGGAGCGGATAGATTGGGTGATCCAAAAAGCTCTCAACAAGGCGAAATTAGATCTAAAAAAGATTGATTGCATCGCAGTGACGTATGGTCCCGGACTTGCGATCGCGCTTGAAGTTGGTATCAGAAAGGCCAAAGAATTAGCTGAATCTATCAAGAAACCAATTATTCCTGTAAATCACATGGAGGGGCATCTCTATTCTCCCTTCGTCCAAAATAGTAAAGGAAATCCAAAAATAGATTTTAATTTTCCCTATATTGGACTTCTCGTTTCTGGTGGGCACACAGAACTTGTACTTTTCAAAGACCATTTAACGTACGAAATACTTGGTGAGACGCGGGATGATGCAGCGGGAGAAGCGCTCGATAAAGCGGCTCGCATGTTGGGATTTGGCTATCCGGGTGGGCCAATTCTTGAACGTTTGGCTTCGGAAGTCGACAACGAAGATAAATATCACTTTCCGCAACCGATGATCGGATCTAAGAATTTTGAATTTTCTTTCTCAGGTCTAAAAACTGCATTTTTATATAAAATTCAAGAAATGACCGATGCAGATAAAAACAAAGATCTTCAAAATCTTGCCAGCAGTTTTCAAGAAGCAGTATTTCAAACCTTGATGAAAAAAACAAAAAAAGCTATGATCCAAACGGGAATTAATCGAGTGCTTCTGGGTGGAGGCGTTGCAGTCAATAACCGATTAAAAACCACAATGAGAACTATGGTAGCCATCCAAGGTGGTTCAGTGTTATTCCCTCCATTCAAATATTTAAACTTTGACAATGCGGCAATGATCGGCGTTGTTGCAAGTATTCGCGCAGAGCATGGCTTCTTTGCAACGGATGATGATACTATTGATCGAGAGCCTCGTTTATCGCTCTTGCAATCAAGTATTTGATTGGATACACTTACAAAGCAAACAGAGTTACTAATATTACATATTCGCATGTTATTTCTCAAAAACCTCACCATCTCAGTAGAAGGGAAAACAATCATCAAAAATTTGAATTTTGAATTTGAAAAAGGGAAAACATATGCAATTATGGGCCCAAATGGTTCGGGAAAATCTACGCTCGCATATAGCATAATGGGTCATCCTGCATATAAATTGAGTGATAAAAGTTCGATGAAGCTAAATGGACAAGAGATAAGCCAAATGGATCCAAATGAACGAGCTCAAGAAGGATTATTTCTTTCATTCCAGTCACCCCTTGCACTGTCTGGCGTGAAGGTATATCAGCTTCTTCAACTTGCAATGAATGGAAAAAAGGATCCACTCCAAATACGTAAGGAGGCACAAAAATATGCAAAAGAGCTTGGAATCAGTGAAGAATTGTTGAATCGTCCGCTCAATGTTGGGGCATCTGGTGGAGAACGAAAAAAAATGGAAGTGTTACAAGCTGCGGTTCTTGAAAAAGATCTGTTAGTTTTTGATGAAGTAGATACCGGCGTCGATGTTGATGCTTTAAAAGATATCTCACATTTTTTGACAAAACACAAGAAAAATAAAACATATATTGCGATAACACATTACAATCGCATTCTTCACTATTTGAAACCAGATTTTGTATTGGTGATGAAAGACGGGAAGATTGTGAAGGTTGGGAAAGCTGATTTAGCAAAAACGATTGAATCTGAAGGGTATGAATATATTAAGAAATAAGTTGATACAGATCCATCGATCAATATCCTTTTAGTTGCCTAAGCGAAATTTTTTATCACTGGTATAGTTGGATCGCGAATCGGCATAAAAGGGCATTTTCGCTCTGAAATAATTAGTGCAGAATATCTATGACAAAGCAAAAAGACGACATAAAGATAGACTACAAATATGGCTTTTCCATGCCGGAAAAATCCTTTTACAAAGCTAAAAAGGGACTGCGTGAAGATGTGGTACGCATGATCTCAAAGATAAAAAAAGAACCAGAATGGATGCTTGCATTTCGTCTAAGGGCATACAAAATCTTTCTCGAAAAGAAGATGCCGAAGTTTGGTCCAAGTCTCGCAAAGATTGATTTTGACAATATCTATTACTATCTCAAGCCAACGGAAAATCAGGCAAATGCGTGGGAAGATCTGCCAAAAGAGATAAAAGATACCTATGACAAGATTGGTGTTCCCGAAGCGGAGAAGAAATTTTTAGCAGGAGTCTCTGCACAATATGAATCTGAAGTAGTATATGAAAGTGTCAATAAAGAATTGTCAAAACTTGGCGTCATCTTTTGTGATATGGACACGGCCTTGAGAGATCATGAGAATTTGGTCAAAGAATATTTTGGAACACTAATCCCCGCGCATGACAACAAATTTGCCGCATTAAACTCTGCCGTTTGGTCAGGAGGATCGTTTGTGTATGTTCCGAAAGGAGTGAAAGTAAAACTTCCTTTGCAGGCATATTTCCGAATTAACGCTGAGCGATTTGGGCAGTTTGAACGAACACTTATTATTGCAGAAGAAGGAAGCGAAGTTCATTATGTCGAAGGATGCACGGCTCCGATTTATACGACTGAATCACTTCATGCTGCGGTAGTTGAAATATTTGTAAAAAAAGGCGCACAAGTTCGCTATACTACCGTACAAAATTGGAGTAAAAATATTTTCAATCTTGTCACGAAACGAACTCATTGTGAAGAAAACGGATTTATGGAATGGATTGATTGTAATATTGGATCAGGGATCACGATGAAATATCCGAGTGTGTATTTGTATGGTGAAGGGGCGCGTGGAGAAGTGCTGTCCATTGCCTATGCGGGGAATGATCAGATTCAGGATGCGGGTGCGAAGATGATGCATTTTGCGCCCAACACCTCGTCTCGGATAGTCTCAAAATCTATTTCTAAAGAGGGGGGAAGGACGTCTTATCGAGGACTTGTCCAAGTCGCACCAGGTGCTACGAACTCTTCGGTTTTTGTATCGTGTGATGCATTAATTCTTGACGAAGATTCTCGGTCAGATACATACCCAGCAATGAGAATTAAAGAAAATGAGGTTGAGGTGCAACATGAGGCAACGGTTGAAAAACTTGGAGATGAAAAATTGTTTTATCTCATGTCACGAGGGCTTTCTCAGGCTGATGCAGAAAGTGCATTGGTTCTCGGATTTATGGAGCCAGTGACAAAAGAGATTCCACTCGAATATTCGATTGAACTGAATAGATTAATTCGACTAGAGATGGAAGGCAGTGTGGGGTAAATATGAAATTTATAAACGTAAACAAACAAAAAAAAGAACAGATGCTCTTTGATCAAAAGGGCGAAACGTATGTGGTATATTTTCACAATATTTCTGGAAAACTGACCTTTGAGATCACTGAGCCAGAAATAAAATTGTATATTTATGGACTCTATACTGGAAAGAAATCGGATGAATTTCATATTGAAACAATCCAACTACATAAGTCTCCCGGATCACTCTCAGATCTTTTGATAAAAGGGGTCTTTGAAGATCGATCAAAGTTTATTTACCAGGGATTGATTCGACTGGAGAAAGAGGCTCAAGAATCTCACGCCTATCAGAAAAATCAAAATCTTATCATGTCAAAAGATGTTTTTGTAGACTCCCGACCGTACCTTGAAATTCTTGCAAATGATGTGTTTTGTACCCATGGATCAACCACCGGAAAACTGAGTGAAGATCAGCTCTTATATGCACGAACACGCGGACTTTCGGCACCGGATGCGGAGCAAATGCTCGTGCAAGGATTTATTGATGAAGTGTATCAAAAGGTGCAGTCCCACAATCCAGAGTTTATCATTTAATACATTACAGAATAAAATATCGACAAAATGATTGATACAAAACAAATCAGAAAAGATTTTCCCATTTTCAAAAATCATCCATCATTAACCTATCTTGATTCTGCTGCTACGTCACTGAAGCCAAAAAGTGTTATAAGTAAAATTACTGAGTACTATGAACACTACTCGGCAAATATTCATCGAGGTATTTACCATCTTTCTGAAAAGGCATCAGAAGAGTATGAAGGAACGCGCTCAGTTGTTGCATCCTATATCAATGCACCATCTCAATCTGAAATCATATTCACGAGAAATGCTACTGAAGGGATCAATTTAATCGCTTCAACTATTGGCGTTACCAATGTCTCAGAAGGAGATGAGATTGTGACGACTGTTATGGAACATCATGCAAACTTTGTCCCGTGGCAACAACTTGCATTTGATGTTGGCGCAGATTTCAAAGTAATAGATATTGATGAAAATGGCTCTCTTCCTCTTAAAGTAAGTGGCCATAACTCAAAGTCAAAAACACTTGTTGAAATTTCAGATATTATCTCGAAGAAAACGAAAATATTGGCAATTGGTCTCGTTTCAAATACACTTGGTACGATTAATCCGGTCAAAGCAATTATTGCTGCGGCAAAAAAGATTAATCCTCAAATTTTATCGGTAGTCGATGCAGCGCAAGCCGTACCACATATGAAGATCGATGTTCAAGATTTAGGGTGCGACTTTTTAGTATTTTCATCTCACAAAATGTTGGGGCCAACCGGCGTTGGCGTTCTCTGGGGTCGTCATGAAATATTGAAACAAATGCCTCCCTATCAGTATGGAGGTGATATGATTCGGTCAGTTGCACTTTCTGATACAACCTTTGCAGATTCACCGCATAGATTTGAAGCAGGAACGCCGAATATCGCCGGAGTCATCGGGTTAAAAGAGGCGATCGCCTATCTTGAGAATGTAGGACTTGAATCCATTCGAAAACATGAGCATGCGTTGACAAAATATGCTATGGAAAAACTGACCGAGACATTCAAAGAATGTATCACTATCTTTGGACCAGCTGACCCCGATAAACGTGCAGGATTGGTCTCATTTCAAATAAAGGGTGTACATCCTCATGATATTGCACAAATTCTTGATGAACATGACATTGCGGTACGAGCAGGGCATCATTGTACGATGCCGCTGCATACTCGATTAGATGTCGCTGCAACAACACGTGTAAGCTTTTATATTTATAATGACGCGCAAGATATTGATAAATTGATTGATGGATTGAAGATTGCGACTAAAACCTTTTCCAAAAAATCTTAAATAATATTTAATATGAGTATTTACGCTGATCTAATACTTGATCATTATCAATATCCTCGAAACAATACTTTGGTAAAAGGTGCAACTTCAAAAGTTGATCTTGATAATCCATTATGTGGGGACAAGATCCACATGGAAATTCGTGAAAAGGATGGAGTAATTCAAGAAATTGGGTTTACGGGAGAAGGATGCGCAATTTCTATTGCTTCGGCATCAATGCTTACGGAGTATGCTAAAGGAAAAACAAAAAAAGAGCTACTAGAAATTAGCACCGGAGATGTGTTAGGATTATTGAATATTGAGCTTACTCCCAATCGCATGAAATGTGCGCTTTTGAGCTGGGAAGGTTTGCGAAAATTACTAATTTAATTTTTTTATATGTCAGATGACCAAAAACTGAAAAATCCGTCAAGCCCCTCGGGACCGGTAACTGTTCGTGATTTGAAATTCCATGTAGATCGCGATTTGTGCATCGGTGCAGCAACCTGTGTCGCAATTGCCCCCAATACATTTGTCATGGATTCAGAGGCAAAAGCTATCATTCTTGATACGGCAGACCAAGACACCAATGAGGCGATCATTGATGGCGCGCGTGGATGCCCGACCGCTGCAATTATTATTGAAGATTCTGCAGGAAATAAGATTTTTCCACAGTAATTTTCTTACAATGATTTCAGAGAAATCTTCGACTACACCTGATAATCGAGCAGAATCAATAATCTGAAGTTGCACCAAGAGGTATATTACTTGTAACATGAAAATATGAGATTTAATTGGAAAATTGGTGGAGAAGCAGGATTTGGCATCATGACTTCTGGTCTTGTTTTTTCAAAAATTGCAACCCGCTCGGGCTATCATATTTTTGATTATCCTGAATACCCATCTTTGATTCGAGGAGGTAATAATACCTACGAAGTAAACGTGTCAGATGATGAAGTACATTCGCCAAAATGGGATATTGATCTTCTTGTCTGTTTAAATAAAGAAACCTACGATCTTCATAAATATCGACTTCACGAAAAGAGCATGGTGGTGTTTGATCCCGAAATGTTTGAGCCAGAAAAACCATTTATAAAAGTGCCTATCGGGTTTACCAAAATTAAGAAAGATGAAAAGATCGACCAAATGATGGTAAATACGATTGCCGTTGGCGCAAGCGTTGCTTTACTTGGAGGAGAGCTCGAAGTATTTGAGAAAATCATCCATCAACAATTTGATAAAAAAGGCAAAGAAGTAGTTGATTTCAATTTGCGTCTCGCAAAAATTGGATTTGACGAGGCATCAAAAAATTCTGTTCAAAAGCAAGAAATTCTTAAAAAGAAAGATGTCGTAAAAACTAAAATGGTTGTGACCGGAAACGAAGCCTTCTCCCTTGGCACAATGGCTGCAGACTGTCGATATTATGCAGCATATCCAATGACACCTGCGTCGACGGTACTTGGAGCTCTAGCTGCATGGCAGTATAAAAATAAGATGGTTGTTCGTCATCCTGAGGATGAAATTTCTGTAATTAATTCAGCACTCGGCGCATCATTCGCAGGCGTTCGTTCTGCAGTTGGTACATCTGGTGGAGGATTTGCACTCATGACCGAAGCGCTTTCTTATGCTGGAATAGCTGAGATTCCGATTGTGGTATTTCTTTCCATGCGTTCGGGACCTGCGACTGGAATGCCAACATGGACTGAGCAAGGGGATCTTTTGTTTGCAGTACATGGCGGACATGGAGAATTTCCAAAAATTGTTCTTACCCCGGGTGATCCCGAAGAAATGGTTGAACTTACTCTGAAAGGGTTTGATCTTGCAGATATATACCAAACACCCGTGCTTATTGTTTCAGATAAATTCTTGTCTGAATCTCATAAATCAGCAATCAAAGAAGTTATTGATAAAAAAATGAACGAGCATGTCATCGATCGAGGAAAGATTGTCTCGGATACAAAAGCACTGCCGTACCTACGATTCAAGCACGAAGAAGATGGTATATCAGAAATGCTCATTCCCGGAAAAAAAGGAGTGTTCTATCAAGCAAATTCTTACGAACATATTGAAGACTCTCATACGACTGAAAGTGGTGAAGAAAGAATAATCCAAGTAAATAAACGAAATGCAAAAACAAATACCTACTTCAAAAACCATTTTGAGCAGCCTCAGATTTTTGGAGAGTTGAATGATGCAAAAACGGTGCTTGTCTCCTATGGGTCAAACAAAGGACCAATCTTGGATGCGCAAAAAATGTTCCCCGATTCATCAGTTGCATTTATTCACTTCACTCATGTGTATCCAATGCCTCAGGAGCCGATCAAAAAATTATTCAAGCGATGTGAAGGGAAGCGAATTATTCACATTGAAAATAATTCTCATGCTCAGTTTGCACAGTTACTGCGCATGCAGACGGGAATTGATCTCAAAGAAAAACTGCTCAAATATGATGGAAGACCGTTTTGGCCAGAAGAGATCAGAGATTATATTCAGGGAAGCAAAGTTCAAACAGATAAGAAGATACAAGACAATCAAGAAATGATTGCACCTGAAATGAAAGAAGAAAAGTTAGACGAAATAAAATCACAACAGGAACAAGATTTATTAAGCAAACTTGAAATTTTTAGTAAGGATTCAGATTAACATTAATACTTTAAAAAAAACTCATGTCAGATTTATCGTTTGATGGATACGCACCAACCTGGTGTCCGGGCTGTGGAGATTGGGGAATTCGCGTGGGTATCAAATCCGCACTTGAACAGCTGGGATTTGATCCATCAACTCTTTTCATATCATTTGATATTGGATGCTCGGGAAATATGAATGACTTTATCAATGGATATGCGATGCATGGCCTTCATGGAAGATCCATTCCGACCGCAGTAGGCATGAAGTGTGCACATCACGATATGAACACAATTGTTATTGGCGGGGATGGTGGCATATACGGCGAAGGGGGAAATCATTTTCTCCATGCGTGTCGTGGAAATCATGACATAACAGTTATCGTGCACGACAATATGGTATACGGTTTGACAACTGGTCAAGTTGCACCAACCGCAAAAAAAGGATTCAAATCAAAATCTACACCACAAGGCATTATTGAAGTTCCGGTAAATCCTCTTGCCCTTGCAATTACTCAAGGAGCTTCATTTGTGGCACAAGGGTTTGCCGGTGATGCGCGCTCACTTATTGAAATTATTAAAGCAGCAGTTACTCATAAAGGGTTTTCACTGGTAAATATCCTTCAACCATGTGTGACTTTTAACAAAATAAATACCTACCAGTATTATTTAAAAAACACCTATAAACTTCCTGAGGACTATAAATCAGGTGATAAAAAAGAAGCAATTGCAAAGAGTATGGAAGTTCATGAGGAAAAGTATCCCCTTGGAATATTGTATCGAGAAGAAAAGCCGGTGTATCATGAGAATATTCCGCAGCTTGAGGCTCCGCTGGTCACGCGTGCACGATTTACTGATTTTGAACCATTTACTTCGTCATTTGTGTAGAATTCCACGCTAAATCACACATCTTGACTTTTAGCAATCAATTTAATATACTGCTAAGATATGTCTGAAATAAATTCTGAGAAAAATGAACTTTACCCCGTTGTAGCAATCAGAGATGGAATAGTATTTCCGTCAGCTGAGAATGTATTGGTGTTTGGTCGAGAGAAAAGCGTTGCGGCAATGAAGCATGCAATGAAAAATGAAAAAAAAGTAATTTTGGTCATGCAAAAGAAGGCAGATCTTGAAGATCCAGAGACAAAAGACTTATACGATGTTGGAGTAGTAGCACAGATTGACAAGATCGCAACAAGTGAAAAAGGACAAATCAACGCTCTCGTGAAAGGACTTTATAAAGTCCATATTGATTCTTATTCCCAGACCGAGCCATATATTGCGGCTACTGCATCAGAAATATTGGAATCATCTCAGGAAACGGAAGAAATTCTTGCCGTTGTAAAGTATATTTCTGGTCAGGTAAAGAAAGCGATTAACCTTGGAAAAACGATTGACTTCGTGTTCCTCATGAATATTCTCAATATTCAATCTTCACATAATTTTTCAAATCAGGTTGCAATGATTGTCGACATCAAGACAAGTGAACGCCAAGAACTTCTCGAAGAAACAGATTTGAAGACCAGGTTGCAAAAGGAAGTTGAATACATAAATAAAGAGATTAAAGTTCTTGAACTTGAGCATAATATTTCAAACAAAACGCAAAAGAAATTTGAAAAAAACATGCGGGAAACATTTCTTCGTGAAAAGATGAAAACAATTGAAGAGGAGCTCGGCGACAAGGGGGACAATGTAGAGGTCAATGAATATAAAAAGAAAATAAAAGATGCTGCAATGCCTGAAGATGTGCAGAAAAAAGCGGTAAAGGAGCTCAAAAGACTTTCTCAAATGTCGCAGTACAATCCTGAAGCCTCATATATACGATCATATCTTGACTGGCTGGTTGAGATACCATGGAATCATGCGTCAGAGCAAAATATTGATATAAAACTTGCAGAAAAAATATTAGATGAAGATCATTTTGGACTGAAAAAAGTTAAGGAACGAATTATTGAGTTTCTTGCAGTCATGAAGTTAAAAAGTATGCAAGATGAAGAGATAGACAAGGCAGAAAAAAAGAAACCTGATTCAAAAAAGCCGAACAATAAACACGAACATCAACCGTCAATTTTGTGTTTTGTCGGACCACCAGGTGTCGGTAAAACTTCTTTGGGAAAATCAATAGCACGTGCGCAAGGAAGAGAGTTTGTAAAAATATCGTTAGGTGGAATACGTGATGAGGCAGAAATTCGCGGACATAGAAGAACGTATGTTGGTGCTCTCCCTGGCCGAATGATTCAAGGAATAAAACAAGCTGGCACAAAGAATCCGGTTTTTATGCTTGATGAAATTGACAAAATTGGGAGTGATTATCGCGGTGATCCATCTGCAGCACTTCTTGAAGCTTTGGACCCAGAGCAAAATCACGCATTTTCTGACCACTATCTTGAAGTTCCCTTTAATATGTCAGAGGTCTTTTTTATTACGACTGCAAATATTCTTGACACGATACCCGATGCACTTCGTGATCGTCTAGAGATCATTCATTTTGCCGGATATACCGAGGATGAAAAATTTAATATTGCAAAAAATTATCTTATTCCAAAGCAACTTCGTGCGCATCACATTTCTCAGGATAAAATTGGGGTGTCTGATGGGGCGCTTCGGATTATTATTCGAAGATATTCACGTGAGGCAGGAGTTCGCGAGCTTGAACGTCAAGTTGCTACCGTATTTCGAAAGGTTGCTCGTGACATTGTTGAAAATAAGATCAAAGGTAAGAAAAAAATCATTGCAACAGCCGATACGCAGAAATACTTAGGACCCTTTAAATATTCTGAGTCGATGATTGAGGATAAGGATACTGTTGGGATTACTACTGGACTGGCGTGGACACAGGTAGGTGGAGTTATACTGTTTGTTGAAGTTGCTAATATGCCAGGAAAAGGATCGCTTACTTTAACGGGAAACCTTGGAGATGTTATGAAGGAATCATGCCAAGCTGCGTTGACCTATATTAGAGCGCGATGGGATACCTTTAAACTTGAGGAAAAGTTTTACAGTGATATGGATATTCATGTACATGTTCCTGAAGGTGCAGTACCAAAAGATGGACCATCTGCAGGGGTATCGATTGTAACCTCAATGATATCATCACTTACCGGAATGCCGGTCAAAAGAGACGTTGCAATGACCGGAGAGATCACGCTTCGTGGACGAGTGACTGAAATTGGTGGTCTGAAAGAAAAAGTAATTGCCGCACATAGAGCAAAAATTAAAACTGTCATTATCCCAATGGAAAACAAGAAGGATTTGGTTGATATTCCAGACAATGTAAAGAAAGATCTGAATTTTATTTTTGCAAGTCGCATAGATGATGTACTAAAGGCTGCTCTTATTTTTCCGACTAAAAAGAAAGAATTTATTGATAAGCGATCTAAGAAAGCAAGTGAAGGAAAAAATCAGAAATAGGATCTCTTAAATAAGACGATTTCGAATAGCGTACGCAATATTGTAGATTGGGTATATCATTGGATTTATCACCAAGTCGTAGCTCCCAACAAATGGTACAAATTGTGTTCCATATCCTTCTTTGAATCGAGTAAATCCTGACCATTTTCCATTCCGGTCATAGTTTTGAGGCAGCGATCCCCACATATCAAATGTTTTTGCACCTAGTTTCTTCCCAAGCTTAATAGCCTCCCACATCAGGAGGTTTGAACCCATGAGGTCGCGATGTTCAGTGGAAGAACCCCCATACGGATAATATAATCGATCTTTGAAGATGAAAAGTTCGTATGCCGCAAGAGGAATATCATGGTGATATGCAATTACTATTTTTGCATATTTATTTTTCAATCCATTCCAAACTATCTGGTGATATGAACGATCATGTCCTCGGTATTCCTGTCTGCTTGTTGTTTTGAAATAGAGATCGGCAAATACCTCAAATCCATGATCGTCAGATTGTTCTCGCACGATTACCCCTTTGCGCATAGCATATCGAATGTTATACCGCGTTTTAGACTTCATATTGTTTAGTAGCGTATCTTCAGTAGGTGTTAAATCAAGCATCTGAGTCCAGACCGGAAATAGAGGGTGTGGAGATCTTTTTAAATTTGGGAGTTGAGATTTAATCGAAACAGAATCATATGGTTCAAATTTGATAAAGAGAAGGTGATTTTCTTTGCCATAATTTGATAAAAATGTCAGCAATTCATCTGATGGTAGAACAGATCTCGGGATGTATCCAATCTCAAATGATGTTCGGGGTATTTTATGTATGGTCATGGTAAAAACAGCATGAAGAGCGTTCTGATCAAATCCTCCTATTCGAACAATCTTGACACCTGTTTGTTTACGGACTTCACCCCATTCCCAACTTTGAAGCGGATGTTGAGCATTCTCGTTAAACTGATTATTATCAAATTGTTCTGGCAAGATTTTATACTCCATAAGTTATTGATCAATTTTGGTTGCGTTTACAAGAAGGGATAATGTTTCCTCTGCGCATTTTGACCAAGAAAATTCTTTTACTCTTTTTTTCCCTTCAGTAATTAAGGTTGAATAGAGCTTTGAATCGCTTGTTAATTTTTCAAGTTTTTCCAAAAGATCATTTTTGTCATTTGGATCAAAATAGAGACATGCTTCTCCGCCAATTTCTGGCAGACTTGAGGCATGAGATGTCACGACAGGGCATCCAGCACTCATTGCTTCAAGAATTGGTATGCCAAATCCTTCATAAAATGACGGAAGAACAAAGCAAAATGCATTTTTATACAAAGTGGTCAATGCTTCATCTGTCTCAAATCCAGTAAAAATGACATGCTCTTCAAGATTCAGTTCCTTAACTTTTGCATATATTTTGTCAAATAACCACCCTTTTTTCCCAACAAGCACGAGTTTAAATTCAGATTGTTGTTTTCGAAATTCCTTAAAGGCTTCAATGAGAGTTGGCACATTTTTACGTGGTTGAAGTGTCCCGACGTATAAGAGATATTTTTTTGGATTCAATTTATATTGAATCAATACATCATTCGATATATTTGATGAAATATTTGTTCTACTAAATCCGTTATATACAACAGTGACATCCTCTTCTGACAGCTGAAAGGTGTTTAATATATCTTTTTTTGTCGTTTTTGAAACAGCAATTATTTTAAGCGCTTTCATAACGGAGTATTTTGTCCAGTTATTGAGCTTATAGAGATCTTTTTTGAGAAATTCTTTTGGATATTTTACGTAGGAAAGGTCATGAATCGTTACTATCACTGGTTGTTTCAAAAATCGTGGTGCATAATGCGCTGGCGCAAAGAATACATCAATGTCAGAGCGAAACAATAGATGAAAGGGGAGAAAGATTTGAGACCAGAGGACTTTCGCAGGAATTACTTCATAGGTAAAACCATCATGTTCTTTTGGCATACATATTTTTGGTTCGTTGCGGAGAAATATGGTGAATGTTACTCCTTCTTGTTTGAACTTTGCAAAATGCTTCAGAAGTTCGAGAGTGTACACGGAAACACCTACATGCTTCTCTACATTTGCTTCATTTCCATCAATACCAATATTCATAATTGTTTATTAATCAAGATGTTTTCTCGTTGAGAGAAGTAATAAGAGTATTATAATAACTTTTCCACGTAAACTTCTGTGCTTGGAGTAATCCTTTTTCGACAAGCTCAGCTCGTAGTTTTTCTGAACCAGTAAGTTGTTCGAGAACACTTTGAATTGATTGCTCGCTGTGTGGATCAAAAAAAACTGCAGCATCTCCTGCAACCTCAGGTATTGAAGAGGTATTACTTGTTGCTACGGGGCATCCATACTTCATAGCCTCGATGATAGGGTATCCAAAGCCTTCATAGATTGAAGGATATGCAAAACAGAGGGCATTGGCGTACAGCGTGGCAAGCTCTTCACCAGACACATAGCCAATAAACTTTATTGCATCGTTTGATTTTTCATCTGGCATGTTCCAACCTTCTGGTCCAACGATAATAAGTTGTAACGACTGGGTAGGTTTTGCCATTTTTTGAAAAACAGTAATGAGCTTTTGAATATTTTTTCTTGGTTCTTGTTTGCCGACAGATAGAATGTAGGGTTTTGTTATGTCAAATTTTTCAAGATGATCTATTTGTTGAGCGTTTGACCGAAGTTTTGTTACCTCGACGCCAGGATAATTGATCACTGTCCGTGATGAGTCAATATTATATTCTTGGCGAAGGTCATTTGTCGTTGCCTGTGAGTCAGTGAAAATAATTTTTGATTCATTTGTTAGATATTTGAAGCGTGTCATTTGCGCACGTAATATTGTTTTATGAACTGTTTGTGGATACTTCTTAAAGACAAGATCGTGGACAATCGTAGCTTTTTTGATGGGCATTGGAAGCTCAATCCAATCTGATGTGATAAACCAATCAAGCTCAGTGAATTGATGCAAGTTATTTGTTATCATCCTCGTTGCAAAGCGAAGATCATTACTCAAAAGAGACAGTGCTGTTGGAGGAAGCGGAAGTATAACCAAAGTATGATGATGAGCAGCAATTTTTTCCTTAAGTGGCAATTCAAGAGAATTGCGAAATGATGAGAAAAAAAATGTCCACTCGTCCAGTTTATTATTGTCGAGTATTGCGTGAACGAGTCCTTCGGTAAAACGAGAAACGCCCGTACCTTTGTATGCAATTTGTGAAATATCAATGCCAATTTTCATTATTATTTTATCAACTCTTTGTAATGTTCCGATATACGTTTTCAAGTTTTTTTGCAATTGATTCCCAACTAAAATTTTCTGATACAAGTTCAAATGCATTTTTTTGTATCCTTTTATACAATGCTTCGTCAGATAATATTTTTTGGATCTGAATGACAAATTCCTCTGGCGATTGAGCTATTACTGCATGCGTATTGTCTTGAATTCCCAAGCCCTCAACGCCAACACGGGTTGAAACGACCGGAAGACCTGAGGCCATACTTGCAAGAATTTTGAGCCGTGTTCCACCAGGGCCAAATATTGGTGCGATAAATAATGTTGCAGAATGATACAGTTTTTTAACTATTTTTTCATCGGCTGGATCGAGGTCAATGATAGTTATATTTTTTTTCTGTGACGTAACGATTTTACCCCCCGCATTTTGACCCGCAATTATTAGTTCAAATTGTGGCATCACCTTTTCAAGAAGCGGATATATCGACTCGATCAAGTATTTTGCTGCCTCCACATTTTGCAACCAGAAAAAATTTCCAAGAAATAAGAGTTGCGGTTTTGAAAGTTCTTTAGAAGGAAGTTCTTTTACAAACATCTCATCACCTGCTCCATTTGGAATGACCTTTGGTTCTATACTCGGGTCAAGGCGTTTTATTTCATTTTTATCAAACTCAGAGACCGTTGCAACAAGATCTGCCTTTTTCCAATAATATTTTTCCCAGTATTTGAGTTTTATGATATCAAGATGAAGAGGAAGGCGCAGGAGTGAGGGAAGTGAACTCGTAAAATGTTGGTATACCTTATATTCAATCGTTTGTTCAACGAGCAAAATGGGGGTCAATGTTTTTGGAATGTGTGGCATGATGTAAAATGTTTCGGCATGAATAACATCAAATGTTTTTTCCTTTAGAAGTTTCTGAATGGTGTCTGATGCTTCTTGAGAAAAATTCCTCACGATCAAAAAGGGTTGATTGGTAAATGCTGCCTTTGCAATGATTTTGGGACGCCATGGTTTACTTGCTCTTTTGCAGAGGTGAATTTCAGAACAATATGATCGCAGATGTTTTGCGTATTGCTTCTCATTCTCATCTTTGTATAAGGCAACAAGCGTAATTGAGTGATTTCTGGCTAGATATTTGAGTAGATAATGAGTGCGAATTTGTCCTCCTGACGCAGGGGGGTATGGAAGATATGGAGTAAGCATCAAAATGTTCATACGATATTCATTGAATGGTATATGTGGATTACAGTTTCACCATGAGATAGAGATCAGTTTCAATGACAATCTCAAGATCTCTTGATTTTAAATCTTCTTTCATACCCTCATTTGAGGTGACAAGATACCTATATCCAAGTTCGGTGAGCTCTTCTATGCTCTTATAGACTGCAGGGGCTCCTTTCCTGTCTGATAAGTACAAGAGAGTAGTGTCTCCGCTTCTATCTGTCACTATTTTGTCTTCAGGAGCAGTAAAGGTTTTAATAAGCTCAGCAATTTGAGGAAGATCATTTGGATATACGTAGTAATCCTTAACTTTATAATATGAAAACAGCACACTAAATAAGATAACAGCAAAAACGGTCGGATAAAGAATAATTTTGTGAATATATTTACTGGGAATTTCAATTATATTTGCTACTCCGACACCTCCAATAAGCGCAAACATTGGTAATGCGATTGTTTGATAATATTCATGTTGAACATTTCCTCCCTGAAAGGTAAAGATATAAACAAGTCCGGAAAAGAGCATGCTGTGAAGAAAGAAGTTTTTATACTTTCCAACCGCGCCAAGGATAAAAAATGCGGTGCCATAAATTCCAAATATCAGTGTTCCAATTCGTTCCATAAACATCCATCGAAAAAATGCGGGACGGAAAAATATTTCTTTTGGTCCTTCAAATGTATTTACTTGAGTAAGGAGCCATGCGCTTGCGGGAATCCCTTCAGGAAATTGCAAGATGTAAACTCTCCAAATGATCAGGGGAATTATTCCAATAATTAAGTATGCATAGGGTCGCCATTGTTTGAAGATATCAAATTTATAGGTACGGAGAAATAAATAACCAGCGGCAAATGAATAAAAAATAGTAGTGGGCTTAGTCAAAAGAGAAAGAGCAAAGAGTGTTCCAGCAAATATGAGATAGAGAATTGATTTCTTTTTTCGCGTTAAGCCAATGTAAAGAAAAAACAATGAGAGCATCATGAAAGCGACTGCGGTAGATTCGGGAAGAATAACTCGAGAGAAAAATACAAAGAATGGAAATATGGCATAAATTCCTGCCGTTGCAATTGCTGCTATTCGATTCTTTTCCATCAGGGCAAAGTAATAGAGCACCGAGATCGTTATGAGGGAGAAAATCGCAGAGGTAAGTCGTCCATAAATTTCAAGTGAGACAATCGGTAAATATTTTGTAAAAAATGCAAAAATAGCATTGTAAATCGGAAACTCAACCATGCGAATTCCTGATGGGTTTTCTATACCTGTTTGAATACTTGAAATATCGTCATAGGTGGGTTTCAGAAGATTGAATCCGTCTCGGGTAAAATTCCGAGCAACAGCAGCAGTGTCAACCTGCCTCCATGAATGAAGGTCTGCAAGAGGCGTATCAATTTTATAAATACGAAGCGCAAGACCGATTATTAATATGATCGCAAGTATCAAGATATCTTTTTTTTTCATGATGATGAGTTCGATCAATTATATTTTCAAGGTTTCAATTTTCTTTTTTGAAACAAAGTATTTTGATGAGGCATAAAATATTCCCGCAAGAAGCCAGAACATGTATGCTAGTTTTGATGCTTCAAATAGGTCGATGTATCCAGCATTGATAAAGAGTCCGATAAATCCAAAGAGAAATCCATAGAATATATATGCATATTTTTTTTGCATCAAAACAACATTTTTCTTTATTGACATCATGATGCTTCCCAAAATAATGAGAAAGAGGGATGTTCCCAGTAATCCTATCTCACCAAGCCATCTCAAGTAATCTCCATCGGTCGCCTCGCCAAGTGAGGATGGACCACTTCCCAAGAATATGTTTTTAGTAAACGCTGCAAATGCACGTGGCCATGACACCTGGAGGCGGGTTGATATTGAAATATCAGGTAAATACTTGATGATAGGAATTTGTCGTAAAAAGACGAGTTCAACAGCTTCATTAATTTCTTGAGTTGAATATTTTTTCCCCGTTTGCTCTGCTTCTTTGACAAGTGTTTCCCGTATGTTTATTTTGGCAATGTAGGCGGTATTTTGATCAACAACAATTGGTGCTTTGCTGTTAACGTTTGAGAGGTTTGAGTTTACTCCAAAATCACCAGGTGGGAGATCGTCAGGTTGAAGATTGCGTGCCACAAATGTCTCGCCCGTCTCTGAGTCTACAAACACTTTTGTTTGTTGAAATGTCCGCGTAAGTCTATTTGCCAGATTGTCTGAAAGGGGAGTCAATATTGCCGTAGCAATAAGGATTACTACAAGCAATTTGAATTTCCGCATAAAAATCAGAAACACCGACATTGAGAAAATATATGCAATGTATGATGCTCTTGATCCTGCGAGAACAAGTGACCCAAGAGAAATAATAAAGAGAAGAAAATATTTCTTCGAGCCAGTAAACAAATAGAATCCGATTACAATCGGCATGAGAAGTATAATATACGCACTCAGATCGTAATGTCCGGCAAACGTTGATGATATTCGAGACCACGATTCTAGAACAAGTATGTACCCTTTTGCATATTCTGGATTCATCGTTTGGACGGCTGGCCAACCAAAGAATTTCTGACCAAATCCATAGAGTGAAACGACTGCTAAAACACTAAAAATAAGCTTCATGTATAGAAAGAAGTCTTTTTTAGACTGAATCGTTGTATATGCAACAAAGAAAATCAGCATATATTCAATACGCCGGACACTATGTAAAAATCCAAGATGATCAATAATTATTGTTTTTTGAAAATAGTATCCCCAAACAAATGAAGCAAAAACTGCTATCCAATATGCAAGAAACAAAAAGAACATTTTCCATGGCATCGACACTTTTTTTCGCAAAAATTGAATGCCAAACACAATCCCCACAAACACCAAATAAAAATCCTCAACACGAATTGCAATATAGGTATAATTGATCATCCGAACCGGAAGCTTCGGATAAAGTGGTATGAGGAAAATAAATCCGATAACAAGAATTTTTAGAAGATGAGTGTCAATCCATCTGAGCGATTTTAAGAGCTTTTGCATATGTCTCTGTTAAATATTGATTTTTTGTTAATTTACCAACCCAAATAGCAATAAGTGCTTTCAATTGTAACATACCGCGAAGGAGAGAAATAGCGAGACTTGAGTGATGTTTTTTGTAAAAATACAAAAAACCTTTATATACTTGAATGATGGGGTACGTCTTCCCTTCGCTTGATGCAGAACCGAGATGAATAAATGGCGCATAGGGATAAAAATAAGTACGGTAATTCATTTTTTTCGCGCGATAGAGAAGATCAATTTCATCCATATACATGAAAATTTTTTCATCAAAACCATGCAATGTACTAAATATTTTTTTGGTAGTCAAAATACATGCGCCAGACACCCAGTCAATTTGAGTTATTCTGTCAGGAGATTGTCTTGAAAATCCCCAATGATCTCCTTTTGCAAAAAGTGCCCCAAATATTATGGGAAGCGAGTAAAATGGTCCTCCTGATGGTTGGAGAGTACCATCTTTATTAAACAACTTCCCCCCGACAAAATGCACTGATTTTTGGTTGAGTTTGTAATAATCAAATAATTTTGAGATCGCATCATCCTGCACAATGATATCGGAGTTGAGGAACAGAACATATTCACCAAGAGCTGATTTGAGAGCAACATTGTTTCCTTTTGAAAATCCAAGATTTTCGTTGTGGGCAACAATTTTTACCTGAGAATATTTTTTTGCGATAGCTTTCACAAATTCAACAGACTTGTCTCTTGATGCATTATCAAAAATAATAATTTCATACCCGAAGCGCGCTGATTTGAGAGAAGTAAGTATTGATTCGACTGTTTGTTTGGTAAGTGCTGCAGTATTATATGATAGTACAATGATAGAAAGCTCTATGATCGTGTGCGGGCTATTGTTTGAGGGCATACTTTATATTATAATTCAACCGAACTGTTTTTGTTATTACTGATAGTGATTACTAATTAATTTATCATTACAAATAGTAATAAGGCTGGGTAGCTCAGCGGTTAGAGCGATCGTTTCATAAGCGATAGGTCGAGAGTTCGATTCTCTCTCCAGCCACGTATACGAGCGATTAGCAGTTAGCTCTTGGCAATTAGAAACGAAATTAATGAATTCACAATCAGTAATATTTTCCTTTTCTGGAACAGTAAAAAAACATTTACGTCGTGGTACCAAGCTCGGCTATCCGACGGCAAATATTGAGGTAGAGCCCGATACCCCTGAGGGTATTTTTGTTGGATTTGCAACCATTGATTCTGTCCGTTTTCAGTCACTTATCTTTATTGGAAAAGCGCTCACCTTTGATGAGCACGATAAAAAGGCCGAAGTATTTATCCTTGACTTTAATACGAATATATACGGCAAAAAACTTTTGGTTACTGTGTACAAAAAACTTCGAGACAATATTAAATTTGATTCATCAGGTGAATTGATTGATCAAATGAAAAAAGATGAACTTCAAGCGAACGTTTTTTTTAGTACAATGATTGAATAATGGAGAAATGTGTTAATGATTATTGAAGATAAATATGCAATTTGATCTACAGAATGCTGAAAAAATTGGGAATGGCATGTATAAGACAACCATTGATGGTTTGTATTTTGTTGAAAAGTCCTCGCATGAAGATGAAAGAGGTTTTTTTTCTGAAGTAGGAAGAATCCCAGAGATAGAAGCGTTCTCGGGTCAAATATTTGCAATAAAACAAATAAATCATGCACAGTCTGGAAAAAATGTTGTAAGAGGTATTCATGTAGAAGGTTGGAATAAGTTTATTTTTGTTACAAAAGGAAGATGCTTTTGTGCACTGGCTGATCTTCGATCAAATTCTTCAACATTCAAAACGGTTCAGACATTTATTCTTGGTTTTGGTGAAAGTGCCTTAAGTGGATCATTATATGTTCCGATGGGAGTAGGAAATTCATATGCCGTGCTTGATGGTCCTATGGATTATGTTTACTTGGTTGATCGTCTCTATGCAGATCGGGATACGAGAGGCGATGTGGCAATATCGTTATTTGACCCCGCCCTGAATATTGAATGGCCGATCTCGAAAGAGAAGATGATTCTTTCGGATAGAGATAGAGAATGCGTGACCCTGAAGGAGAAACTGGACTCAGAATAACTACTCCCAATCTTTTTTATAGTACTTTTTTCCTTTCAAATTCTCGGGGAGATATTCTTGCACTATTTTTTTCCCTTTTTTTTCCTCTTGCCAGGGATATCTTATATGATCTTTTCCATACCCTTCTTTTTCCATAACTTTATTTGAAGCATTGCGAAGATGGAGCGGTATTGTATCGAGTTTCATAATTTCCAGATCATGCATTGCTGCCATTAATCCTGAATATGATGCGATCGATTTTTTGGCAGTCGCAAGATAGGTCGCGCATTGGGCAAGAATAATTTGTGCTTCAGGCACCCCCACCATATGAACTGCCTGCATGGTTGAAGTAGCAACGACTAGTGCAGTTGGTTGAGCATTACTTACATCTTCAGAAGCAAATATCACCATACGGCGAGCGATAAACATTGGATCTTCTCCCGATTTGATCATGCGAGAAAGATAATGAAGTGTTGCATCTGGATTGCTTCCACGCATCGACTTAATAAACGCTGAGATGGTATCATAATGTGAGTCGCCCTTCTTGTCATAGTATAGTGATTTTTGTTGGAGAGCTTCTTCTGCTACTTCAAGATTCACTCGTTTGGCAATTGACGCTGCAAGCTCAACTGCATTGATCGCCGATCGTGCATCTCCATTTGCATAGGTGACAACATGACTCAGTGCATTTTTTTCAAATTTATTCTCCGGGAATTGCTTGATCGCATTTTTAAGTATCTTTTCCATGTCTTTATCTGAAAGTTGTTTGAGAACATAGACATGAGAACGTGATATGAGTGGAGCATTTATTTCAAATCCAGGATTTTCTGTTGTTGCACCAATCAAAGTTATGGTACCTTTTTCAACCGCTGGAAGAAAAGCATCCTGTTGTGATTTGTTAAATCGATGGATTTCATCAATAAAAAGAATGGTATCTTGTTTAAAAAATTCCTTTCTTTGATCGGCATCGGCGATCACTTGACGCACTTCTTTGACACCACTGGTGACTGCGGAGAAGGGGATAAATATTGCTTCAACTGACTGTGCAATAAGATGTGCTATTGTTGTTTTGCCACATCCCGGCGGACCCCAGAGAATCATTGAAGAAATTTTTTTGTTTTCTATCATGCTTCTTATTGGCTTCCCGATTCCGAGTAAGTGTTCTTGTCCAACATATTCCCTGAGAGTAGAAGGTCTTAGTCTGTCTGCAAGGGGAGTATCCATAGTGTGAATATTGTAGCATACCAGCGGATATTTGCTTCAATGCCAACATCAATTATCAGGTAGAATGATCGTATGTATCGGTTAAATACCATTGTCACGTTTTTCAGTACTCATAAAAGAAATGTTGTCATTATTGGGATTTCGCTTGTCCTTGCATACTTTATAGATCAGTACTATATTTTAGGAAAAGGTTGGTGGTTTCTGTTGGAATTAGTTCAATAAAAATACTCTATGATATTTCGATTTGATCGTTTTTTTCTGGATGAAAAAGATATATTTACTTTTTTATTTGGTGTATTTTTGATTGCAGCACATTTTTTGAGTATTCCAATTGAACCATTTCGCTTCGGTTCACTCGTTGTGTTATTCCTCTTTCTTGTGATAACTCGATCGATGAAAAATAGCATTAGTTTTCGCGGCTATGTGGTGATCGCATTGTTTGGATTTGTTTTTGCGACATTTCTTTCGCCCTACGGATTAGGTATTTATCTCTTTATCGCTTCGATTATTTATTCAAAGTGGGGGAGGATTTAAGAATACATTTATGTTTTTGAAAATACCTTTTTTTGTACTGCCTCGATGAGATCTGGTGGGTAGTTTTTTGCTTCAAATCGATCAGGTTCTTCAATTCCTCTGAAAATACTCCCAGTTGAAAGAAGTCTTGGTCTCGCAGACTCCCCTCCATAAAAAATTCCTGCAACGACTGCAGATGGATTGGGTATTTCTTGGAGAAGTGATGACAAACTGTCACTTTTTCTCGGAGTTGCCAAAGCTTGGGTTGCGATAATCAATGAATTAAATTTGACAAATTTTTTGATTACTTGAACTACAGATCCAGCGGTTAATCCGGTGCAAACTGCATCATCTGCAAAAATAACATTGTCAATACTGCCAAGGTTTATAAGTCGATTTTTATCATCGTCATTTAGTCTTGTATCACATGTAATTTTTCCATCAATCCAGTTTCTTCGAGCATATGGCGCTATAGAATTTTGAGGAAGAATCCCGCATTTTTCTAGTTCGGCACGCATATATTTTCCTCCACCACCTGGAAATATCCACAAATTATTCTCTCCGGTATATGATGCCAAATTTCCATTTCGAACAACCCACTCCATAATTAACTTATCGTCAAAGACGATAAGTTCTGGAATTGAAGTAACTTGGTCAGTAGATACTCCATATGCACGTTCATTTATATATATCATGGGTTCAACTTTCCCATCACCAAATGAGACACTATCCGCCACAACTATTCCCAGACCGTATGAAAAATTATTACCGGTCAACGATTCCACTCTTTGTTGAGCATTCAATAAACCTCGAGGAATTCTATTGTCGGTACCCAGATAACCCTTGTACAGTAACTCTTTGATGATCATTCCAACCGGAATTAATTCTTCAGATTGTAAATAATTTTTTTTAGTCGATAAATCAGATGTATTCGTCTCCTCAATTATCTGAGGAATTTCGGGAGTTAACGGAGTAAAAATAACTTTTCGTTTTTTCATTGCTTCCTTTACTATTTTTTCTCCAAGTTTGTCGGTTCGAATTCCTGATTTTACTACCGGACCCCCTCCAGGAGCTCTCGCTTGAAATCTACTATCTCGTGTAATACTTTTTGGAGATACTCCATATGTGGATGCATCACTTTGATTCATTTCTTTTGCCGGTGGCTTATCTTCCGGCCAATCAGCAATTTTGGCACACACCTTTTCACCACGTATTCGAAATTGGAGTTGATTTTCAGAGAGCATCCGAATAACTTTTTCAGGTGAAAGATTGGTCTGTCGGGATAATTCTTGGACGGTAATACATGGAAGATCAACGGTGGGATTTTGATTCGTGATCCAAGGCTGAATTCGTGTTTCAATTGCCTCTCGAATTGTCGGAACGATATCATCACGTGTTTCATTTCGCAAGGCGTCGCTCACTTGAGCGTTATTCCACCCAGTCAAATCATATAAATCTCCTTCTCCTGAAAATTGTGCATAATCAGGAGGGAGGCCCAAATCTCTAACCGAAGATCGAAATTTTTCATAGCCCGAATTTGTTAATTGCTCTCGTGGATTCATATTTGTGTTAATGTTTGTAAAAAAGGCATCAATGCCGATCCGGCATAACCAGGAAGTATTAGGCCGGCACGCAACTTAATTTTTTCTGAAGCATTTTCTGGAACTACCACAAGACCTCCGTTTTTGGATATATACTGTGCGACAGGTAAGTCCATCTGTTCGTCATCACCAATAAATAATGATGTTTCTGTTGCTATTCCACACTGAGTTTGAAGTGATTGGACTCCATGTAATTTTGTAATAATTTCATTATTTGGACTGTTTGGTCGTATCAAAACAGATCCATCTGTTCGAGTGATAGAAATATTGTTAAATAGTTTTGGATTTTCGTTTCGTAACGACTCGACAAAGTCTGCACATGCAAAGTAGTTATAATCAGTTGGACACTCACGAGCATTCCCAGAAGGCCACAAAATAACAGAGAGTTGATTGGGGTAGTTTGAAAAAACGAACGGCATTGGTTTAAGATCTTTTTGATTTGTTGGAAAGCTTCCGAAAGCGTTTGGGTCTTTTGAATAGTCTCCAAATGAATACTTGTCGTCCGTGTTACGGGGACCAATAGGGATAAAAGCCATTCTCAATCTTTTTCGTATCTCATCAAGGTTTTGAAGATCATTCGCGCCACAGGTGGTCTGAATTTCACCATTTACTTTTATCATCAGTCCTGCTTCGAAAATGCCGTTTGAACTTGCAAGAAGAACATCTTTGCCTGGATAGCTCTCAGCTTCCATTTCGCCGAGACTTCGTGAAGTGCATGGAATGAGCTTATACCTTTGAGCAAGTTCAGTAAAAACACCATTAAGTTCATCTGGTCCTGGATATATACACTGATCCACGTCAATAAACAAAGTATTGACTTGTCTCAATCTTTCTTGAAGTTCACTTGAGAAGTATTGTTCGGATCTCATAATGTCATTAAATCAATGAGTAATGAAAAAAATCTTTCGGAATTTACGTTGGTTACAACTTTTACATTCCCATTTGAACAAGCATTCAAGTATGTAGTTCCTATATCGTCACCTTTCAAAGAAACGTTTATCTGTCCTTGTTTTGAATCAGTTTGGATAGTTGAGTTGAATAATAAACTTGCAGCGAGAGGGTCATAGAAATAGTCAAAATCCGTAGTATTTCCGAGTGTGATTGCCTTGATGATTTTGCCAAATATTGTATTTGGTTGTATTTCACTAATCAGCGACACAAATTCCTTACTATTTGGTACACAAGAAGTAGCATCAATTCCCACCATGATGATGGGAATTCCTGAGTTAAATACTATCTGTGCTGCTTGTGGATCGAGCCAAATATTATATTCAGCTTTCCTTGAAGGCGGTACATTTCCCTTTTTTAAACCCCCGCCCATGAGGATGATTTGATTTACATTATTTTTGAATTTTGCTCCCTGATTTTGAATAATTGATGCCAAATTTGTCAGAGGACCCAAAGCAAGAATGGTAATATTTTTCGAGATGAAACTAGCTATTGATTTGACTCCGATTTGTTTATCGTTTTTTAGTTTATTTTTAGGAATGCCAAGGTTAGATAGAAGGGTCAAATTCTCAGCCCGTTTGCGATCTTGAATGGGAAAGGTAGTATTATTGGGTACTAACGCAGTAGTATAACCCGATAAAATTGGAATGTTCACGCCGCAATAGGTCAAAAGAACGTTTATATTTTCATATCCTCGATTCACACTACTTACTCCATTTACGAGAGATATTCCTTTGATGCTCGTTTTATTAGATAGAAAAAGCATGGAAATTGCCATGATGTCATCATTTCCCATGTCCGTATCAATCCATAGATTTGTTTTCATTTTTCAATAAATAATTAATAAATTTTTGCCCATTAAAAAACCCCGCGGTTTGCGGGGTGCGATTATTGAGAACAATAAAAGAACTACCCCGCAGGTGCGAGGTGATGATGATTTATTTCGTTTTGCATTTCATTAATAGCTAACATATTTAATATATTAGCATGTTAACATATTAAAGTCAAGGGCATTGTTTCAAACCAATAGTAATCCAATGTTATAATAAACATGTGACGACATCATATAATCCATATAAAGCAAAAAATAGTGAAGAGAAAGCTTTGGCAGAGGCTTTTGCAAAAGTTCAAACAACTCAAGAAAGTCTGAATTTGTTACGAGATCTTTTGACCCCAAAGGAGCTTGAAGAATTTGGGAGACGCTTTAAAATAGCAAAACTTCTTGAGACGACCGACATGTCTTATGAAGCAATTGCAAAGAAAATGAAAACGTCCACAACTACCGTAACTCGTGTTGCCCTTTGGCTCAATAATGGGAGTGGGGGATATAAAAAGGCTTTAGGTAAATAAATATTTATAGTAGTTCTTAAGAAACTATTTGACCTATGAAGTTTGAAAAAGTATATCGATATATTAACCCGAATACATACATAAACATTTTTTCTAAACCTCATTGGTATTTGGAGATACAACCAGAGTTAAAAGAATTTTTTTATGATTATGACGGCATCAGAGATAATAAATCAACAAAATGGCTCGATACAAGAAGCGAATATGTAACAATGATTTGTGAATTTTTGAAAGCAAATCAAATTCTACTTGCAAGCTTTGGAGATGATTTAGATAATGATCGTTTACCCATCGACGCAATAGTTATTCATCACTCAAGCACTCCACCTGACAGTTCAATTGACGTAATCAATACTCTCGGTTTGATTCGTTTGTATGCGCCTTATTACAGTCAAAGGAAAAATAAAGAGTTTGGTCAACCCATATGGTCAAATCATACGTATAAAAATAGGCAAACATTCGTCGCCTATCATTACATAGTGAGACAAGACGGCACTTTTGAGCATATTTTACAAGATGCACAAATTGGTTGGCATTGTGGTGATTGGAACCATAATTGTAGGAGTATTGCGATTTGTTTTCTTGATGATTTGAAAAAAGTTCCTCCAACAAGGCAAGCTTTACAGACGGCAAAAAAAATCATTCGCACGTATCCCCATTGCAAGTTACTTGGTCACAGAGAAGTGAAGTTGTCAACTCTCTGTCCGGGAAGTTTATTTCTTGGAAATGAGGGGTGGAAAAACATTTTACTCTGATCCTGTAATAAGTCATTTACAGTTGAGAACTATTAAGAAGAATTGTCACCGGTCCGTCATTTATTACCTCAACCCGCATCAATCCTCCAAATACTCCCGTTTTGACAGGAATATTTTCACGAGTAAGTTGTCGAATAAAAAGTTCATAGAGGGTTTTTGCGCTTTCGGGTCTCATTGCATTGATGTATGATGGTCGTCTTCCTTTTCGAGTATCTGCACAAAGCGTAAATTGTGAGACGACCAATAGTTCTCCGTTTGTTTCCAGTATTGATTTATTCATTACTCCATTCTCGTCGTTCATGACTCTGAGATGAAGAATTTTTGGAATAAGTTTTTCAATATCTTGTTCAGTATCTTCTTTGAAGATTCCCAGTAAAATGACATATCCATGATCGATTGATGAAAGAAGTTTTTCTTCGATTGTGACTGAGCCTTTCGAGACTCGTTGAATAAGAGCGATCATATTGATGGTGAAAGGTTATTGAGTGGTGACATTTTGGCGAGATTCTCCTTCATGGTTACAGTCTACACAGTATTCTCCAAACATATCCTTTATGATGGTTTTTTCACGCATTTCAACTGCGGGGTTGTTTGGATCGGGGAGATATTGATCAGTGTCTTTGTTCACGGGGACCTGTTTTTTATATACGTTTGCTTTTGAGTTTGTCCCTTGAATCAAATATTCAAATCGTGTGGGGCAATTGTACCCTCCTTCTTGTTTTCCCGCGATCACACCGGTGTCTGAACACACTTGTGTACCAATCACTGTTGATGGTTTGACTGGAGGAAGATCTGGTTGATTTTCCACAAGATATGTCATCATCTTATTCCAGATCGGAGATGCACCGGTAAGACCTGAAGCAATTCCTGCCGCCATGGGAGTGAAATCATTGTTTCCAACCCACACCGTCACCGCAAAATTGGGAGTATATCCAATTGTCCAATTGTCTCGCAAATCATTGGTTGTTCCGGTCTTAACCGATACCGTTTGGTTTTTTATGACAAGTTCAGAGTTTGGTCCAAAAGCTGATGTGCGAGCGCCGTTATCCGCGAGAATATGTGAAATGATAAATGCCGTTCCTTCAGAGATGGCCTTTTCTGCTTTCATTGAGAGGTAATTAGGTCGATCAATAGGTTTTTTTACATCCTGTACAAAGTTGTAATCTTTGTATTCATACACGGTTTTACCCGACTTGTTTTGGACTTTTAGAACATAATTAAGCTTTCGTGGGCGTCCTTGATTTGCAAATGCCGAAAAGGCTTGTGCCATCTCAGTCATGGCGACTTCGCCGCCACCGAGGGTGAGTGAAAGTCCGTATTGTGTAGGGTCTTTGAAAGATTCAATCAAAAATGCCGATGAGGAAGCAATAAAATCTTCAACACCATTGAATGCAAGCATTTTGACCGCGGGAATATTGTACGAATTTGCAAGTGCGTATCTCAACTGTACTGGTCCATGAAAGGAGTTATCATAGTTTTTTGGACAGTATGCCTTGGGTTGTCCGGGATTTGAAAAACAAGTAGGCACATCAAGAAACATGGTTGAGGCAGTTACAATTCCTCGATCAATGCCAACGGCGTAATTAATCGGCTTGATTGATGAACCCGGCTGACGAGTACCTGAGGCCGTAACATTAAATGCACCGGAGCCTCCATCAAAATAGTTTACTGATCCAACCATTGCCAATATTTCTCCGGTCGGAGGGCGCGTGACGAGAACCGCACCATTCGTTACCTTGAACCGCGCAAGATCTTCTATTTCCTCTTTTGTTATTTTTTCTGCCTCTTCTTGAATATCAAGATCAAGTGTTGTAGTGACTTTAAGTCCACCCTCTTCAAGTTGCTTGAGGCCATATTCTTGCTCAAGAAGTTTCTTTACTTCAAATACAAAATGAGGAGCCTTGATTGTTGTTTTTGGGGGGAGCACTTCCACTGGCTTCTTTGTGGCGGCATCGAGTTGTTGCTCGGTGATATATCCTTCTTCTAACATTCTTCTGAGCACATTGTCACGTCTTGCTTTTGCACGATCAGGGTTGGTGTGGGGAGAATAGGTGGTGGGAGCTTGCGGAAGACCAGCAAGAAGCGCTGCTTCGTGAAGTTCAAGCTCATCAGGAGTCTTGCCAAAATATGTTTTTGCTGCTTGACCAATTCCATATGAAGATCCTCCATACGGAACTTGGTTTAGATACATTTCCAAAATCTCATCTTTTGAAAAAATCTGTTCTACCGATACAGCCAATATCATCTCTTTCAATTTACGCTGAATAGTCCGTTCTGGAGTGAGTAATGCGCTTTTCACAAGCTGTTGTGTGATGGTTGATCCTCCCTGAAGACTGTTATTTTGCAAATTATCTTTGATCGCGCGCAAGACCCCCGAAACGAATGAGACGCCGCCATGTTTGTAAAAATCCTTGTCTTCAACAGCGATTGTTGCTTTTATGAGATATTCAGGAAGTGTTTTCAATTTTACGGGAGTACGATTTTCTTCTCGATAAACTTCGTACAAAAGTTTTCCATTTCGATCGTAAATCTGACTTGAAATTGGTACCGCTTTATAATCCTTGAGAGAATTTGGATTGGGAAGTCCCTTAAAAATATAGAAGTAGATAGCTATTGCCACAATCCAAAATACAGCAAGTCCTCCAAGGCCTACAAAGGAGAACACCCAGAGTTTTGAAAAGTGTTTAGACTTGTGGAGTTTAAGATAGTTCAGCCAGCGTTTCATTAGAATATTATTATACATTAGTAATGTATCGTTTTTTGCAGTTGAGATGAGGAATAAGTTACCAATAGAGTGATTATTTTTTCAATCTTGGGAAAAGTGGCTCAATCTTCTTAATCTTTCCCGAAGTGACCTCCATAATTCTTTCCGATGTATGGGGAAGAAATGGTGCAAGATTGAGTCCTATGTTGTGAATTTTTTTGAGCCAGGTTTCAAGATGATTCTTACGGTTTTTGGCTTCGAGGCTCCATGGTTTTGCATCATTGATCTCTTTATTTATTACTTTAATTTCATTCCACAATTGTTCTAATGCCTCATTGAATCCAAACAGTTCAATCATTTTTACTATTTTTTCATCGGGAGCTTCGTTCTTAATTGTTATTTCCAGTTCATCTTTGGCTGCCATGGTCGTCACTCTTGACACCAGATTTCCAAGCTCATTTGCAAGATCTGCATCATAGAGTTGCTCCATGCGAACATATGAAAAGTCACCATCGTCAAGTGCCGGAATCTCTCGAAGAAGATAATATCGTGTTGCATCAATGCCATACTTATTGACAAGCTCAACAGGATCAACAATATTGCCGGTTGATTTGCTAATCTTCTGACCATTCATACTGATAAAGCCATGAATAAAGATTTGTTTTGAGGGGGAAAGCTGTGCTGACATTAGCATTGCTTGCCACATAGCAGACTGCTGTCTGAGATTGTCTTTTCCCGCAACTTGGACGCCGGGCCAATTTTTCTCAAAATTTTCCATGTCATTTGGCCAACCGAGCGTTGAAATATAATTGATGAGTGCATCAAACCAGACATACATCACATGATCTTCGTCACCAGGGACCGGTATGCCCCACGGCATCTTGCTCTTAATTCGGGAGATGCTAAAATCTTCAAGTCCGGCTGTTACAAAATTACGAATTTCCTCAAGTCGGTGTGCTGGCATGACAAAATCAGGGTGATCATTGTATAACTTAAGAAGTTGGATCTGATATTTAGAGAATCTAAAAAAATAGTTTTCCTCTTCGATGATATCAACTTCACGATTGGGATGCAGGGGACATTTACCATCTTCAAGTTCGGAGTCAGTTTTTCCTAATTCGCATCCGACACAATATTTAATCTTGTAAGTATCTTTATATATGTCTCCATTTTTTTCGCATCGCATCCAAAATTCTTGTGCCGCTTTTTTATGATCAGGATTTGTTGTTCGAATAAAGTTTGTGAAGCTGAGATTGAGAAGCTCTTTAAGATGTTTGAATTTTTCGGCGTATTCATCAACATACGTTTGAGGATCTTTTTTTTGCTCCATGGCTTTTTCATAAATTTTTGCACCATGTTCGTCAGTCCCGGTGTTAAATGTTACTTCATTCCCCGAAAGCTTCTGCGCACGTGCCCATGCGTCAGCTTGAATGATTTCCAGAGCAAATCCAATATGTGGATCTGAATTTACATAAGGAGTGGTGGTTGTTATATATTTATTATTCATCTGTTTCAATTTTTGGTTTTTTATTTGGAAATAGCTTTGCCACAACTATTATAAATGATAGAAGGAGCAATGTATTGAAGAGTTCAAATCCGAGAATATAGTTCATGGAAAGTGCAATGAGAACAAAGGTCGTAATCATAATTTGACGTTTTTTTGAGAAGAAGTATGTTGAGACAATATATGAGATCAACGTCATCATGGTGACAAAGGTAAGAATAATACCAATATGTGTTGGTGGAACAAACAAAACTATTACAATGCAACTGATCACCAATAATAGGAGAAGGATTAGCTTAGTGGATATGACTCGATGTCTGATGCGTCTTTCTGACTTCATAATTCAAGGTTGCAACTTCATTCAGTATCAATTATAATTCTTCACATTGCTTTAAATGTAAGTAATTTATTTACAGAAGGCAGATTTTTTAATTCATATAATCACAAACATACAATGGCTACAACCGCAAAGCTTCCCGAAAGCAAACAAGAGATAATCGATACATTTGCTCAAAAAGCAGGTGACACCGGATCCCCAGAGGTACAAGTTGCCCTTCTTTCATTCAAAATTACTGGCTTATCAAGTCATCTTGAAGGAAATAAAAAAGATAATCATTCACGACGGGGACTTCTCAAAGTGATCGCAAAACGAAGAAGAATTCTCAATTACCTTCAAAAGCTTGACGAAAAACGGTACAAGGTGCTCATTAAAAAAGTAGGACTTAAGAAATAATTATTATTTAAGAAAGAATCTTCGAAAAGAGGTGTGTAGCGTATAACGTTAATTGAATAACTCTTTGGTTGTTCACTTGACGATACGCGTTACACAATTCATTACTACCAAAAAGTTAGTAACGTTTGCAATACGCATCTTCCCAGAACTCTTTCCCACACATTTATTGTTATGAAACAATACGAAAAAACCATCGATGTCGATGGTAAAACTCTCAAGCTTCAGTTTGGGACCATGGCGAAAGCCGCGACATCATCTGTATTTGCCTGTATGGGCGATACATGCGTTCTTGTTGCTATTACTATTGGAAAAGAAAACAAGAATCTTGACTACTTTCCTCTTCAAGTGGAATATGTCGAGCGCCTCTATGCAGGGGGAATTATCAAAGGATCTCGCTGGGTGAAGCGTGAAGGTCGACCGACCGATGATGCGATTTTGAAAGGTCGTATTATTGATCGATCAATTCGACCACTCTTTCCAAAAACATATCGACGTGAGCTCCAAGTAGTTATCACCCTGATGTCACTTGACAAAGAGCATTCGCCAGAAATAGTATCACTGAATGCAGTTTCTGCCGCACTTCATGCATCTCCCGCTCCGTGGAACGGCCCCGTTGCCGGAACCCGTATCGGATATGTCAATGGAGATACTGATGAACGTCAAACACTCGTCATCAATCCAACTCAAGCACAAGATGCACAGTCATCCCTTGATCTGTTTGTCACCTCAAATCGTGACAACAAAGTAATGATGCTCGAGACTGCCTCTGATGAACTTCCCAATGAAGTAATTCAGGATGGAATCAAGTTGGCAAAAATCGAGAATATGAAGCTTATTGAAATGATGGAGCAGGTTCGAAAAGATATCGGTCAAGAAAAAGAAGTAGTCTCCGAAAGTGTTGTTGATGAGAAATTGAAAAAGATTTTAACAACCACATTCAAAGAAGATCTTCAAGGAGTCATCGATTATAAACTTGAAAAAGAGTTTGATGATGGATCATATGTTGCAAAAATTGTTGAAAAAGTTGTTGAAGTTACGGGAGAAGATTTTGAAGAAAAGGCAATTGCTGATGCGATTGACTATTTGACTAAAAAACTCATCTGCAGTAACACCATCGAAACTAAGAAACGTATTGACGGTCGCGGAATTGATGAAATTCGAAAACTCAGTGCAGAAATTGGCATATTACCACGAACTCATGGCACTGGAATGTTTACCCGCGGTGATACGCAGGTGCTTTCAGTTGCCACTCTTGGCGCACCCGGTCTTGAACAACTTATTGAAGGACCAAATGGTCAAGAAGAAAAACGGTACATTCATCATTACAACTTTCCACTGTATTCAGTTGGAGAAACGGGTCGCATTGGATTTACCTCTCGACGCGAGATTGGACATGGAGCGCTAGCTGAAAAAGCGCTTGTTCCCGTCCTTCCTTCACAAAAGGAATTTCCCTATGTCATTCGCATTGTGTCTGAAGTTTTGACTTCAAATGGCTCAACTTCAATGGCATCAACTTGTGGATCTTCTCTTGCACTCATGGATGCAGGAGTACCAATCAAACGTCCAGTTGCGGGAATTGCAATGGGAATGATGTCAGTGTCAGATGATAACTATGTCATTTTGACCGACATTATGGGAATTGAAGATTTCTCTGGTGAGATGGATTTTAAAGTCACTGGAACAACCGAAGGAGTCACTGCGGTACAACTTGATGTTAAAAACAATGGTCTCACCGATGAAATGGTAGACGAGATTATGACTCGAGCACAAGCTGCACGACTTAAAATTATTGACGTAATGAACAAAGCAATCGCACAGCCAAAAGCAGAAATTTCTCAGTATGCCCCAAGCATTGAAGAAATTCAGCTGAATAAAGAATTAATTGGCACCGTGATCGGTCCTGGTGGAAAGATGATCAGAAGTATCATTGAAAATACCGGTACTGAAATCAATGTCAATGACGAGGGACTGGTGACTGTAGCTGGCGTAGATCGTGCAAAAGTTGCCGAAGCAATAGAATTTATTAAAAACTTAGTTCGAGAAATTGAACCAGGTGAAGAGTTTGAAGGAACAGTAACGAGGCTCATGGCCTTTGGTGCATTTGTCGAGGTTCTTCCGGGAAAAGAAGGATTGGTTCATGTCTCAAAGATGAGCTCAGGCTTTGTTAAAGATCCTGCTGATATCGTATCAGTTGGAGACAAAGTAAAAGTTAAGGTCAATGAAATCGACAGTCAAGGAAGAATCAACCTTCAAATGACGGCAATGCCTGATGGTACCCCAATTGTGATTCAGGAGCAACCACAAGGCTCTGATGGTCGTCGTCAAGGTGGAGGCAGCTATGATCGAGGAGATCGAAATAGTAGACCCCAACGTCGAGACACTCGTCGTCGGTTCTAAAACATACGCGGTAACATAAATATTACCATAATAAGGACGGGGCTTTTGCCCCGTCTTTTTATTGAGAAATTCGCTCTGTCGTACCTTTCATCACACGAAAATTAGTATTTTGATATACAATTTAAGGAATCATGAACTGGATAATTCTCACGGTACTCGCGATAGTTTCTCGAGCAACGTATAGTCTCGGAACAAGATTGCTTAGTCGCAATGTTACGGTTTCTCCCATCACTCTTTCATTTCTCTTAACATTTACCACCGGACTATTAGTATTACTTTTTAATCCACTGGTGGGAGGGCTTGATTTTAGTGGAGTGAAAAGTAATCTATTCACCCTATTACTTATTGTCATTACCTCTGTAGTTGGAAATATTGTTTATTTTGCCGGACAGAAAAAACTTGATGCAGGTGTGACCCAGATTATTTTTTCATCAATTCTCATTTGGGGAGGTATTCTTTCAGTTCTTTTTTTAGAGAGTACTTTTTCAATACAACAAGTTGTCGGCATGATCATTCTTCTTACCGCAATTATTATGATTCAGTATAAAAAAGGAAAAATATCTTTAAATAAAAGTGCTGCTTATATTGTTCTATCAGCGATGTTGTTTGCATTTTTTCAAGTGGGAAGTGCTCAGGTTTCTTCGATGATAAGTGCCGCTGCATATTTGTTGATTACTTCATTTGGCACTGCCTTCGCCATATTAATTATCTACTTCAATACCATTAAAAAAGATTATGCACCATTAAGAACTCATTTAAAAAGTACTGTTCATAATCTATTCTTTGCAAGTGGAACGAGTTCACTCTATATGGTGTTTTCATTTTTGGCATATAAAGATGCACCTGATAGAGGTGTTGTTGTAGTACTCCTTACATCCCAAGTAATATTATCGGTACTATTTGGAATTGTTTTTTTGAAGGAGCGGAAAAATATTACAATGAAAGTGATTGCAGGAGTGTTAGCTTTGGTTGCGGGGATACTGATAAAAACTTAATTTTGGGAATAAGCGTTCTCGCTCATATTTACATACAATGCTCTGCGTGATAAGATGAAATTATCCTCATGTAACAGGTTTTAGAAATATGTCTCAAAATAGTTATATGTTGTATGTTATTTATTTTTGTAAACAGTAATGGGTAGAAGAAAAAAACAGTGGTATTCGAAATTTTCGGTCAATAATAAAACTTTTTTTAATATTCTTGGTTTTTTTTTGATTATAATCGGAATCATTATTCTTGCTTCATTTTCACAGTTGTTTTCATCGGCAAGTAGGAGTCAGGTACTTAAACAGGTGAATGATCAGATTCTACAGCTGTTTGGCGGTTTGGCAATATTTATCCCGTTCATAATATTTCTTATTTCTGGACATTTTTTTAATACCAAAAAACTCAAGTTTGTGCGATTCAATGTTACGGTCGGATCACTGATTCTCCTTATTGCACTTCTGGGACTCTTTCGGTCCGGCATGATTGGTAAATTAATTTATGACAATTTATCTCTTGATTTCACCCCACTTGGATCACTTTCAATTTTACTTGTGTCATTTATCATCGGATTTATCTTATTTCTTGATACATCAATTGATGTTATGGTGGTAACGTTTCAAAAATTTACGTCACCGATTGTGAAACTTATGAAAGTCGCAATGAGTCATAAAGGAAAGGCAAAGGATGATCGTGAACAATTAGACAAATCAAGTGATGGTTTTATTCGTGATCATACCATTCTCAATAAACCACAACCTGCAGCCTCTCAACCGCAGACACCTGCCAAAGCAATTGCTGCAAAAGCAATGCTTGAGGGAAATTTATCAATCAAGCCAATAAAGCAAAGCAATTCCTCAACTTGGGTGTATCCACCAAATACTCTTTTGAATGAAGTGAAACAAGGAGATGCAGATCGTGGTGATGTGAAAGGAAATGCACATATCATTGAAAAAACGCTCGACAGTTTTGGCATTCGTACGCGTGTGGCTGAGGTCAATTTCGGTCCAACAGTCACGCAATATGCTATCGAGATCACGATGGGTACCAAGCTTTCAAAAATCACCGCACTTTCAAATGATCTCGCACTCGCACTCGCCGCTCCGACGGGGCTTGTTCGTATTGAGGCGCCCATTCCCGGAAGATCGCTTGTCGGAATTGAAATTCCAAATATTAAGCCACAATTGGTCACCTTGAGACAGCTTATGACAACGGATCCGCTTTCGCAAAAAGGAGGGGATCCACTTGTGGTGCCACTTGGTCTTGATGTATCAGGAGAGCAGCGCTCGGCAAGTTTGGCCGGAATGCCCCATGTTTTGATTGCTGGTACAACTGGTTCAGGAAAATCTGTCATGTTGAATGCATGGATCACAACGCTTATGATGCGAACACGTCCGGATGAACTTCGAATGATTCTTGTTGATCCAAAACAGGTTGAAATGGTGCAATACAATGGTGCGCCTCATCTACTCACTGATGTTATTACCGATCCAAGTAAAGTAGTTTCTGCGCTTCGTTGGTCAGTGGGGGAGATGGAAGCTCGATATAAGGAACTCGCACAAGCTGGGGTCAGAAATCTGGAGGGATTCAATAAAATTGAGGGAATTGAGCGAAAACCATATATCATTTTTGTGATTGATGAGCTTGCAGATCTTATGATGTATGCAGCAAATGACGTGGAAGATCTTATTACACGGATCGCACAAAAAGCGCGAGCGGTAGGGATTCATCTTATTCTTACGACTCAACGGCCATCGGTAGATGTTATTACCGGACTCATGAAAGCAAATATTCCAACCCGAATCGCATTTAACGTCTCGTCAATGATTGATTCACGGGTCATTATTGATATGCCGGGTGCCGAGAAGCTTTTGGGTCGCGGAGATATGTTTTATCTTCCACCAGATCAAGCGAAGCCTCGTCGTATTCAGGGACCATATTTGACCGAACAAGAAGTGGGAGATGTGGTCAAATTCCTCAAATCTCAAGTGCCAATTGTCCAGTACACTGAAGAAATTACCGAACAAGATAAACCACGGTTAGGCGGCATGCCTGGTGCAGCTGGAGGAGGATCAAACAGCCAAGACGAACTATTTGATCAAGCGGTAGAGCTGATCTCGCAAGCAGATAAAGCCTCAGCTTCGATGTTTCAGCGAAAACTGCGCGTCGGATATGCGCGTGCTGCACGAATTCTTGATGAACTTCATGAAGCGGGGTATGTCGGACCGGCACAAGGGTCAAAGCCTCGTGAGATTATTAGTGAGCGGTTTCAAAAGGAGGCAACAGAATAAACTTCAAATTGTTAGAAAAATAGAGTTATCACAATCTGAATTATACTTTTGAGTTAAATTAAAACAATCAATTCTTTGAATATATAACCTGTAGTATAATATTAAGTATATATGATTGAGCATGCTTCCGGTCTACTACAAGGTGCAGTAATTGATACAGCGAGAATAAAATCGACATCTTATTTAGATAGACTGATACAGGATTATCATCCGATCATGACTTCCTCTGGTCCAAACTACATTATTGAAGGAGGTGTTGCAGTAGCACTACATTATCCAAATTTTCGTTCGGAACCAAATGATATTGACATTATCGCTTTCGATAAAAAAATAGTACAAAGCATGAGAAATGCACATAATGATTGGTGTGATGTGCATGATCCACGACAATGGTTTGGTGACAGAAATATACCATTTACTGTTGCTGGTCTTATTTATCTTCAACAGTCATTCACAAGAATTGATTTATTAAATGTGAAAGATACTGTTTATATTTTGAATCCTAGAGTTCTTGCTGCAAGTAAATTATTTCAATTTAGGGGAATGGAAATGCGACCAAAGGACCTATTCGATTTAATGAATCTCAATATTGGGAGACAAGATATCGAAGATGCAATGGTTGCATTACAAGGAAAATAATAAGAAGCACATAGAATAAACTACTTTTAAAGAAATTACCTCAAATACTTCTCAATATTCCTCTGATGCTCTTCAAAGGTTTTTGAGTAATGCGTCGTGCCATTTGGTTCGGAAAGGTAAAAACGATACGGCGTATTTTCATCTGCATTTATTACTGCTTTAATTGACGAAATGCCAGGATTGCTGATAGGCGTCGGTGGAAGACCAATGTTTTTATACGTATTGTATTTTGAAGTATTTTTAAGATCTTCATAGGTAAGAGAGCTTTTCCACCAGCGATTCTCACGAGCTTGGTATCCAAGTGCATACTGAATTGTTGCATCAACTTCGAGTGGATAATCTTCGCGGTATCGTCGTAAAAGAATACTTGCAACTTGTGTGCGGTCTTGGTCGAACTTCGCTTCGCGTTCGACTATTGAGGCAATGATGAGCATCTCTTCATCGGTTAAACCATTTGCACGTGCTTGTGTGCGCATTTCTTCGGTATATTTGGACTCAAACGTTGATCGCATTAACGCAATAATTTGTTCTGGTTCAGGATTTTTTGGGACCAGATAGGTATCTGGAAAGAGATACCCTTCATCAGCAAGTGTGTTGAATTCTGTTTCAGAAATATCAAATGTTTTTGACATAATCTCAGCAATTTCTTCCTTCCGTAATCCTTCTGGAACGGTGACCCAAATGTCAATCGTTCCATGGGTAAATTCATCAGCGATTTCATACGCGTTCATAGAGGGAGATAGTCGAAAATCTCCCGCTTGGATCTCTCGTTCAATCCCAAGCTGTTTAACTACCAAATAAAATACTATGCGATTTCGGATAAGACCCGCTTTCGAAAGATTATTGATAATTGAATCGAGATTTTCTCCCGGATCTACAACAAAAATAAGTGACTTTTCAGATTTACTGTTGACCGCCAAAGTTCCTTCTCGATAAAACAAATAACCGCCAATTGCAACAATGAGAAAAATAATAATAAGGATAAGGAATTTTTTCATAGGTGACTATTGAATAATAAATATGGGAAACGATTCGACGGTGTCAATTGCCTCTGAGAGACGTTGTTCGCTTGATGAATGGAATGTCATTAATGGACGTTTAGCTGACATATAATCTTTTCGCTTCACTAATAATTCAATGCCTGCTTTTTGATCCTTTGGCGCCCCAAGAATTTTTGCTATGGCGTTCAAATGGTAGTTGTTTATACTCATTATTGTACCAGATTTGTCCGAATAGACTTTTTTTTGGTGCTCTGCAGTTTCAATTGATTTCCATGTGACATTTGGATCTCCGTATTGAGCTTTGATAATTTTTCTAAATGCCTCAAGTGCTTTGCCGTTTTCAAGAAGCGATAAAGCTTCTTTATTACCATCCTTCTTAATTCTTTGTGTTTTATAACAAAGATCAAGGAGGAGACCAGCAAGTCTGAGTGAGCGTTTTTCAAGCTCAAGTGGTCGAGACTTATCTTGCTCAAGAACTTTCATTACGTCAATTGCCTCAAGAGTTGGTCCAATCCCATATCCTGCTGGTTCATGGGTATGATTAATATCGACAACGACTTTGATGCCAAATTTCTCAGATATTTGCTCAAATTTACGCTTGACAATGAGCGCATCTTTTTCTGATTTTATTTTCATGGTCTTTCCGATCGGAAGATCAATTACAAGATGGTTTGTCGAGGCGGCTACTTTTTTTGCCATGATCGACACTATAAATTTGTCATATGATTCAAAAGATAGCGGCTCTTCAATCCGAATGATCACGTCATCTGCAGGAGCTATTCCCAAATGTCCTCCCCAGATAATACATCCACCAACCTCATGAACGATTTTGGTTACCTGTTCAGGAGAGAAGTTTACTTTTGCAAGAACTTCCATCACATCAGCGGTTCCTGCGGGAGAAGTAATTGCGCGTGAAGATGTTTTTGGAATGGTAAATCCAGCTGCAACAATAATGGGAACGATGATCATCGTAGCGCGTGTTCCGGCGATTCCACCAATAGAATGTTTGTCTGCCACAATACCAGGAAAATTGAGCTTTTCCCCCGTCTCAACCATTGCCTTGGTAAGATGAAAGAGTTCGTCTGGAGTAAATCCTTCGCTAAAACCAGCCGCCGCAAAATATGTGGTCAAAATATCTCCGAGCCTTTCAGTTGCGATCTGATCCATGACCGCATAAATCTCACGATACGTAAGCGCCCCTCCTTTTAGTTTTTTTTGAATCGCTTCAAGCGCGATTAAATGTTCTTTTTTTTGATTCATAATTACTCACTTCCATATTCAACACCTTTATAAACCTCAACTATTTTTTTTTGATATTCCCGTACCTTAAAGAACATTTTTGACAAAATATACATCTCTTTTATTCCAAAGAGCCAACTCAGGAATAAAAATATTACCGAATAAAATATAAATCCTACACCAAGAAGCATAAACACATTGAGCGTACGAGTTGTGTCAAATATCAACCCATCAAGGAGTCTCATGAGAAAATACGTCAAAATAGTGGTATTAAATACGGCAATACCTATTTTAAATGTGCCCTTTCCGAGTGCTAAAATATTGAACCCACCAAGCTTCTTGTAAAGGAGGAGAATAAGAACCAGAGATCGCAAGCTCATCGTAATGGAGAATGAAAGGGCAAGTGACCATACCGGAAGCTTAAATACCAAGGTAAAAAGAATACTCAGCGTTGCACTAAATATAATTGAGATCGCACTCACATAAAATGGCGTTTTAGTATCAAATATTGAGTAGAAACAACGAGTTAAGAAATAATATATCGCGTGAAGTGGGAGCGAAATTGCAAAATATGAAAGAGTTACTGCGGTCAATACCGTCGCATTCCAGTCAAATTTGTCTGCGCCAAAAAACAATCGCACCATGGGAGTACGGGTAATAATCAAAAAAGCAGCAGCAGGAATAGTAAAGTAAAAGATGTTCAGAATTGACGTAACAATAATATCTTTAAATTCTCGATATTTCTTTTCTTGATACATGTCGGATAGATACGGAAGAGATGCTTGACCAAATGCCATTCCCACGACAGAAACAGGAAGAAGTTGTAGTCGTTGTGCAAGGTAAAAAACCGTATATGATCCTGGACCAAGAAGAGTTGCAAGGGTCAAATCAACCGTAGCATCAATCTGTGCAACAATTATTGTTAAGATTCGAGGCGCTGCAGTACGGAAAAAACGCATTGATTCTTTAAAATGCTTGAGCACTGGTTTATAGCTAAACTCTGCAATATAAAAGACAGGAAGTTGGATGGCAAAAAATACTAGTGCTCCGACAACAACGCCAAGAATTGGTGCAAGAAGATGAAGTGACTCAGAAAACAAAGTAATACAAGCAATAATTGCAATATTGTACAGGATCGGTGCAAGAGCGGGAATCAAGAATGATTTTTTTGCTTGACTGATTGCAGTCAAGAAATTTCCTAAGACAAGAAATGGAAGTTGTCCAAGAAGAAGAATGCGAGAGTAAATAATCAATTGTTGCACTTGGAATTTGTCAAATCCAGGAGCAATAAGCGGCATTAATAGAGGCATGAGGACAACTAATATCACAATAAATGCCATGAGCAATATGCTTACCGTATTAATGATTGAAGAGATGATACTACTTTGTTCATTTTTACGTTTTTGATACTCGATAAAAAATGGTATGAAGGTGGTACTGAGAGCACCATTGATGAGAATTTCAAAAACTAAATCAGGAATACGAAATGCTGCATAAAAAATATCAAGTTCACTCGGACTAAAGTATCCTCCCAAAATTCTATAGCGCAAGAATCCCGCTATTCGTGAAAGGAGCATCATCCCGGCAAGAATCATTGTAGAAGACAGAATGCTTGTCTGTTGTTTAAAAATAAAACCTTTTGTTCGGGAAAGAAGTTTGTTCATATTGTTCTTTTATCACAATCAATTATGCAAATACTAGATTTTATTATAGACCATTCATTCGGGCAAAAACAGCTGATTTTTCGCCTCCTTCCTTCTTGACTTCTTGTTTTGTATGGCGCATAATGGTTGCATATGGTGTTTTATGGTGAGTTCTCGGTTTCGATCACCGCAGGGGGAAGAATAGCACTTCCCAAAAAAGTTCGTGAACTTTTGACGAACAATTTATTTGTTGTCACCAAAGGATTTGGGTCATGTTTAGCAGGGTACGACAAACGCGATTGGGAAGAGCGTGCAGATTCATTATTAGACGTTTCGCTATTAGACATGGATCAGATCGGGAAACGGCGATCACTCTTTTCATCAACGGTTTATATAGAACTTGATGATCAGGGACGAGCAGTATTACCAAATGGACTTTTACAATTTGCAGACTTACAGACGAAAGCAGTGATAGTAGGGGTTGGAGATCACTTTGAAATATGGAATACGAAGAGATGGAGCGATTATATGAACACAATTGAAACAACATGAGAAATAAACATACACCCGTATTTTTAAATGAGGCAGTCGATGCTCTCGAAATCCAAAATGAGGGAAGATACATCGATGCGACCTATGGAGAAGGAGGCCATTCACAAGAAATAATTGCTCGTGGAGGTCGACTTTTGGCAATTGACGCAGATCGGAATCAAGTAAAAAAAAGCATTGATTCTATCAATGTTGTTCAGGGCAACTTTGCAGATATTCAACAGATTGCTGAGTCACATTCATTTACCCCGGTTTCCGGAGTATTGTTTGATTTTGGATTGTCTATGGGACAAATTCGAGAAGGCGGAAAAGGATTTTCATTTGAAAGGAGAGATGACCCACTCGATATGCGCCTCAAAGAAACGGGTATGACGGTTGCTGAATATTTACAAAGTACCGATCCTGAAACGCTTACTTATGAACTAATGAAATATTCAGAAGATATATATTCACCAAAAATTGCTCGAAAAATTATTCAGATGAGATCATCAGAACCTATTGAGAAGGTTCAAGATTTAATAACAATTATTGATTCAGTAATAAAAGCAGACATGAATACGCAGAAAAAAAGTTATGCTCGAATCTTTCAAGCACTGAGGATTATTGTCAATGATGAGATGAATAATATTAAAAAAGGATTACAAGGGGCGCTAAACATTACAAAGAAGAATGGAAAAATTGTCATTATTACCTTCCATTCACTTGAGGATCGAATTGTGAAATCCTTTGCACGAAATGGTGAGTTGGGAGAAGAATCGGTCATTCATGTTGAAAAAAATCGAAGATTGGCACCATTTGAGCGTTCGGCAGTGTTACGAGTTTTAACCATAAAATGAGATTATCAATAAATACAACCATCATTGGAATAATAGTTCTCCTCATCGGCGTTAATATCGCCATTTTTATTCAAGGAATCAAGTTGGGAAATGAAATTAGTTTTTATGAAACAGAAATTGCTTCCTTAAATCAAGAAAATATTGAATCGGAACAAGCAATTTACAAACTTGAATCACATGTCTGGACGGCATCACTTGCTGCAGAGCTTGAGTATGGAAAATATAATGCTCCGATGTATTCTCAACTTCCAAAGTACGCTCGGAATAAATAATCCTACTTAAGTTCTCCCTCAATAGAAAAATTTTCAGCTACAATTACAATATTGTATGAATAAACTTCGAATTCTTTTTTTCTTTTTCCTTTTTGGATTTATTGCGATTACCATACGCCTATTTTATATTCAGGTTATTTCGCCTGAATTTTATTCTGCAGACTATACAAAAACGAGTAGAATTGAGCCAAATCGAGGGAGGATTTTTGATCGAAATCATGATCCAATTGCGCTTAATCAGACGAAATATCGATTGTTTGTTGAGCCAAAAAAGGTTGAAGATAGAGATTATTTAATTCAGCTTCTTGAGGACGAACTTAAAATGGATGAGGCCACGCTTGAGGCGCGAATTGATATGTCCAAGGACTGGGTTGCAATACAAAGTAATTTGGACAAAGAAACAAAAGAAAAATTGGAAAGCTATGATCTCAAGGATTTTGGCTTTGAGCAAGAACAACAACGGTACTATCCTGAGGCATCACTTGCTGCTCATCTCGTCGGTTTTTTAGGAAAAGATTCTGACAGCGAGTCAATAGGATACTTTGGCATAGAAGGATTCTATGATAAAGATCTCACTGGTCTTCCCGGAGTGTTAAAGTCTGAGAGGGATATGTTTGGTCGTCCAATATTTAGTGGAAATCAGGAGCGTGTGGAGGCTGAAGATGGCCGTGATATTGTATTGACGATTGATAAGTCAGTACAACAAATCATAAAAGAGCATTTAAAAAAAGGCGTTGAACGATTTAAGGCAAAATCAGGCTGCGTAATTGCAGCAGATCCAGCTACGATGGAACTTCTTGGACTCGTGTGTCTCCCTGATTTTGATCCCGAGCATTACTTTGAGTTTACTGAAGGAGATTTTATAAATTGGACAATCTCGAGCGTATATGAGCCAGGATCTACTTTTAAACCATTAATTGTTGCCGCAGCTATAGAAGAAGGGTTAGTAAAGCCAAACGATTTGTTCAACGAAAAAGGACCGGTTAAAATTGGCAATTATACTATTCGAAATTGGGATGATAAATACGATGGCAAAATCACCATCACTCATATATTAGAAAAATCTTCAAATGTAGGAATGGTATACATCGGCAGCAAGCTTGGAAAAGAAAAAATGCATGAATATATTAGCAAGTATGGATTTGGGAGCAAGACGCAGATTGATCTTCAAGGAGAGTCCTCTGGTCAGATCAAGCCGTTGAGCGCGTGGTATCCAATTGATGAAGCAACTATGCCGTTTGGTCAGGGAATATCAGTAACGGGAATTCAACTAGTCCGAGCATTTGCCTCACTTATTAATGGGGGTAATTTGATGAGACCACATGTTGTTAAAGAGGTACAAGAAGGTGACAAAGTAAAAATTCGTGAACCAGAAGTTCAAAAAAAGGTCTTAAGCGAGAAAACATCTCATACCATTAAAAATATGTTGGTGTCGGTTGTCAATAATGCTGAAGCAAAATGGCATATGCCAGAAGGATATACTTTTGGAGGGAAGACGGGAACAGCGCAAATTGCGGTAAAAGGCTCGTATGATATTTCAAAAACCATTGCTTCATTCATTGGATTTGCTCCTGCAGAAGATCCAGCATTTCTCATGCTGGTGGTCATACAAGAACCAGAATCATCTAGTTGGGGCTCAGAGACTGCTGCGCCACTTTTTTTTGAAATTGCTGAGGATTTATTAATTTATCTCAATGTTCAGCCGTCATAGTATATACATACATTATTAATTTCTCTGCGGTTGTATATGAAGCTATTATTCTAATTAATTGGAAGGTATAATTAAGCTAAATTATGGCAAATATTTTTCAGCGAATAAAAAATATCGGACATTTATTGGTGGCAATTTTTGCAAATATTTATTATCGATTTCCAAGCAAAGAAATTAAAGTAATCGGTGTCACGGGAACCGATGGAAAGACTACTACGGCTAATCTTATTTATCACATCCTATCTTCAAGCGGTAAAAAAGCTTCTATCATTTCAACCGTTTCTGCAAAGATTGGAACTCATGAGCACGACACGGGATTCCATGTCACAACACCATCCTCTTTCGGAGTGCAAAAATATATTCGTCAGGCAGTTGAAGAGGGTTCAGAATACTTTGTTCTTGAAACAACGTCACATGCTCTTGATCAAAATCGGGTGTTTGGCGTGAAGTATGATGTGTCATTGATAACCAATATTACCCACGAACATCTTCTGTATCATGGTTCATTTGAACATTACGTTAAAACAAAAGTACAGTTGGCACATTGTTCAAAAAAAACATTCATAAATATTGACGATGAATCATATGATTATATTTTAAAATATATTGGAGATGCTCATGTTGAGACATATGGTCTTCATGACAATGCAGAACATTCAGCTGATATCTCAAAAAAGATAGATAAAAAACTTGCTCATTTTAATAAATACAATTATCTTGCCGCATATTTGGTTTGCAAAGAGCTTCATATCAATGAAGATAAGATAATTCACGCGATGAAGACGTATGTGCTTCCCTCAGGAAGACTTGAAGTTGTCTATGATAAAGACTTCTTGGTTATTGTAGATTTTGCACATACTCCAAACGCGATAGATTCTGTCTTATCTTCGATCCGAAGTGATTATGTATCAAAAGGAAGATTGATACACATTTTTGGAGCTGCAGCATTTCGCGATGATGAAAAGAGAGCACCAATGGGACGAGCAAGCGCAAAGTACTCAGATCTTGTCATTCTCACCGAAGAAGATTACCGAACAGAAGATCCGTTTGATATTGCAAGTCAGATTGCAAAGGGGCTTGATGAAAAAGGTTTCAAAGGAGTTGGTCAAGATGAGTTTGGTACGGAAGTAAAGCAGTATGCAGTCATCATTGATCGACTTGAAGCAATTATGAAAGCATTCGAAATTGCGAAAAAAAATGATGTAATTATATTAACCGGAAAAGGACATGAAATGAGTCTGAACAGAAATGGGAAAGAGTATCATTGGAATGATAAACAAGAGATCACAAAAATACTTCGCTCATCATGATTGACTACAATTTTAAAACGGGCTTGGGCACATCTTCATTATTTGACTATCGGATCTTTCATGGGTTTGGAACTAAGCACCTTGGTAATGGAACAAATATTCAGACCATTGAACAATTGATTCAATTGAGTTCAGTTGAGCCAAAACATCTCGTAATTCCTAACCAAACTCATTCAACAAATGTCAAAATAGTTAACGAACATATTCTTGAAAAACGAATTATACGCATTCCCGAAACGGATGCTCTCGTAACTAATCAAAAAAATATTCTTCTGACTGTTGTCACTGCAGATTGTGTTCCGATAATCTACGCAGATATTGACCGATCTGTTATTGCCATTTCACATGGCGGCTGGAGTGGAACGCTTCATAATATTTCTCGAAAAGTGATCGATCAAATGATTGAAATTGGCGCACAAAAGGAACAGATTGTAGCGGTGATTGGTCCGTCAATTGCTGATTGCTGTTATGAGATTTATGGAGCACGATATGACAAATTTAAAGATGAATTTACTGCAAAAAGTATTACTTCATCAGGGAGTAGGCAGTATCTCAATTTGCTCCACGCTAATCGAGAGCTACTCCTTATGTCCGGAATATCCGAAAAAAATATTGATTATCGCTTGAATTGTACCCAGTGTGACGATACGCGATTTTGGTCGTTTCATCGAGATCATCGACTCACAGGAGAAATGGTGCATTTCGTCATGCTCACATAAAAGTTTGACCCGTTTTTTATATTCAAATTAGATATAATGAAGATATGTTTACACACGCGCAACATATTTTTTTCGTTGGAATCAAGGGTGTTGCTATGGCAAATCTTGCCCATATGATGGTTCAAATGGGTAAACAAGTGACAGGCTCAGATGTTGACGCACCGTTTATCACCGATGAAATAATTGAAAATGATTTGATAAAAGTTATTCACTCATTTGAAAGTGATGATCTTCCAGACGATGTTGATCTTGTTATATACGCTGCTTCTCATGGCGGAAAAAGTAATACACAGGTTGTTGAGGCAGAGAATCGCAACATACTTGTTCTTCATCAATCTGAACTTCTTGGACAGATGATGAGCATGTTTGACACGTCAATTGCAGTCGCGGGTTGCCATGGTAAAACCACAACATCAGCCTTACTTGCGTATTCTCTAAAAAAACTTACTTCAGAAATCAGCTATATGGTGGGAACCCCGTCATTTAATGAGTTTTTGGGAGGAGAATATAATGGTAGGCAGTATTTTATTGTTGAGGCAGATGAGTATGGAATAGACCCACCAGATAACATAACGCCCAAATTTCACCTTTTGCACCCTGATTATGCCATTATCACCAATATTGATCATGACCATCCTGATGTGTATTCCTCGATAGAGGAAACAAAAAAAGCGTTTCAAAAGTTTATGAATCAAGTTTTGCAGAAAAATATTATCATGCCACAACTTGTTTTATGTGCCGATGATAAAAATATTCGTGAAATTTCGAAGGAATTACAAAAAGATTCTTATATTACATATGGGCTGTCAAAAAATGCAGATGTACATATTTCGGACATTCAAACCACCGAAAAGGGATCTCAGATTGAAATTTCGAGCAATTTATACGATCTGAAGAAAACAATTGTTCATAGTGATCTATTTGGTGAAAAAAATGCGCTAAATACAGCAGCAGTGATAACAATTCTTCTTCATCTTGGGTTTTCGATTAGTAAAATTTCAGATGCAGTACAAGGGTTTACGGGAGCAAAACGTCGATTTGAATATATCGGAAAAACAAAAAAGATTACGCTGTATGATGACTATGCGCATCATCCAGAAGAAATATTAGCTACGATTCATGCTGCGAAAGCTAGATTTCCTAAGAAAAGAATTATGTTACTTTTCCAGCCACATACTTTTTCTCGAACAGAACAACTAAAAAATGAATTTGCACAAGCGCTGTCACAAGCAGATATAGTGGTGCTTCTTCCCATATTTCCATCAGCACGTGAAACTGAAGCAAAATACGAAATCACCTCAGAAAAGCTTGCAGAGATTGCCAATGCTTCTCATAAAGAAAAAATTATCTCAGTAAAATCAAAGGATGAGGCGTTATTGCAGATAGATAAAAAAAGTGAGAATAACGACCTCGTCATCACGATGGGTGCAGGAGATGTATATCGATTGGGAAAAGATATTTTAGAAATTGAATAATCTATCTATGCAAATAAAAAATATAAAATATGATGTTCTTAAGCAAAAAATGGGTGATCGTATTCAAAAAAACAAAAATCTTGCTCCCTTTTTTACATTAAAAATGCATACGGTAGCTGAATACTACTTTGAACCAACAAATATTCAAGACTGGAAAGAAATTATGAGCATTGTATTTGAATACGACATACCCTATTTGATCATTGGGGGCGGATCAAACATAGCAGTGTTTCAGGAACGAATTTCAGGAATTGTTCTTCGAAATAGATTCATTAGTAAAAGTATAGAAGATGAGACTCATGATTATGTTGATTTTAAAATCAGTTCAGGATATCCGATGAGCATGTTGGTTAAAGAGACCGTTGATTTGGGATTTTCAGGATTTGAGTATCATTATGGTTTGCCTGGGACACTTGGTGGAGCTATATATATGAATTCTAAATGGACACGACCACTTTCATATGTAAGCGACAGCTTAATGATTGCAACTATTATGGATCTTGAAGGGGTGGTTCGACAAGAATCTCGTGATTATTTTGAGTTTGCCTACGATTACAGCAAGCTCCAAAACACAGGTGAAATATTTCTTGAAGGCATTTTTCGACTGATGAAACATGACGTTGCCGAATTACAAAAACGCTCAGAAGAAGCTATGTGTTATCGAAAAAATACACAGCCTTTCGGCGTTGCAACTGGTGGCTGTTTTTTCCAAAATATTTCAAAAAAAGAGCAGGAAAAACATTCTCTTCCAACGGGATCTGCTGGATATCTTATTGATGCCTCAGGTCTAAAAGGAAAAACAATCGGCGGATTTCAAGTTTCGGAAAAACACGCAAACTTTATTATCAACACGGGAAACGGAAAGTCTGAGGAACTCCATGAATTAATTAATGTTGTCAAAACTGAAGTTAAAGATCAATTTGATATTGATTTGAAAGAAGAGGTACGTGTAGTATAGATTGAATACAAAAAAACAAAATGGAAGATGCATATATCATAACGGGTGGTAAAAAATTAATCGGCGAAGTAATGTTATCTGGTGCAAAAAATATTGCTCTCAAAGTTATTATTGCCGCACTAATGTTTGAGTCAGAAGTTACTCTAACTAATATTCCGCGCATACAGGATATTCATGAGCTGATTCATCTCCTTGAACTTCTTGGTGTGAAGATTG